>Ga0207691_10002393_pt1 | contig 18346 bp, 19 predicted proteins | sample KBSM13metaG_FD_184327 | JGI IMG/M metagenome (GOLD analysis project Ga0207691, IMG submission 184327) | Miscanthus rhizosphere microbial communities from Kellogg Biological Station, Michigan, USA - KBS M1-3 metaG (SPAdes) (version 2) | ecosystem: Host-associated > Plants > Roots > Rhizosphere >... | reverse complement strand
GACCCAGTAGATGTGACCGTCCTTGGCCCGATTGCGCAGTTCTCCCTGCCAGACGTGACCGGACGCGATCGTTCGCCACAGCTCGCGAATGAACTCCTTCGAGTGATAGCTCGAGTTGACGATGCGGTGATCCTGACCGAGGAGCTCTTCGCGCGAGTAGCCTGAAATCTCACAGAACGTATCATTGGCGTAGCTGATGCGGCCGGTGACGTCAGTGATCGCGACGATCGCGGCGTGGTCGAGCGCGCGCTTGAAGTCCGCGAGTTGACTGCGGGTCGCACCATCATCCTGGCGGCGCGAAGAGGTCCATTGCGCGACCGTGCGAGTCCCACGAGCCAGGGCCCGGGTCAGCGCGGTCTCATCCGAGGACACGACTGATGGTAACGAGGCTGCCTCGGGGACGCAACACGGGACGGCCAAACGTCCCGATATACTGACGTCGTGCCTGCCCCCACAATTCTCATTGTCGACGACGAATCGCTTCTCCGATGGTCCCTGCGTGAGCGTCTCTCGAGCGAGGGATACAAGATTCGCGAGGCGGGGACCGCCGCAGAGGCCATGTCCCAGGCGAACGAAGGCGTCGATCTGATCTTGCTCGACTTCAAGCTGCCGGACGGAGACGGACTGACGATCCTGCGGCAGGTGAAAGAACAGACACCCGAGACGCTGGTCATCCTGATGACCGCGTTTTCGACGGTCGAGAACGCCGTCGAGGCGATGAAACTCGGCGCCTATCATTACGTCAACAAGCCGTTCAATCTCGACGAAGTCGCCCTGCTCGTTGAACAGGCGCTGGAGACGAGCAGTCTGCGCAGAGAGGTCCGCGCGCTCCGCAGCAGCCAGGGTCGGGACTACAGCATTGAAGCCATCATTGGCACGTCGCCGGCGATGACGACCATCAAGACCCTCATCGGCCGGGTGGCGCAGAGCCCCGCATCCACCGTTCTGCTGACAGGGGAGACCGGGACGGGAAAGGATCTGGCAGCCAAGGCGCTGCATTACAACAGCGATCGAGCCTCGCGTGCGTTCGTCAACATCACATGCTCGGCGCTTCCCGAACATCTGCTCGAGAGCGAGCTGTTCGGTCACGAACGCGGTGCCTTTACGGACGCCAGGCAGCAGAAGCGCGGTCTCCTCGAAACCGCCGATGGTGGCACCGTGTTCCTCGATGAGATCGGGGAGATGACGCCAGGGCTGCAGTCGAAGCTTCTGCGATTTCTCGAGGAGAAGACGTTCAAGCGGGTCGGCGGGCTCAACGATGTGCGCGTTGACGTGCGGGTCGTCGCGGCGACGAACCGGGACCTTGAAAAGGATGTGAAGGCCGGAAAGTTTCGCGAGGACCTGTTTTATCGCCTTCAGGTGATGCCGATTACGCTGCCGCCGCTGCGCGAGCGGCGCGGCGACGTCGCGCTGCTGGCGAGCTTCTACATCGATCAGTTCAACCGTGAGTTTCGCAAAAAGATTCGCGGTCTGACGCCGGCCGCGGTATCGCTCCTCGAGCATTACCAGTGGCCGGGAAACGTTCGCGAGCTGCGAAATGCGATCGAGCGCGCCATGTTGCTCGTCGATCGCAGCTATCTCGAGCCGCAGGACTTCACGTTGACGCGAAGTGTGTCGCCGGTCGAGTTCGTCTTGCCGCCCGACGGTGTGAAGCTCGAAGAGGTCGAACGGCAACTCCTCGTGCAGGCCCTCGAACGAGCCGGCGGCAACCAGACGCAGGCGGCACAGCTGCTCGGCGTCAATCGCGATCAGGTGCGCTACCGCATCGAGAAATTCGGGCTCGCGAAGGTCGAGTAATCATCCGGCGACGGCTACGCCTTCCTCCTGAGAAAATGCGGATGCGCGCGCTGTCACAGCCCCTCTCACTGTCAGAACGGGACACGTTGCAGTCCGAACGACGCGCTCGGCCACACTGCCGATCAGCAGGTGCGCAAGACCTCCGCGGCCGTGCGTGCCCATCACGATCAGATTGATGTTGTTGTCCTGGGCGTGTTCGACGATCTCCCTCGCCGCCGATCCACTGAAGAGTACCGTGGTCGTCGCCCTGAATGCGGAGCGTTCCGCCGGCGTCAGCAAGGCATTGAGTTGCTTGTCTGCCTCTCGGTGCCACGACTCTTTGATGCCCGGTGGGAGATAGCCGAGCGCCTCGGCCGAATAGGCCGCCACGGCGTACGGGTCCTCGAGTACGTGAACCAGGTGAAGCGAGGCTCCGAACCGCGTCGCGAGTTCTTTTGCCGCCGCGAGCGCAGCGTCCGATGGAGCGCTGAAGTCAGTGGGAACGAGAATGCGGGTGAATCCGCGTGTCATGGCATCCTCCTTCAAACAGTCACATCGGAGAGAGCACCGATCGTGCCGAGCGCGGCGCGCACCTGTCTTCGGACTAGCCGGTCTCCAGGCGAGCCGACCGTGAAGTAATTCGCTGCGGCTGCGAAATCTTTCGGGCACGTCGCCACGAAGCCGCAATCGCTGTGGTACGCTGAGTCCGGCTTGCTCAATATCGATCCAGTCCTGCTTCTGATGCAGTTCGTGGTGATGATCGGGTCTCTTTCGATCCACGAGGCGGCGCACGCGTGGTCCGCGAATCGACTCGGCGACAACACCGCGCGCCTGCGTGGCCGGCTCACCATCAACCCCGTGGCCCACGTCGATGTCTTCGGCACGATCGTGCTGCCGCTGATTGCCATCTTTTCGAACATGCCGCTCATCGGCTACGCCAAGCCGGTGCCAGTCGACACGCGGAATCTCGGCCCCGACTGGAGACAGAAGTTCATGCTCATCGCGGCCGCCGGCCCGGCGAGCAATCTCGTGATCGCCGTCGTCGGCGCTGTCGTCTTTCACGTCCTCGGCGGGCACGAGTCGATGACGGATCGATATTCGGCGGTTGCCGTCGCCAATCGCGTCGTGCAGCTGAACGTGCTCCTCGCCATTTTCAACATGCTCCCAGTGCCAATGCTCGACGGCGGCAACGTCCTCGCAGGCCTGCTGAAAGGACAAGTGGCGCAGCTGTACGACAATCTGCGCCCGTACGGCTTTCTGATCTTGTACGGGCTGCTCCTGACCGGAGTATTCGCCGCGGTGGTCTATCCCATCTACAACGTCGTGCTCGGATGGTTGCTGTAAGGAAACTGAGGAAGCGAGACGCGTGAACACCACGGCTCAGAGGCCCCGTGTCGTGTCGGGGATGCGCCCGACGGGCAAACTGCACCTCGGTCACCTCGTCGGAGCCCTCAAGAACTGGGCCCCGCTGCAGGAGAAGTACGACTGTTTCTATTTCGTCGCCGACTGGCACGCGCTGACGAGCGAGTACGCCAACACGAAGTCGATTACGTCGAACGCGATCGACAACGTCGCGGACTGGATCTCGGCTGGTGTCGATCCCGAGCGGAGCACGCTTTTCATCCAATCGCTCGTGCCCGAACATGCGGAGCTCGCGCTGATGCTGTCCATGGTCGTTCCGATTCCGTGGCTCGAGCGGGTCCCCACTTACAAGGAACAGCAGGAGCAGCTGACCGACAAAGACCTCTCCACGCTCGGGTTCCTCGGCTATCCGCTGCTGCAGACGGCGGACATCGCGATCTACGACGGCAAGTTCGTGCCGGTCGGCGAGGACCAGGTTGCGCACCTGGAGCTGTCGCGCGAAACGATTCGCCGCTTCCATCAGTTCTACGGAGAAGTCCTCGTCGAGCCTCAACCACTGCTGACGCCGGTCCCGCGGCTGCCGGGCCTCGACAACCGGAAGATGAGCAAGAGCTATGGCAACACCATCGACCTGACCGACGATGCCGAGGCGGTGACGAAGAAGGTGCGGCAGATGTACACGGACCCCAAACGTGTGCGTGCCGACGTGCCGGGCACCGTCGAAGGCAATCCGGTCTTCATGTACCATGATGCGTTCAACACGAACGTCGCCGAGGTTGACGACCTGAAAGCGCGCTACCGCGCCGGAAAAGTGGGCGACGTCGAGGTGAAGACCAAGCTCGCGGCAGCGATGAACGCGGCGCTCGAGCCGGTGCGCGCGCGGCGGCGCGAGGTCATGGCCAGGCCGGATCACATGCGCGAGGTTCTCGTCGAGGGATCGCGCCGGGCGCGGGTGGTTGCGCAGGCAACCATGGAGCGCGTCAGGGACGCGATGAAATTGAGATACTAACCTGAGCTGTTGAGTAGACCGCGACGTGAACGAGAACATCGATTTCGAATCATCTCCTGACGCATACCAGGTCAAGCTCGACGCCTTTGAGGGACCGCTCGATCTGCTCCTTCACCTGATTCGCAAGAGCGAGCTGAACATCTACGACATTCCGATCGCCCTCATCACCGAGCAGTATCTCGGTTACATCACGCTGATGCAGGATCTCAATCTCGACGTGGCGGGAGAGTTCCTGGTAATGGCGTCGACGCTGATTCACATCAAGTCACGGACGCTGCTGCCGCGGCCAGACCCGGCGCAGGACGACGCAGGGCTCGAGGAGGATCCTCGTGAGGCGCTCGTCAGAAGGCTGCTGGAGCATCAGAAATACAAGGCGGCTGCGGAGCTTCTGCACGATCGAGAGACGCTGCGCAGCGCGCAGTATATGCGTCCGGACGAGCGCGTCGCCGATGCGGCTGGCGACGAGTACGAGCCGGAACTGGAAGTGGATCTCTTCGGACTTCTGAGCGCATTCAGGGGAGTGCTCGAGCGGGCGAGCCGGCGGCCGATGGTCATCCTGCCGCCGTCGCAGATGTCGATCGAGGATCGCATCAAGCAGGTGCTGGGACGCCTCTCGGAAACCGAAGCGTGCGGCTTCGAGGATCTGTTCGGCGACGGCGACGGTTCGCGTCCGTTCCTCATCGTCACGTTCCTCGCGCTGCTCGAGATGATCAGATTGAAGTTGATTCGGGTTTTCCAGTCGGGCGGAGTAGGCCCCATTCGCGTCTACAAACGCGCGCGGCCGGTGGACGCTCCGCACCCGATTGATGATCCCGTGACGTAACGGCGGTCACGCAGGCCGGGTGTTGCTGTGCAGACCCGGCGGAGAGAGCGATGTCGAACGAAACACTGAACGAAGAGCCGAAAGCGACCGTGGTCGCGGCGGAGGTGAAGGCCGTTGTCGAGGCGCTCATCTTCGCCTCGCCCGATCCGATGACGCCGAAGATGCTCTTCAAATTGCTGGCTGAGGAACCGAAAGAGGACGTGCTTGCGGCCATCGAAGCGCTGAAGGCCGACTATGAGAACCGGCCCGGCTTGCAGATGGTGGAAGTCGCGGGCGGCTATCAGATCGTCACCCGTCCCGATCTCCACGAGTGGGTGAGGCGGCTCTTTCACGAGCGCTCGTCGTCGAAGCTGACCGTGCAGGGGCTCGAGACGCTCGCGGTCATCGCCTACAAGCAGCCGATCACGGCGCTCGAGATTACGGAGATCCGCGGTGTGAACACGTCAGGCGTGCTCTCCACACTGCTCGAGCGGCACCTGATTAAAATCGTCGGCCGTAAGAACGTCGTCGGCCGTCCGTTCCTTTATGCGACGACAAAGGAATTCCTGATTCGATTCGGCCTCAAGGATCTCCACGACCTGCCCAAGATCGAAGACATGGCCGAGGCGCTCGGCTTCGACCCACCGGCAGGGCTCACGGAAAACACTCCGCGGGAAGACATGCTGCCGCTGGATGAGGACGAACTTGAAAGTTTAAAGGTCGAAGGACAAAGTGAATAACTTACTTCCTCACTTTGACCTTTGAACTTTCCACTTTCAGGTTCTGTATTTCCCTCGGCTCCAGCTCGCGCCATTCTCCTGGGCGAAGACGGCGATCGGACAGCGAGCCGAACTTCGTTCTCTTCAACTGTTGAACCGGGTGACCGACGGCTTCACACATCCGTCTGACCTGGCGGTTGCGCCCTTCGCGAATCGTCAGGCGCAGGACGCCAGCGCTATCTCGTCGTCCTTCGTTCAGTAACATCACGTCGGCGGGGAGCGTTCGATGTCCGTCGAGCGGAATCCCCGTTCGCAGCCGATCGATCGCTTCGCGGTCGGGCATCCCTGCTACTTTCGCTTCGTAGGTGCGTGCCACGCCGTGACGCGGATGTGTCAGCCTGGCAGCGAGGTCGCCGTCGTTCGTCAGGAGCAGAAGTCCTTCAGTGTCATAGTCGAGCCGGCCAACGGGGTAGACGTAATCACGCACCCCTGCGAGCAGATCCATGACAGTGCGCCGGCGCTGCGGATCCGAGCGCGTCGTGACGAAACCCGTCGGCTTGTAGAGAAGGATGTAGCGCAACCGCGCGGCAGCCTTGATCCGGCTTCCATCGACGCGAACATCGTCCTTCTGCGGATCGACCTTCACGCCCATCGTCAGGATCGTTTTGCCGTTCACGCTGACGCGCCCGTCGGCGATGAGCTTCTCTGCAGCACGCCGCGACGCGACGCCAGCCTGCGAGAGGATCTTCTGAAGACGAACTGATTCGGTGCTGTCGCTCACGCGTCTTTTTACTGCCGTAATACCTGCGCCCACAGGTGGATGAGTTTGAGTACGTCGATGTAGGTGGCTGCTTTGTTCACCTCGGCGTGGGTGATGAGCTCGCTGAGCAGCACATGGACGTCGGCGCCTTTGCGCCGGAGATCGTCGCTGAAGATGGCGGTCTCGGCGGCGGGGATGACTGTGTCTCCGCTGCCATGCAGGAGAAAGATCGGCGCCGACGCGGCATGCTCCACGCGCTGCGGCGAGAGCGCCGGGTTATCTGAGTCGAGCTGCTTGAGGTAGGGCACGAGTGCCGGCCCCAGTTTATCGACCGCGCGATCGTTCACATAGTTCAGGTACGTCTTCGACGGTTCCGGAAGCCTCGTCGCCATCTCTCGCGCTCTGGCGAATGTGGCATTTGCCTTGTCCGTGCTCACGAGCGTCAACTGTGACGCCAGCAGAAACGTCTCGATTCCCTCGCGAAGCGCAACTACTTGCTCGTGCGGCACGACACCGTGATCGGCCAGCCCATAGAGGATTACCGCGACGCCGTAGTCATGCGGTGGATGCGTCTCGAGTCCTGGCACCTGCGGCGCCTGACCCGTGGTCAGGTAGCGCATGACGCGCTCGAGATCGCCATGGCCACCAAACGACAGGACGAACGCGACCTTGTCGCGAATCGACGGACGGCTTGCTGCGGAGATCGACAACCCGCCGGCGAAACTGATCCCGACGATGCCGACGCGGCCGTCGGGGGCCAGAACTGGCCGCTGCGATATCCAGGTCACTGCGTCTTCGATGACGTCCGTTGCACGCGGCGTGATGCGATACGCCTGAAGATCCGGTAGCGCCATCGCCATGACTTTCACACCAGCACCCGCAAGATCGCCAGCGAGCGCCGTCAATCGAGGCTCCTCTATGCCCATCGAGTGAATGCCAGGCACGAGCAGCACCGTCCGGCGTGACGTCCCTTCGGGCACATACAACCGCGCCGGCACATCTCCGTAACGAGTGGTGATCTGCTGACGAGGCTCAATGACTACCGTGCGTGCTGCGCGATTGGCGAAGACCTCGGCGCGACCACCAAGGTCTGCCGCGCGAATGATGAACGCCGTGGCGCGTGCGTACGGCGCGCCCACATATACGAACAGCGCGAGCGCGACCAACAGCGCTGTTACCACGACCAGTAGCCGTCGTCTCATCGCGTTGCATCTTACACCTCACCTCGACATGGCTCTTGCGACGAGTACGTCGAGTGGTGCGTGTTATTCTCGAACCGTTGGCATGAAGAGACTGATCATCGCTATCGACGGACCCTCCGGTGCCGGCAAAGGCACGGTGTCACGTGCGCTGGCGCAGACGCTTGGTTACAGACATATCGACACGGGAGCGATGTATCGCGCGGTCGGATGGAAGGCGCATCACGACGGCATCAGGCTGAATGACGAAGCCGCTGTCGCCGATCTTGCGCGTTCCTCGAATCTCGTCGTCGAAGGTGGAGTCGTCACCATCGACGGTCACGACGTCACGAGCGCGATCCGGACGCCGGAAGTCGACAAACTCGCGTCCACGGTGGCGCGCCTTCCGCAGGTGCGCGAAGTCCTGGTCTCGCGTCAGCGTGCGATCGGCCTGCAAGGCGGTGTCGTGATGGAAGGACGCGATATCGGCAGCGTCGTCTTTCCAGATGCCGACGTGAAGATCTACCTCGATGCTTCGGCCGAGGAACGAGCACGCCGCCGCGCGCACGACACGGCGCACGCCGGCAGCCAGGCAGGGCAGGCGGCAGTTGCCGAAGCGATTCAGGCGCGCGATCTGTCCGACAAGACCCGCACAGCATCACCGCTCGCGCTCGCACCTGGTGCGATGCACATCGATACCACCGGCATGCCGATCGAGTCTGTGGTCGATCAGGTGCTTGCGCTTGTAAGAGAAAAGCTGCACTAACGGTTCGATGGGGCGAAGGGACGAAGGTGCGACGGTCCGGTCCGAAGGTCCGATGGTCCGGTCCGATGGTCCGATGGTTCCGAACGTCGGTGTCGCAATTACTGCTGCAGAATCGTGATTTCAGAATCGCAGGATCTGCGATCATTGCGATCGCTTCCCTGAGAATCTCGAACGTTTACCTGTGGGAGTGATTCGTGCATTTTCCACAGCATGCCAGGCGTGCACCGCTTCGAGGATTTCGACTGCTGGAAACTCTCGAACGAGTTGAAGCTGGCTATCTACGCGCTGATCGAGCGCCCGCATGTCAACATCGACCGAGGCTTCTGCGATCAGATTCGAGATGCTGTCGCGTCGGCGCCGGCTAACATCGCAGAAGGATTCGGGCGACGATCGGACACGGAGTTCGCACGCTTCCTCGATTTTGCTCGGGGCTCGTTGAACGAGTGCCGCAATCACATCGCCGACGCGCGGGATCGGAAGTTCATCGAAGAGGAGGAACGGTTGGCGCTCGACGCGCTCGCCAGCCGCGCTGTCGGCGCAATCGCAGGACTCCAGAGATACCTTCGCCGGCGGAAAAGAAAACGCGCCTGAGCGCCCGGGGACCTCGGACCCTCGGACCTCCGGACCGGACCCTCGCACCGTCGCCCCTTCGCCCCGTCGGACCGCTACTTGGCCTTCTTCCCGCCCATCGCTTCTTTGCGAATCGCCGTCATCGACACCTGCTTGGAGACGAGGTCGATGACTCGGCGGACGTACTTCTCGCGCGTCTCGGGACGCTTCGCGCCATTGACCATGTGGAGGAACGCGCGCTGTGCGCTGGGAGTGTACGTGGGCCAGTTCTTCTTCGCGTCAGGGTCCGCGTCGAGCGCGCGTTGCAACTCCGGCGGGATCGTCATCGCATCCACGCTGGCGTACGCAGTCCACGAGCCAGACTTCTTGGCCTGTTCTACCGCTGCGAGACCGGCGGGCGCCATCACGCCCGCTTTCATCAGCTTGGCAAGGCGCGCCTTGTTGGTCACTGACCATGCGCTCTTTGGCTTGCGCGGTGTGAAGGTCTGCATGTGGAAGCGGTCGTCGATCGACTTCATCAGACTGTCGATCCACCCAAAGCACAACGCTTCCTGCACGGCGTCTTCGTAGGAGAGGGTAGACAGGCCCGTGTGTTTCTTCGCGAACACGAGCCACACACCCTGCGATGTGGCGTGATGCTTCTCGAGCCATCCACGCCAGGCCGCTCTTGATTTCGGTTGAACTTTCTTTAGATCGGCCATGAACCTACGGTGCGACGGTGCGGGGGACGAGCGTGCGACGGTGCAGTGCGACGGTCCGAGTATCCGAAAGCCGGTCCCGAGGTCCGGCTACCCTCGAACCTCGATCCCTCGGACTGGACCCTCGCACCTCCGCCCCTTCGTCCCGCAGGCGTCAGCGATCTTCCCAATCGTCTGAAGATGCCGGATCGAGCTCCCAGCGGTGTTTGTCGCGCTCGAGGAGCTTCTTCTCGCCTTTGAGCTCCTCGTTGTCGTTGTACTGCACGCCGACGGCTTTGCCGATGTCGTCCACGATGTCCTGATCGGGTGTGGGATTGTCCCCGCCCGGGGCTTCATCGCCGACGCTGTATGCAGACTCCCAATCGGCATCGACGTCGCCGCCCGTCATCGCGGGGCTGGTCTCAGTGTGCTCTGCGAACCTTTCCAGCAGTTCGCGTCGTCCCGATCGCGCGGCGGACGCCGTGCGATCCAGATCGAGCGAGGATGGCGGCGACGGCGGCATGCGATCCTCGTCGGAGATCGTTCGCCGCTCGCGATTCAGACCGGGTGCGGTGCGCGCGGCGGGACGAGCAACTACCCTGGGCGCCGTGCGCTTGACCGGCGGGGCAGCCGAGCTGGCTCGAGGGGCCTTGGCCTTGGCTTTAGCCTTTGCCTTCGCTTTGACCGGAGCGCTCTTTCGAGCGGTCGAAGTCTTTTTCTTGGCAACCACGCGCCGTCGCGCGGCTGGCTTCGCTCGTCGAACCGCGGCCTTTGAGGTCTTGCGAGCGCTGGCCTTGGCCTTTTTTGCCGACTTCTTGGCGGCTTTGCGCGCAATCTTCCGTGAGGAGGCGGTTTTCTTTGCCATGACCCGCCTTCGGCTGCTGCTGCGACCCTTGGCAGGCGGCTTCCGACTCGAGCCTCGTACGGCCTTCCGTTTGGCCATCGCGTGGTTCCTCCAACCTTGACAGTTGCCGGTAAGTGACGTAAGCTCTATTGCTTATCGGCGAAGGAAGATTCTCTGCAGGGGCGTGGGGCGTGCCCATGGGCTGTCCCACCTGCGCGTGCAGTACCCTCCACACTTCTCCATCGCCGTTATAGCCGCGGGGGGCCGGTCCCCGCAATATAAACCGGCGGAGAGCCCTGAGCGAGCCCCACACACAGGACGAACGAAGGGCATCCTACGATTGAGGAGGACGCGCACGTAATGGCGAACGTAGACAACGGGTTGGTATCGCCCGAATCCGCTGGCGGTCAGCCCGTAGCGCCTGGGCGTACACGCTCAGGCAAACCGGCGGGCCCCGCTTTCAAACCAATGCACCACGAGGACATGGACCCGAAAGAGTTTTCGTCCATGCTCGAGGCCTATGACGACAGCTTCCGCAACATGGCGGAGGGGGAGGTCGTCAAGGGCACGGTGCTGAAAGTGACCGAGGCCGCCGTCGTCGTCGACGTCGGTTACAAGTCCGAAGGTCTCATCCCGATTCACGAGTTCCTCGACGAGAACGGCAACGTGACCGTTCAAGGCGGCGACACCGTTGACGTGTTGCTGGAGAGAACGGAAGACCGTGAAGGCCACATCGTGCTCTCGCGCGAGAAGGCCGAGAAGATGAAGATCTGGGACGAAGTCGAAAAGGCTTATGCCGATCGCAAGGTCGTCATCGGTCGCGTGATCGAACGCATCAAGGGCGGTCTCGCAGTCGACATCGGCGTCCGCGCATTCCTTCCCGGATCTCAGATCGACGTGCGACCGGTGCGGAATCTCGATGCGCTGAAGGGGCAGGAGCTCCGGATGCGGGTCATCAAGGTCAACAAGAAGCGCGGCAACATCGTGCTGTCGCGCAAGGCGCTGCTCGAAGAAGAGAACGCCGAGAAGAAGAAGACGACGCTCGAGACGCTCGCCGAGGGCAAGGTGCTGCGCGGCACGGTGAAGAACATCACCGACTACGGCGCGTTCATCGACCTCGGTGGTATCGACGGCCTGCTGCACATCACGGACATGTCATGGGGCCGCGTCGGCCATCCGTCGGAGATCTTCAAGGTCAACGACGAAGTCGACGTGATCGTCCTGAAGTACGACGCTGCCACTGAGCGCGTGTCGCTCGGACACAAGCAGCTCGTGCAGGATCCGTGGGCGACCGTGCAGGACCGTTATCCGGTTGGTGCGCGCATGAGCGGGAAGGTCGTCAGCCTGACCGACTACGGTGCGTTCATCGAGCTGGAGCCTGGCGTCGAAGGCCTGATCCACGTCAGCGAGATGTCGTGGAGCAAGCGCGTCAAGCATCCGTCGAAGATCCTGAACGTCGGTGACTCCGTCGAGGCGATGGTGCTCGGCGTCGATCCGACGGCTCGTCGCATCTCGCTCGGCCTGAAGCAGGTCGAGAGCAACCCGTGGCACGAGCTCGGTGAGAAGTATCCCGTCGGGACGAAGATCAAGGGCAAGGTGCGCAACCTCACCGAGTTCGGCGCGTTCGTCGAAGTCGAAGAGGACATCGATGGCCTGATTCACATCTCCGACATGTCGTGGAGCAAGCGCGTCAAGCATCCCTCAGAAGTGCTCAAGAAGGGCGATGTGGTGGACGCGATGGTGCTCAGCATCGATGCCGAGAACCAGCGACTGTCGCTGGGCCTCAAGCAGCTTGCAACCGACATCTGGGACGACTTCTTCTCTCGACACAACGTCAACGACATCATCGCGGGCAAGGTGACGCGCATGACGAACTTCGGTGCCTTCGTCGAGCTCGATGAAGGGATCGAGGGACTGATTCACGTCTCCGAGTTCGATGATTCACACGGCGGCGAGAAGATCGAGCTGGTGGTGGGCAACACCTATCAGATGAAGATCATCAAGCTCAGTCCGGCGGAGCGGAAGATCGGCTTGAGCATCCGGGCCCTGAAGAGCGACGAGTACCGCGCCGACTGGGAAACCTATTCGGAAAGCGAAGGGACTGGCACGGCGACGCTCGGGGATCACTTCAGGAACCGGTAATTGGGAACGCTCCGGGCTGGGCGTCACGTTACGCCGGTAGCCCGGAGCCCCGCAGCCAAGGAGCGAAGCTTGAATACGCCTGGCGGCAGCATGACCAAAGCGGAGCTTGTGGAGGAAGTCTCCCGAGTCTCCGACCTCACCAAGAAACACTCGGAAGTCATCGTCGACACCGTATTCAAAAGCATCATCGATGCGCTCCATCGCGGGGAGAAGATCGAGCTGCGTGGGTTCGGCAGCTTCAGGCTTCGCAAGCGCGAGCCGCGAAAGGGCCGCAACCCGAAGACCGGTGACAAGGTGGACGTTCCGCCGAAGAAGGTGCCGTACTTCAAGCCGGGCAAGGAGTTGAAGGAGCTGATCAATCGAGAGGACGAAGCCACGGCGTCGTCGCCCGCGGCGTCAATCGATCAGATCCCGGGCGTCGCTTCGCAAGCTTGAGCGCCGCGAGCCCGAGTCCCGAAGCCCGAGTCCCGAATCGCGGAATATGGACCATCTCTGGTCCCCCTGGCGTCTTCACTACGTGACGTCCGAGAAAGCCACCGGGTGTGTGTTCTGCCAGCGTCGCGCCGACCCGGCCACTGGTGTTGAGCGCGATCCGCTAGTCGTCTTCGAAGGCACGCTCGCCTACGTCATCCTCAACAGGTATCCCTACAACAACGGTCATCTGATGGTGGTGCCGAACCGGCATCTGCCTGCGCTCGTCGATTTGGCGGTTGATGAGCTCAACGAGGTCGCACTTCTGACCCAGCGCTCGGAAGCGGTGCTGCGTGAGGCGTACAAACTGGAAGGGATTAACGTCGGGATCAATCTTGGCAAGCCTGCTGGAGGTGGGATCCCTGGCCACTTGCACGTGCACCTCGTGCCGCGGTGGATTGGAGACACCAACTTCATGACGGTCGTCGGCGACACGCGCGTGTTGCCAGAGGATCTCGCATCCACGGCGTCGCGGCTCGCTCCGATCTTCGAACGACTCTCTCGTTAATCCACTGGCATTTCCCGCCTTCCAATTCCCATATGCGATCTCCGCTGGGAGTTGGTATGTTCAGTGTCGGGAGTTTAGGAAGTGGACTTCAACCTTTCCGACGTCCAGCTCGCGTGGCAGTCGAAAGCCCACGAGCTGGGGAGGTCGCTCGCGGCGGATGCGTCGGCGAACGATGTGATTCGCGCTGCAGCGGCAGCCGGGCTGATCGACGCGCGCGCGGATCTGCTGGCGGCCACGGTCGCCGTCGCGGCGCTTGCGTACGAATCGTCATCAGCGGGCGTCTCGCTTGCGTTGCACACTGGCGTCACTGCGGGTCTCAATGGCGACAACCAGTTCGCCGGCCTCTCACGAGGTGATGTTGTCGGCGCTATCGCATTGTCCTCAGACGATGTGCCGGTCGAGCAGGCTGGCCGACTGTCCGGACGCGCCGCGTGGGTCACGCCGCTGACCCCACTTGGCATCGCCGTGATAGGCATGCGCAGTAGTGAGAGTCTTTCCGCAGCCGTTGTGATGCTGAACGCGCCAGGCGTCGTCCAGGAGCCGGTCGATACCGCGGCACTCGGCGGACTCGTCTGCGGTCACGTACGTCTCGATGGCACACCGTTCACGGCCGTCGGCCCGACGATGCCGTTCATGTCGCGCGTCCGGATTCTCTTGTCAGCGGCGGGTTTGGGCATGGGGCGCCGCGCGCTTCAGGAATCCCTGGTTGCCGCACGCGGTCGCACGGGCCACGGCGCCGGCGGTGAGCAGACCGTTCAAGGCCTGCTGGCGGACGCCGCGACGGAACTCGACGCCGCAATGCTTCTCACGTGGAAGGCCGCGGCCGCATCCACCATGTCGCTCGCAGATGCATCGATGGCAAAGCTGGCCGCGACGGAGGCGACGCAGCGCGCGGTTGCGCGTGCAACTCAGGTTGTGGGCGCAGATTCGTTTCGTCGGGGGCACATCATCGAGCGGCTCGCGCAGGACGTGCGCACACTTGAACTGTTCGCTGGACGGACAGAGGCGTTGAGAGAGGCAGTGGCTCTGGAAACGCTCCCTCGCGTCTAAGACGGCAGACTGAGGACCGGGGACCCCAGGGCCTACATCTTGTAAACGATCGCCATCAAGAGGGCGACGTCGTTCTTCTGGATGGTCGGCAGTGGCGGCTTGTTCTTGTACGTATCGAGCACTTCGATCTTGACTTGCGTGTGCGTGGACATCGCGACCGCAAGGCTTATGCCGAGTGTGAACAGTGAGTCCTCGAAGTCCTCCATCTTCCACAACCCCATGAATGTTTGCGTCAGGGTGGTGTTCGACGTGATCGTCTGTACCAGCTTCTCGCCGGTGGCGATTGCGCCCGACGAGTCAACGTCGAAACCGGGGTTTTTCTCCCACACCACGCCAACGCCGCCGTCGACGTCCAACTTGGTGGCCGCGGTATCGAACAGCTTGTATCCCAGTCCACCGGTCGGCGCGACCAGGTAGTCGATCTCCTTGAACTGGTCTTTCAGATACTGATTCTGGCCAAAGACGTACAAGCGCGGTGTGAGGCGGTACTGATCGCGAACATTGAAGCCCAGGCGGTTTGCGGTGAGATCGCCCTCGGTCCTGGCGCGAAGAAAGAGCCCGTCCGACTTGACGATGTTCCGCCGCTGCGGATCGTAGGTGATGTCGTAGGCTGCGTTGGTGCTGACCGTATCGGAGTTGCCGCTCGTCATTGCGAGCCCGGCGCTGGCCGTTACCGTCCAGATCTTCGGCGGAGGTGGCGGTGCGGCCTGCCCGAAGACCGTGCCGGCAACGCAGAGCAATGCCAGCGCCACATGAGATGTGATGATTCCCCCGCGCATGCCGGTTACCCTCGCGCGGCTGCGCTCAGCCTCTCCGCTGGCGACTCGAGCGGTGCGCCGGCGATGATGCGCATCATCCGTCGAAGTGGCTCGGCTGCGCCCCAGAGTAGCTGGTCACCGACGGTGAACGCCTGCAGGTACTCGCCACCCATCGACAGCTTCTTCAATCGGCCGACCGGGACGGTGAGCGTGCCCGTGACCGCTGTCGGTGTCAGATCCCGCAGGGTCACCTTCTTCTCGTTGGGAACGACCTTGACCCAGTCGTTGGCGTCGGCAAGCATCCCTTCGATGTCAGCAAGCGGCACGTCGCGCCGCAGCTTCACCGTGAGCGCCTGACTGTGACACCGCATCGACCCGACGCGCACGCAAATGCCATCGATCGGGATCGGCCTCGACGTCCGGCCTAGGATCTTGTTGCCTTCGGCCTCCGCCTTCCATTCCTCGCGACTCTGCCCGGTGCCGAGATCGGCGTCGATCCATGGCAGAAGGCTCCCGGCAAGCGGGAAGCCTTCGAAGTTCTGGACGGGGAAGTCGCGTCCACGCTGCGTGGTGATCAACTCACGGTCGATGTCGAGAATCGAAGACGCAGGATCGGCGAGAAGATCGGCGACCGACGCATGCGCAAGCCCCATCTGCGACACCAGCTCGCGCATGTGCTTCGCGCCGCCGCCAGACGCCGCCTGATAGGTCATCGACGTCATCCAGTCGATGAGATCGGCGCGGAACAAACCGTCCATCGCCATCAGCATCAGGCTGACGGTGCAGTTGCCGCCGATGAAATCCTTGAGGCCGCGATCGAGCGCGCGGTCGATCACTGGACGGTTCACCGGGTCCAGGATGATCACTGCATCCTCGGCCATCCGCAGGTGGCGCGCCGCGTCGATCCAGTAGCCCGTCCAGCCCGCCTTGCGCAGCCTGGGATGAATGTCCGCAGTGTAGTCGCCGCCCTGGCAGGAAATGAGGACGTCCATCGCCGCAAGCGCGGTGACGTCTTTCGCGTCTTTGACGGCCGGAACGGTCTTGCCAATGCTGGGGGCTGTGCCGCCCGCCTGCGAGGTGGAGAAAAAGATGGGATCGACCAGATCGAAGTCCCGCTCCTCGCGCATGCGCTGCACGAGCACGGAACCAACCATGCCACGCCAACCGATGATGCCTACTTGCATCTGGCTATTTTAGCGGGCTTCGGTCATCGGGCTCCAGTCCACAGTCATGACAGAAGCTGCTTCGCGATTGTCTGCAGCTGCAGATTCGACGTGCCCTCGTAAATCTGACCGATCTTCGCGTCGCGAAACAGTTTCTCCACCGGGTAGTCCTTGACGAAGCCGTTACCCCCGAACAGATTCACAGCGAGCGACGTGACACGTTCGGCAACCTCGGACGCGAACAGCTTGCACATCGCGGCCTCCTGCAGGAATGGCTTTCCAGCGTCGCGCAGTCGTGCGGCGTTGTAGACGAGGAGTCGAGCGGCTTCGATCTCCGTGGCGGCGCGCGCGAGTTGAAACTGCACGCCCTGGTAGGACGCAATCGCGTTTCCGAATTGCTTTCGCTCCTTGGTGTAGGTGACGGTGTGATCGAGCGCGCCCTCCGCCAGCCCGAGCATCTGTGCACCGATGCCGATGCGTCCTTCGTTCAGCGTCTCGATCGCGACCTTGTAGCCCTTCCCGGCGTCGCCGAGGACACGGTCACCCGTGACGGCGCAGTCTTCGAAAATCAACTCGCACGTGCTGCTGGCGCGGATGCCAAGCTTGTCTTCTTTCTTGCCGATGGTGAAGCCGGGTGTGCCGCGTTCGATCAGGAACGCCGTGATGCCGCGATAGCCGGCGTCCGGGTTGACGTTCGCAAAGACGATGAAGAGGTCGGCCTCGTTGCCGTTCGTGATCCAGAGCTTGCGGCCGGTGAGGATGTAGTCGGTGCCCCGAGCGGTGCCGCGTGTGGCCAAAGCGAACGCGTCACTCCCTGAGCCGGCTTCCGACAAGGCGTACGCACCGACGGTTCCCTGGGCGAGCCGCGGCAGGATCGTGCGCTTCTGCTGCTCGTTGCCCCAGCGAAGCAGTGCGTTGATAACGAGCGTGTTGTGGACGTCGGCCAGTACGCCGACGGACGGATCGACGCGCGACAACGCCTCGACGGCAAGGACTGAGTGAAAGAACGTTGCGCCGCTGCCGCCGAACTCGTCAGGGATCTCGATGCCCATCACGCCGAGCTCGAAAAGCCGATCGATCAGATCGCGCGGCATCTTCGCCTCGTCGTCCATCTTGCGCACGAGAGGGCGAATATCCCGGTCGGCAAATTCGTAAACGCTGTTGCGGAACAGTTGTTCGTCGTCGGTGAGCGAGGTCAGTGCCGGCTGCATCACGGCAACACTTTAAACCCTTCGAGCTGTTAACTGCGCGCCGGCTGAAACGTATTCCTTTCCGAGAGGGACGATGCCGTCACCTGAGTCGTTCGTGCAGGACGTCCGTTTTGCCATTCGCATGTTGAAGAAGGCACCTGGCTTCACTATTGCCGCGGTGCTGATCCTGGCTCTCGGCATTGCCGCGAACAGCGCGGTTTTCAGTCTCGTGAACGGGCTGCTACTGCGACCGCTGAACGGTGGCAGATTGAGCGGCGAATTCGTCGGGCTCTACTCGGGAGACTGGAAGCGCCCGGATCGCTATCGCTCCTTCTCTTATCCCGAGTACGTCGATATTCGGCGAGAGAACGACGTGTTCGACAGCCTGATCGCCGAGGCAGCGATCAATCCCGGCCTTACCGAAGGCGGACTCACGAGGCGCGTGAGGGCAGGCGTGGTGTCGTCGAACTACTTTTCCGCGTTGGGCGTTGACCTGGCCGCCGGACGCCCCTTCACACTCGACGAAGAACGGCTCGACGGCGCCGCGGCGGTTGTCATCGTGAGCTACCCGTACTGGCAGCGACGTGGATTGACGCCCGAC
>Ga0207691_10002392_pt1 | contig 18354 bp, 18 predicted proteins | sample KBSM13metaG_FD_184327 | JGI IMG/M metagenome (GOLD analysis project Ga0207691, IMG submission 184327) | Miscanthus rhizosphere microbial communities from Kellogg Biological Station, Michigan, USA - KBS M1-3 metaG (SPAdes) (version 2) | ecosystem: Host-associated > Plants > Roots > Rhizosphere >... | reverse complement strand
AGGCGTTCGGCGACATCTTCGGCGACATCTTCGGCAACGGCCGCGGCCGCGCCGGCGGCGGCCAGCAGGTGTACCGCGGCAGCGACCTCAGCTACGCGATGGAGATCACGCTCGAGGAAGCCGCGTTCGGCAAGGAAACGCAGATCCGGATTCCGTCGTACGACACCTGCGAGACCTGCAAGGGCAACGGCGCCAAGCCGGGCACCAGCCCGATCAGCTGCACCACCTGTCACGGTGCCGGCACGGTGCAGATGCGCCAGGGCTTCTTCAGCATCCAGCAGACGTGTCCGACCTGCCACGGCAGCGGCAAGATCATTCCCGAGCCGTGCCCGACCTGCCATGGCCAGGGCCGCATCAAGCGCAACAAGACGCTCGAAGTCAAGATCCCGCCGGGCATCAACGAGGGCATGCGGATCCGCTCGAGCGGCAACGGCGAGCCGGGGCCGAACGGCGGCCCGAACGGCGACCTCTACATCGAGATCCGGATGAAGCCGCACGACATCTTCGAGCGCGACGGCGACGACCTGCATTGCACCGTCCCGGTCGGGATGACGAGCGCCGCGCTCGGCGGCACGATCGACGTGCCGACGCTCGGCGGCAAGGCCGAGATCGAGCTGCCCGAAGGGACCCAGCACGGCAAGACGTTTCGCCTGCGCGGCAAGGGGATCAAGGGCGTGCGATCGAGCTATCCCGGCGACTTGTACTGCCACGTCAGCGTCGAGACGCCGATCAAGCTCACCGAGCACCAGAGGAAGCTGCTGAAGGAGCTCGACGAGGCATTCCGCAAGGCCGGCGACCGTCATTCGCCGACGTCCAAGACCTGGAGCGACCGCGTCAAGGACCTGTTCAAGGCCTGACGCATGTCCGCCGGCGCCGACTCGCTCAAGTCGATCCTGTTTGCCCTCGGCGCGAACTTCCTGATCGCCCTCGCCAAGACCGCCGGCGCGGTCTTCACCGGCTCGTCGTCGATGCTCGCCGAGGCGATCCACTCGTTTGCCGATTGCGCCAACCAGGCGCTGCTGCTCTGGGGCCTGAAGGAAGGCCGGCGCCGGCCGAGCGCCGACCACCCGCTCGGCTACGGCAAGGCGATCTACTTCTGGAGCTTCATCGTCGCCCTGATGCTGTTCAGCATGGGCGGGCTGTTCTCGGTCTACGAAGGCATCCACAAGCTGCAGGCGCCCGAGCCGCTCAGCAACGCCTGGGTGGCGATCGCCATCCTCGTCTTCGGCATCGGCGCCGAAAGCGTCTCGCTCTGGGGCTGCCTGCGCGAGGTCAACAAGGACCGCGGCCGGCAGAGCCTGTGGCGCTGGTTTCGCGAGTCGCGCCAGAGCGAGCTGCTGGTGGTCCTGGCCGAGGACGTGGCGGCGCTGGGCGGCCTGGCGCTCGCCCTCGCCTTCATTGGCCTGGCGCTGGCGACGGGCAACCCGATGTGGGACGCGGCCGGCTCGATCGCGATCGGCGTGCTGCTGATCCTGGTCGCCGTGCTCGTCGGCATCGAGGTCAAGGCCTTGCTGATCGGCCAGAGCGTCGAGACGCGCGTTCTCGACCGGATGCGCGCGCATCTGGCCGGCGACGCCGAGGTCGAAGGCGTCTACAAGGTGCTGACGCAGCAGCTGGGCCGCGACGTCATGGTCGCCGTGAAGGCGAGGATGCGGCCGGTCGATTCGGCAGCGTCGCTGGTCGCCGCGATCAACCGCGTCGAGCAGCGCTTTCGGGCCGCGTTTCCGCAGGTCCAGTGGCTGTTCTTCGAGCCCGACCTCGCTGACTGAGAGGCGCCCCGGCGTCAGCCGAACAGGTCGCCCTGGCCGACCCTGCTGAGGGCGAGCGGCTTTTTGAACTGCGACACGTCGAGCACGTGCCGCTCGCGGTCGAGGCCGAAACGCCGCTTGGCTTTTGCCAGGCGTTGCGCGATCAGCTCGGCCCAGATGCCTTCGCCGCGCATCCGGGTGTCGAAGCTGGCGTCGTAGTCACGCCCTCCGCGCATCTCGCGGATGCGCGCCATCACCCGCGCGGCGCGATCGGGAAAGTGCTGATCGAGCCAGCGCTGGAAGATCGGGTTCACCTCCCACGGCAGGCGGACGACGATGCCGAACGCCGATGTCGCCCCGGCACCGGCGGCGGCCTCGAGGATGCGCTCGATCTCGGGCTCGTTGATGAACGGGATGATCGGCGAGACGCTGACGCCGACCGCCACGCCCGCGCGGGCGAGCGCCTCGATCGTCTTGATCCGGCGATGCGGCGCTGCGGCGCGCGGCTCGAGGATCCGGGCGATCGCGGGCTCGAGCGAGGTGACCGACACGTAGACGGCGACGAGGTTGCGCGCCGCCATCGGCGCGACCAGGTCGAGGTCGCGCTCGACACCCGACGACTTGGTGACGAGCGAGAACGGATGCGAGCACTCGGACATGACCTCGATCACCGAGCGCGTGATGCCGAGCTTTCGCTCGACCGGCTGATAGGCGTCGGTGGCCGAGCCGATGTTGATCGCCGACGGCCGGTAGCCACGGGCCGCGAAGGCCTCGCGCAGGCGCTCCGCCGCGTTCACCTTGGCGATGATCCGGGTCTCGAAATCCAGCCCCGGGGAGAGGCCCAGGTAGCTGTGCGTCGGTCGTGCGAAGCAGTAGACGCAGCCGTGCTCGCAGCCGCGGTAGGGATTGACCGAGAGATCGAAGTTGACATCGGGCGAGTCGTTGCGCGAGAGGATCGACTTGGCCTGTTCCTCGATCACGGTCGTCTCCGGCGCCAGGCGCTCCTCGCTCGCCGCCTGCTCGAGCGTGCCCCAGCCGTCGTCGTAGCTCTCGCCGCTGGTGTGCGAGTAGCGATGCTCGATGGCCCAGACGGTGCCGCGACCCTTGACCGGCTCGCGCGCCGCTTCCTCGGGGCGCGGTGCCTCGTCGCGCGAAATCGTGCGCTGTCCCTTGGGCGGTGGCTTCACACTGTGAATATATCCAGTATCATCGCCGGAAGCCAGTGAGGGGCGAAGGCGCTGCACTGGCGCGAGCATTGCTTGACAATCGCCATCGGGATTGGGGGGAGCGCGATGAAACACGTGTTCAGCGTCGTCGGCGTCGGCGTGTCGGCGGTCTTCGTCGCCGTGTTCTTCACCGGACGGGTCGACTCGAAGCACCTCACCGTCGTCGCGCCGCGCGTCGGCATGCACGCCGACGACCTCAACGCGCTGGTGCCGCGCATCGCCACCCAGACGGGTGCGACGCTCGGCACGTCGCGCCGCGTCGTCTACCTGCTCGCCTGCAGCGGCATGCCGACGGCGGCGACGATGGAAGCGCAGGCGCGCGAAGCCGCGGCCATCACCGAGAGGCAGCGCATGACGGCGCGCCAGGCGGCCGTCACCGTGCTCTCGGGCACGCACATCGAAAGCGTCGCCAGCCCGCTCAAGGATTGTTGATGCCGGCGAGGCGGCCTGCTCAGGCGCCGAGCAGCTGGCCGCCGTCGACGCTGATCACCTGGCCGGTGATCCAGCGAGCGTGCGGCGATGCCAGGAACAACGCGACCTCCGCGACCTCTTCCGGGGTGCCGAAGCGGCCGAACGGAATGCTCTTCAGCGTGCGCTCGTAAAGGGCGGGGTTGTCGGTCTTGCGCTGGTCCCAGACGCCGCCCGGGAATTCGATCGATCCCGGGGCGATGGCGTTCACCCGGATGCCCTGGCGCGAGAGGGCTGCTGCCTGGCTGCCGGTGTAGCTGTTCATCGCCGCCTTCACGGCCGCGTAGGCGGCAGTCCGCGTCGACGGCCGAAGGGCGGCGATGGACGAGATGTGGATCACGCTCGCACCGCGCGCAGCACCCGATCGCTGCAGCCAGGGCAACGCCGCGCGCGAGCTGCGCACCATCGCCAGGACGTCGACCGAAAGGCCGGCCGCCCAGCCCTCCTCGTCGTCGCCCATGCCGAAGCCGGACGCGTTGTTCACCAGCACGTCGATGCCGCCCAACGCCTCGGCCGCGGCCGGCACCCAGGCGGCAATGGCAGCGGCGTCGGCGAGGTCACAGGGCATGGCGTGGACACGCTGCCCTTCGCGCGCGATCTCCGCCCGCGCCTGCTCCAGCGTCGCCGCACCCCGGGCGCAGATGGCGACGTCGGCGCCCGCGGCGGCGAACTGCAGCGCGATCGCGCGGCCGATGCCGCGGCTGCCGCCGGCGACGAGCACGCGCTTTCCCTTGAAGTCGAATGACATGTCGCTCGCGCCCGGAGTGAACCTTCGGCAACGATAGCTCGTCGGGCGGGCTCGGCATGGCGACCGACGCGATTGCCGACAATGCAGGGCCGCGGTCACTTTCGGCGCGCGGACGAAAGGAACTCACATGCTGCAGCAAGCATCGATGGCCGGCCAGCGCATCCTCGTCACCGGCGGCGGCACCGGCCTGGGCAAGGGCATGGCCGAGCAGTTCCTGCGCCTCGGCGCGGACGTCGCGATCTGCGGCCGGCGCAAGTCGGTCTGCGACGAGACCGCGGCCGGCTGGCGCGAGCAGTTTCCCGAGCGCCGCATCGATGCCTTCGGCGTCGACATCCGGGTGGCGCAGGCGGTCGAGGAGATGATCGAAGCGCTCTGGCAGTCGGGTGGCCTCACCGGCCTGGTCAACAACGCCGCCGGCAATTTCATCGCCCCGACCGAGAGCCTTTCGCCGCGCGCCTTCGATGCCATCGCCAACATCGTCTTCCACGGCAGCTTCTACGTCACCCAGGCGGTCGGCAAGCGCTGGATCGCCGGCGCCAAGAGCGGCGAATGGCAGCCCGGCCAGCCGTTCCGCAACGTCGTCAGCATCGTCACCACCTGGATCGACAACGGCTCGCCCTATGTCGTGCCATCGGCGATGAGCAAGGCCGGGATCGACATCATGACCAAGTCGCTCGCGGTCGAGTGGGCGCGCTTCGGCGTTCGCCTGAACGCGGTCGCGCCCGGCGAGATCCCGACCGAAGGAATGAGCAAGCGCCTCAATCCCGGCGAGGAGCCGGGGGCGCGCAGCAAGGCGCGCAACCCGATGGGCAGGCCGGGCTTCATGAGCGAGCTGCAGCACCTCGCGGCGTTCCTGATGGCGCCCGGGCACTGCGACTGGCTCACCGGCCAGAGCATCGTCATGGACGGCGGCTCCGCGCTCGCCACCGGCGGCAACTTCTACGAGCTGCGCGACTGGAGCGACGACGACTGGCGTGCCGCGCGCGAACGGATCGAAGCGCAGAACGCCAAGGACAAGTCGCAGCGCTGAGAGGAAGCGGACATGGAACCGATCGCCAAGCCGACCCTCGTCTATCCGTTCGCGGCGCCGCCCGAGCCGGGCACCTCGCTCGAGGTCGTTCCGGGCGTGCGCTGGCTGCGCATGCCGATGCCCTACGCCCTCAACCACATCAATCTCTGGGCGATCGACGACATCACCGGCTGGACGCTGGTCGACACCGGATTGCGCACCGAGGAGACCGCCGATGTCTGGCGCGGGCTGCTCGCCAACGCCAGCGATCGCCGGCCGGTGAACCGGGTGCTGGTGACGCACATGCATCCCGACCACGTCGGCATGGCCGGCTGGCTGACGCGCAAGTTCGACTGTCGGCTGTGGATGACGCGGCTCGAATACCTGAACTGTCGCGTTCTCATATCCGACACCGGCCGCGAGGCACCGCCCGACGCCGAGCGCTTCTATCGCCGCGCCGGCTGGGGCGAGGCACCGATCGAGAACTATCGCGCCCGGTTCGGCAATTTCGGCAAGCAGATCCATGCCTTGCCCGACAGCTATCGGCGCATCGTCGACGGCGAGCAGATCCGCATCGGCCGGCACGACTGGCGCGTCGTCGTCGGCAACGGCCATTCGCCCGAGCACGCCTGCTTCTACTGTCCCGAGCTCAAGCTGCTGATCTCGGGCGACCAGGTGCTGCCGCGCATCTCGTCGAACATCTCGGTCTATCCGCTCGAGCCGGATGCCAATCCGATGGCCGACTGGTTCGCATCGCTCGCCAAGCTCAAGCGCGAGGTGCCCGACGACGTGCTCGTCCTGCCGGCGCACAACGAATGCTTTCGCGGTCTGCACGCCAGGCTCGACTATCTCGCCGCGTCGCAGCACGCGGCGCTCGATCGGCTGCGTCAGGCGCTGGTCGAGCCGAAGCGAGCGATCGACGTGTTCGCCTCGCTCTTCGGCCGGCCGATCGTCGCGACCGATGCCGGGCTGCTCGGCCTGGCGACCGGCGAGAGCCTCGCCTGCCTCAACTTCCTGGTGGAAGAAGGCGCCGTGGGCGTGCGCGAAGACAACGCCGGCGTCGCCTGGTATGTCGCCGAGGGGCCGCCCGAAGCAGTCCGTGGCCCGTGACTCGGGCCGACGGGTCAGGCCATGTCGGCAGGCGTGGCCGATGACGACAGAGCGAAGCTGCCGTTGATCGGTCCGGGTGCGGCACCGAGCGCGACCAGCGACGCTTCCGCCAGCTCTCCCTTCGCGAGCGCGTCGAGCGCCGCGGGGTCGTATCCCAGCGTCACGAAGACCCAGTCGGCCACCTGGTCGGAGCCGCGGATCTTCTGCTCCGTCGTCTGCGCGATCGCCGGCGTTTCGTGCCTGAGCAGATGGGCGCCCGTGAGGCCGGGGCGCATCGGCAGCGTCTCGACGAGCGAGCGCAGCGCGGCGCGCAAGTCATCGTCGCGGCCCGGTGCCGGAGACAGGCGCATCGTCAGCGCCTGTCGCGCCACCGCGACGCCGCACGACTCGAGAACCCGCGCCTGGCATCGAACCATGTGGCGGTGGTGCGGCATCATCCGCGTCGACCAGGGGCTGGGCGCGTTGAGGCTTGCCAGGTAGGCGGGCGACGAGAGGATCTCGTAGCTTTCGAGCTCGTACATCACGAAGACGCTGTCGTCGTGCTGGGCGCTGGTGAAGCGCGAAGCACGACGAAAGCCCGGGATCGCCAGGCGCTCGGGAAAGTGCTCGTGCGAGTGCCAGTCCTCGAACTCCGACCGCATCTCGGCTGCCATGTTCCACCACATGGCGAGTGCCGCTTTACCGAGGAGGGCCATCGCGCTTTTCTATCACGCCTGCGGTCGAAGCGCGCGGATCGCGACCCGCCCCAGGGTCAGCGCCTGGACCAGGATGCTGAAGATCACCACCGCATAGGTCGTCGAGATGATCAGGTCGCGGCCGGCGACGTCGGGCAGCGACAGCGCAAGAGCGATCGAGATGCCGCCGCGCAGCCCGCCCCACGTCATGATCGTGATCGCGGCGGCCCGCACGCCGCCCAGCCGCGGCGCCAGCAGCAAGGGACCGCTGACACTGATCAGCCGTGCCGCCAGGACGACAGCGATGCCGATGGCTCCGGCCGCCAAGTGCGCCGCCGAAAATGTCAGGGTCATCATCTCCAGACCGATGAGACCGAACAGCAGCAGGTTGAGCAGTTCGTCGAGGACCTCCCAGAAGTCGAACAGCCGCGCCCGCGTCCGCTCGGACATCGCTTCGCGCTTGCCGCGATTGCCGACGATGAGGCCCATGACCACGACCGCGATCGGCCCCGATACGTGCAGCGCCTCGGCGCCGGCATAGCCGGCGGTGCAGAGCGCAAGCGTGATCAGGATCTCCACGGCGTAGCTGTCGATGCCGCGCAGCATGCGAAAGCCGAGGTAGCCGACCACCAGCCCGTACAGCGTGCCGCCCACCACCTCGGTGGCGAAGAGCAGCGCGGTGGCGCCCCAGTCGAAGCGGCCATCGCCGGCGGTCAGCGCCAGCAACGTGAGGAAGACGACAACGCCGGTCCCATCGTTGAACAGGCTCTCGCCGGCAATCCGCATCTCCATGCTCCTGGGCACGCCGACCCGCTTGATCACCGCCAGCACCGCGACCGGATCGGTCGGTGAGATGAGGGCGCCGAACAGGAGGCAATAAAGGAGCGGGATGGCGATTCCGAGCCAGGGCATGACGACGAAGAACGCCAGACCGACGACCAGCGTCGAGATGACGACGCCGAGCGTCGCCAGCACGAAGATCAGCCACTTCTCCCGGGCGATCTCGTCCACGTCGATGTGCATGCTGCCGGCGAACAGCAGCATCCCGAGCACCCCGTGCAGAAGCAATCCCGAGAAGTCGATGCCCGCCATCTCGCGCGTGACGGCCGCGCCGATGGCCGGATCGATGCGCGCGACCAGTACCGCCACGATCGACACCACCACGCCGATCGCGGTGATACCGATCGCGTCCGGCAACCGGACGAAGCGATGGTTCAGATACCCGAACACCGCGACCAGCGCGATCACGAGCCCCAGTACCTGGAAGCCGGTCACGGGCCCGTCTTACGCCAAGCAGATCCCTCGTCTTCGACCCGCACAGGCACTCGAGCTGACGGTCCGGCCGCGATGCCTGCGCCCTACCCTGTTTCGAATGCGGTCAGGACTTGGGAGCCTTGGCTCCGGCGCGGGCGTTTTGCAGCGCCGTCCCGAGCCGGTCGGCCCAGCTCTTGATGACCGCGGTGGCATCGGCACGATTCGACAGTCCGCTGCGCGAAATCATGAAGCTCGACGCGCCGGCGACCTCGGTATCGATGACTCGCGCCAGCAGCTGGCTCGTGACCGAGTCGAAGATCTCGAGCACGAGCGTCCCCTGCCCGGCATCGAGCGAGAGGTTGTTGGTGCCGGAATTCATCGTGTCCGGTGCGGCGATGTTGAGGTTGAGGATCGAAGGTCGCAGGATCAACACGCCCTTGCCGGCCGCGGTGACGTACGTCTCGCCCTTGGCGGTGAGCTCCTTGACGAACACGTTCTGGAACATCTGGGCGAGTTGCTTCTTGATGCGGATGACGTCGCTGTCGGTGACGCGAAACGACTGGGCGTTGTTCTGGTCGAGCTGCCAGTTCTTCTGGAAGGCGACATAGCATTCGAGCAGCGCGAACTTGTCGTAGCCGCTCCAATCGGCGCCTTCGCGCAAGTAGAGCGCGTCGACCTTGGTGTTCGGAATCAGCTTGAGGCCTTCCGGAGACACCGCGGCGTATCCGGGCACGGCCGCGTTCGCGTTGCCGAACGCAAGGGTCGCGACGAGGGCGAGGCTGGACAGCAGAACAGACTTGGACTTCATTGCATTTCTCCGATGTTTCGCTGCTGCTCAGCGACCCGACATTGTCGACCAGAGCGCCGCGGCTTGCCAATCGCGTTCTGCGCGGTCACCCCGCGGCCGCGAGTCTGCTGCGGTGGGATCGTCCCATGGCGGTCATCGCAGCGACATTGACACAAGGTGCACGGGCATTGCACCTAGGGGCAGGCGAATGCCAGGCGATGCGAGCGGCGCCGTGCGGCTGCACCAAAGAACATCTCGACTCGGCAGTGACCGCAGGCAGCATCGCCGAGGTTCGCATCTTCGCGGCCTGAAACACGAAAGACCCATGGCGGCCCGATCGAGGATGTGCGCGCGATGGCTCGCCTGGATCGGCCTGGTCGGCGTCTTGTCAACCCCGCCGGCCCATGCCGAAGCCGACGGCAACGTGAGCGGGAACCACGCCTACATCCCCGAGTTCGATGCCTACGTGAAGCTGTCGGATCGCGCCCGTGTGTTCCTGCTCGCCGACGCGACCCGCTCCACGCCTCAGGACACGACCGATGGCGAGGTCGGGATCCATCTCGACTACACGCTCGAGCCTTGGTTGCGCTCGAGCCTGCGCGACGCCGATTGGGAGCGCGAGCGATACGTCTGGATGCGCGTCGGCTACCGGCGCGAGTGGAACATCGAGGGCAGGCCCGCCCAGCCCGCCGAGAACCGCATCGTGCTCGAGCTGACGACGCGCTCGGAGCTGCCGCGGCAGGTCTGGCTCGTGAACCGGCTGCACATCGACTTTCGCGACATCGCGGGAACGTGGTCGAACCGCTACCGCTATCGCATCGGCATCGAGAAGGCGTTCGCGACCGCCGGCGGCACGGCGTTCGTTCCCTACGCGCGGGCAGAGTTCTACTACGACACGCGCTACGACGCCTGGAGCCGGCAGCTGTACCAGGTGGGTGTGGACATCGACCTCAGCAAGAGCTGGCGCATCGAGCCGTACGTGGGGCTGCAGAAGAACATCCAGCCGACCCCCGACACCGTGAACCAGCTGGGCCTCGTCCTCAAGTACTACCACTGAAATTACCACTGAAGTCGCTAGACGATCACGCCTGACCTGAACATTGGACTTTGGTCCAACACACGGGATGGGCGCTGGTGCGTTAACGGAGCTTGCCTAGGAAACGTCCATCCCACTTCGCCATACACTGGGCACGGCGGGCGGATCAGACGACTCTGAAAGACGAGTCGCGGCGGCCAGCAACGAAGGGGGCAACGAAGGGGGCTGCGTTGGGGGATCAGCGAGGGTGGATCGGGCGGTACGCCACGGCCGTGGCGATGCATCCGGGTCGACACCAGACGTTGCGGTGGCTCATGGTTCTGTGCCTGATGCTCGGCACCACCACGGTGTTCGCCGAGGACGTGCGCAGGGTCCTGGTCATCTACTCGAACGGCCGGCTGGTCGGCGGCAACGTCGATGTCGAGCAGGGGCTGAGCAGCACGCTGGTCGACGCGCCGAATCGGCGGATCCAGATCTACAGCGAATTCCTGGAATCGGAATTCGCCGACCCGTCCTACGAGGCCACGGTGACGACGTACCTGCGCGAAAAGTACGCCCGCAATCGGCCCGACGTGATCGTCGCGGTCGCCCGGCCCTCGCTGGGATTCGTGCTGCGCCAGCGAGCGCGTCTGTTCCCGGAAGTCCCCGTCGTCCACGCGGCGGTCTTCAATTTCTACCTCGACTCGCTGCGGCCGCTGCCCGCCGGTGTGGTCGGAGTCCCGGTCGAATACGACCCGGCGGGCACCATCGAGCAGGCGCTGCGCTGGCATCCGTCCGCCGAGCGCCTGGTCATGGTCGTCGGAACGACGTCCCGTGACCTCGAATGGGAACGAATGCTGAAGGCCGTCACGCCCAGGTTCGAGAACCGCGTCAAGATCGAGTACCTGTCGGGAATGCCGAGCGCGGCGGTTCTCGCCCGAGTCGCCGCGCTCGGCCGGGAATCGATCGTGTTCACGCCCGGCTACTACCAAAGCGGCGACGCCGTCCGAACCACGCCGCGCGCCTCTGCGGAGGCGATTGCGCGCGCTTCCGGAGCGCCTGTCTACGGCTTTCTCAGCACGTTCATCGGCACGGGCGTGGTAGGCGGGCGCTCCCCTCACTTCGTTGAGATGGGCGTCCAGGCGGGCCAGATCGTCGAGCGCCTGCTCGATGGTGCGTCGCCGGCCAGCCTGCAGCTGGCGTCGGTGATGCCGAATCGTCTGCGGGTCGACTTGCGCCAGACCCGCCGCTGGGGAATCGCCGACCGGGACATTCCGGACGACGCCGTCGTGCAATTCAAGGAACCGACCTTCTGGGAGGCCTACCGCCGGATCGCTCTATCCATTGCCTGCGTGATCCTGCTGCAGGCCGCGCTCATCGGCGCGCTGCTGCTGGAAAGGCGGCGACGGCGCAAGGCCGAGCTCGCGGTTCAGCTGCAGCGCAGCCAGGTCGCGCACGCATCCCGGCTGGCGATCGCCGGCGAGCTCACGGCGTCGATCGCCCACGAGATCAACCAGCCGCTCGGGGCGATCCTCGCCAGCGCCGATGCCGCCGAGATGATCCTCAAGGCGGGGGGCGATCGACGTGAAGATCTGACTCGCATCATCTCGCGCATCCGCCGCGATGATCTGCGCGCGAGCGATGTCATCAGGAAGCTCCGGGCATTGCTCGCGAAGCACGAGCCGGAGCGCGAGCGCTTCGATCTCGGCCTGATGATCAACGACGTGGCCAAGCTGCTCGAGGCGGAAGGGCACCGCCGCGAGGTGGCGCTCGAGGTGCGGCCGCTGCAAGCCGACGCCATGGTCGTCGGCGATCCGGTCCAGCTGCAGCAGGTGCTGATCAACCTGATCCTCAACGCCATGGAGGCGGTTGCCGACATGCCGCCGGATCGCCGTTCGGTGGTGGTCGACACCGCACGCGACGGGAACTCGGTCAGCGTCTCGGTTCGCGATCGCGGCCAGGGAATCGCCGCCGACAACCTGCCCAAGATCTTCGAGTCCTTCTTCAGCACCAAGCAGAAAGGCATGGGACTCGGGCTGTCGATCGCGCGCACGATCGTCGAGGCGCACGGCGGCCGCATCCAGGCCGAGAACGGTCTGGTCCATGGCGCCGTGTTCCGAATCGAGCTGCCGGCCGTCACGACTCGCTCGAGCTCGATGGTGGCGGCATGACCCAGCCCGCGCTGATCCACGTGGTCGACGACGACGCGTCGTTCCGTGACTCTCTGCTCGATCTGCTGCAAGCGGTCGGATTCGAAGTCCGCGGCTACGCCTCGACGGGCGACTTCCTGCTCGACGCGACACCGGACCGGCCCGGCTGCGTGCTGCTCGACATGCGCTTGCCCGGCCCCTCCGGGCTCGACCTCCAGGCCGCCCTGCTGCGTCAGGAGAGGACGATTCCGATCATTTTTCTGACCGGCCATGCCGATGTCGCCACCGGCATTCGGGCGATGAAGGCAGGCGCCGTCGACTTTCTCGAGAAGCCGGTCCAGCGCGACGCCCTGATGGAGGCCATCGGCCGCGCGCTCGAGCGCGACGCCGGCGAGCGTAGCGCGCGTGCTGAGCGGCGGCGCCAGCAGGAACGCCTCGGTGTGCTGACCGTGCGCGAGCGCGAGGTGTTTGCGCTGATCGTCGCCGGTCGGCTGAACAAGCAGATCGCCGACGATCTGTCGATCAGCCTGCGCACGGTCAAGGCCTACCGGGCGCATCTGATGGAAAAGCTCGGCGTCGCGACCGCCGCCGAGCTCGGCCGGCTTGCCGGCGAGCTGCGCGACACCACCGGCTGAAGCCCGGCGTGCCGCTGGCCGGGCGTCGCCCCGGCGCGGGTTTACCAGTGGCGCCTCGTTCCGGGGTCGACGACGTGACCTTTGGTGCAGCAGAGCCGCACTTTGTCCCACTTTTCACGCTTGCCGTCCTCCCCGACGATCGCCCTCATGCCGCTAGGTGCAGTGGTGGTTTCAATCACGCCATCAAGCTGCACGGAGGTGCGCAATGGCGACGGGCCTGCGGGGGAAAGTTCTCGTGGTCGAGGATGACCACAGCATGCGCGAAGCAATTGAAACGCTGCTGGATGCCGCTGGCATGGACTCGATCATGTTCGAGTCCGCCGAGGCGCTCCTGGGGGACTGCCCCAGCGCCGAGGTCGCCTGCGTCGTCAGCGACCTCAAGCTGCCTGGCATGTCGGGCCTGGAACTGATGCGCGAGCTGCACCTGCGCTGCGCGCGAACGCCGGTCATCGTGATCACCGCCCACGACTCCCCCGCCATGCGCGTCGAAGCCGAGCGGGCGGGCGCAGCGGCGTATCTCGCGAAGCCCTTCCTCGGCAGTGCGCTGCTGGTCGCCATCAAGAGCGCGATCTCCGGCAGCGGCGCCAGCACGGGCCGGACCACGACCTAGCGGCTAGAACGTCTCGCCCACCTGGATGTAGACGGCGCTCGCGTCGGTGCTGAACGCGACGTTGAGCCCCAGGTAGAGCCGCCGGGCGGCGCTCGGCTGCCAGCGAACCGCGCCGCCGTAGCTGACGATCGTCTGCGCGTCGCGGAGCGCGCTCGCGGTCGCGGCCGCGCGACCGGCGTCGACGAACGCCATCAATCCCCAGCGCGAGGCCAGGACGTAGCGCAACTCGACGCTGGTGGAAACGACGCGGTTGTCGCGATAGCGATCCGACGACACGCCCGCGACATCCATCGAAGGCAGGGCAAAGAACGGCGTGTCGTCGCTGGCCCCCTGCAGCCTGAGACGGCCGGCAACGACCAGCGCCGGAGTGATGCTGCGATAGATCCGGAAATCGGCGTCCGCCTTGTAGAACGTCGGCTCGCGGCCCCACGAACCGCGGTAGCCGAAGCCGCGGAAGATGATGTCCTCGCCGGTCGTGGGGTAGGTCGTGTTGTCACGAGCGTCGTACTGCACCTGCGGGCCGCCGCCGAAGATTCGGATCTTTCCCTGGATGTCGGGCAACGGGGCCGCGACGTCCGGCGTGTCGAACTGCAGCGTCGCCGCAGCCTGCTGGATGCTCAGGCCGGCAAACCACTTGGAGCCTTCGGCCACCCGCATCAGGCCGAGCACCGCGAAGGCCTCACCCTCGAACCCATACTTCACGGGATGGTCGGCAAAGACCGAGCCGGTACCGACGCCGAAGTACTGTGCCTGCAGCCTGCCGCCGGCAAGTGCGCCGGTCAGTCGAAACTGGTCCTGCCTCAGGCTCTGGTCGTGGAAGGCCGCAGCCAGCCGGGTGCCGTTGTCGGTCGCCATCACGCCAACCCCGGATGTCGCAGGCGGGCCGTCGCTGCTCTTCGGATACAGATAGAGCGCTCCCAGCTGCGCACCGTTGCCGACCGTCGGATTGGCCACCGGGATCGGGACGAACACCCAGCTGCCGTTCTTTTCGCTGTCGCGAGCAGCGGCCTCGGCCTGGAGCACGGGCTCGCTGCCCACCTCCTCGTCCGCGAGCGACGCTCCGCTGGCGACGATCGCCAGCAGCGCGACGACCGCGTGCAGGCGGATGTCGTTTCGGCCATGCCGGCGAGAGGCTGGATTCGTCGACGAGGTCGGGTTCATGGCGCGCGCGAGACGAGCAGCGGCTGCCCGCCCCGATCACTTTCGCACAAAAGCGACGCTGAACGTTTGCTTGGCGACTGCCTGGTAATAAGTTCCCGTGAGCCGGTCGGTCATCGGGTCGTAGCCGAGCTCGTAGGTCGAGCCGTTGTAGCCGCCGGCACGCAATTCGAAGGCCAGGCGAATCGCGCCGGCTTCGCGCGACGCCTGCGCCTTGGCGAACGGCAGCGGATTGGGATTGAAGTACATCGCCTCGAGCGCGCCGTCAGGAGCGACCTCGCGGATCACGATGACGTAGCCGCCGTCGGGCCGGACCCAGGCGCCCTTCAGTGCCTCGAGCGTTGCCGCCGCGCCGGATGGAGCGCGTGTCGTCGGCTGCGCCAGTCGCTGAGCTTCGGCGGGACCGGTGGCCCACCACGCGACCAGGGCCGCGAGCAGCGGTCGCCGGCGAAGCGCGCCGGCCGCTTTCATCGTCACTGCCCGAATCAGCGCATTCCTGGCCATTTCCATCGATCCGGGCGGTACAGTTTGAAAACGCACAATCGTGTGCGTCCATTTCATCGGGAAAGCCTATGCGGAACGCTGGTCGAGAGGTATTGGACCTTGGTGCAACGAGGGCGCGACGCCCATGAGCCATGTTCTGCGCTATCCGCTTGCGATCTTTGTCCTCTCGTTCGCCGTTCTGTTCGTCGCCACGCGCGTCGGCATGCATGTTCACGCGTTGAGCAAGCACCTCCACGAGGAGCTGCGCGAAGACTTCGGCGTCGTCCTCGGCGCGACGCTCACGCTGCTCGCCCTCATCATCGGCTTCAGTTTCTCGATGGCCGTGGCTCGCTACGATCAGCGCAAGACCTACGAGGAAGCCGAGGCCAATGCGATCGGCACCGAGTATTTGCGCGCCGACCTGCTGCCTGCGGCCGATGCCGCCAAGGTGCGTCCGCTCCTGCGCAGCTATCTCGACCGCCGGATCGAGTTCTACCTGGTCCGCGACACCCGCGACCTCGACGCGATCAACTCGCGCACCGCGCAGTTGCAGAACGAGTTGTGGGCGTCGGTGCGAAGCGTTGCCACCGCACAGCCGACGCCGGTGAACGCCTTGGTCGTGGCCGGCATGAACGACGTCCTCAACTCCCAGGGCTACACCCAGGCGGCCTACTGGAACCGCATTCCGCCCGGCGTCTGGCTGCTGATGGGGATCATCGCGATCGCCGGCAACGCGCTGGTCGGTTTCGGCTCGCGCGGCGCCCGCGGCGCCAAGCCCTTGCTCCTCGTCCTGCCGATGGTCATCTCCCTTGCGTTCTTTCTGATCGCCGATATCGACAGTCCGCATACCGGACTGGTGCACGTGAGCGCACAGAATCTGGTCAGTCTGGCCGGATCGCTTCGCGCCCCCTGACACCCGGCCACGAGTTGCACCTTGGTCCACTTACCGCGCAGGCGTGTTTGGGCAACGATCCGGCGCGCGCCGACCAGGGTCGCGCCGGATGGATGCCACCCGCAATCCTTGCCCGAATCTGACCGGGAGCACTGACTCATCGACCACGTTCAATCGATCACCACGCTCGATCTGAGGTTCGCGGATCAATTCCTCGCCGCGCTGGTTCCCATGATGGTCACGGTGGCGCTTCATGCCCAGGGCATGACGCTGGCCAAGTGGGTCTTCAACAGCCTGACCGGCGACCGCGAAAGCGGCCGTCACGGGCGCTCGCCGACGCTGGTGATGATCGCGGTCGTCACCGTCATGCTCGCGGCTCACTTTCTCGAGATCATTGTCTGGGCCGTCTTCTTCGTCGTCACGGGTATCCTGCCGAACCCGGACGCCGCGATGTTCTTCTCGATCAACAGCTACACGGCGCTCGGCGCGAGCGGCATCGTTCTCGAAGGTCGCTGGCGCGGCATCGCCGGCATCGAGACGATGGTGTCGATGCTGATGTTCGGCTGGTCGACCGCGGTGCTGGCCAACGCCGGCCAGAAGTTGCAGAACGACGACTGAGGAGGTCGAACGCGCGCTCTACGCGAGCGCGGGCGCGGTCGTCACTTCGGTTCCTTGTGCGGGCTGAAGGTGTCGTACTCGACCTGCATCGCCTTCAGCCTGAGTACGCCGTAGGCCACGACCAGCGCCATGAGCGTCACGAGCGTGACCACGGCATGCCGTTCCCAGCGGTAGTCGCCCATGCGGTTGGCGACATAGGAGCCGATGATCAAGCCGAGGATCGCGAGGTTGATGATCCAGTTCGCGATCTTGGGAATGACGTAGTGCATCGTGCCGAAGCCCGCCAGCTGATAGAACATGAACGGCAGGATCGCCAGGGCCGGCAAGAGCTCGGAGGGGCCCAGGTTGATGTCGACCGCGCTCGGGACCTTGGCGTGAAGCAGCGAGCTGTGCGCGAGCTCGTGGAAGAGTGACGGCACGGCGCACAGGAAAGGCACCACCGCGAGCAATTCGATCACCAGCGCCCCGCTCCACAGGCCGACCCGCGACGCATGGTCGGCGCCCTTGCCGTCGGACTGGGTGCCGACGAACAGGCCGCCGATGGCCGCGGCGGCGCTCGACAGCATCAGCAGCTCGACCGTGATGCCGAAGCTCGCGGGCTCGCCGGTCTTCAGCAGCAGGATCGCCATGAAGCCCGGGGTGTAGAACATGACCCGAACCATCTTGGCCCAGACGCGTCCGTCGCGCTCGGGCGGCAGGACCGGCAGCGTGCGCCCGTCGGTGCCGAAAAGGTGCCGTTCTTCCTTGGCCATGTCAGCGTCGCTCCCTGAGTCTTGTGTTGTCGAAGCGGCAGAGCTCAGCTCTTGTCGCGAGCGGGCTTGGCATCCTGCTTCGCGTGCGCGGCGCCGTGCTTCTTGGCATGACCGTGGTGATAGCCCCAATGCTCGCTGTCTTCGAGCAGCGCCAGGTGGCTCGGATCGAGGTCGTGCTTCCTGAGATCCGACAACAGCGCCTCGTCGCTCAGGTCGAGCTGGTGCGACTTGACCCAGTCGTGCTCGGCGATCTCCCCAAGACGCTTCACCACCGCCGGATCTTCGCTCTCGATCGCCAGCTCGCGCCGCGCATCGAAGCTGCCGGGCGCGAGGTTGATCGACCCGACGATGGCCCGCTTGCTGTCTGCCAGCAGCATCTTCGCGTGCAGCTTGAGATGCTTGATCTTGTGGACCTTGGCACCCACGTCCTGCAGGATGCGCAGGCCGCCCACGCCTTCGATCAGCTTGTCTGCCTTGAGCGAGTGCGGCGGCTTGGCCAGGACATGGATCTTGACGCCGCGCGTCGCCGCGCGCACGAGGCGCTCGATGATGACCTGGTCCTGGTAGCGCTCGTTCTGCAGCCAGAGCGTGTGCTTGGTCGCATCGATGAAGGCGGCGATGCGCTCGCGACCGTGGTTCGGGCACCAGATCAGCGCCGAGTCCGTCTTCGGCTTGAACTTGTCGTGCGCCCAGTCGGCATCGAAGCCCGCGATCATCTCCTCGACTTCGTTGCCATGGGTGGTGACGATCGCGTAGTCGCGGGTCGTGGTCAGGTCTCTCGGCTCCCAGTTCAGCGACTCGACGAAGCCGATCTTGTCGTCGATCACCATCGACTTCTGGTGCGTCAGGGCGAAGTCGGGGTTGCTGTCGCGCACCGTGATCCCGGCATCGGTCAGCAGCCGACGCGCCTCTTCGTTTTCCGACTCGCCGCTGCGCCGCGCCGGGTTGAGCATCACCCGGACCTTGACCTTTCGATGGTGCGCCGCGATCAGGGCATCGATCAGCGTCGGCTCGGTG
>Ga0207691_10002388_pt1 | contig 18369 bp, 19 predicted proteins | sample KBSM13metaG_FD_184327 | JGI IMG/M metagenome (GOLD analysis project Ga0207691, IMG submission 184327) | Miscanthus rhizosphere microbial communities from Kellogg Biological Station, Michigan, USA - KBS M1-3 metaG (SPAdes) (version 2) | ecosystem: Host-associated > Plants > Roots > Rhizosphere >... | reverse complement strand
GCCGCCCCGCAGTGCAGTGCGAGCCGCCGCACGAGGTTTGATATGCTGGTGGACTGGCGCTCCCTGACTACAACAGTCCCCGCTTCGCCAGATTGCGCATCAGATCGCCGACCCCGAACGTCCACTCCGGCGCCTGGTCGCTGGTGGTCACGACGTTCGTCAACGCACCCAGTTTGTCGGCCGCGATCGTCACCACGTCGCCGGGGTGATGCGTGAAGCCCATGCCCGGCGCATCGCGATCCTTCACCGGCGCGAACATGGTGCCGAGGAACAGCACCGCTCCGTCGGGATACTGGTGATGCCGCCCGATCATCTGTGAGACGAGGTCCTGCGGATCGCGGCTGATCTTGCCGACGTCGCTCGATCCTTCGAGCGTGAAGCCCTCCGTGCCTTTCACGGTGAGCGAGACGCGCGTCCTGCGCAGATCGTCGAGCGAGAACGTCTTGTCGAACAGGCGGACCAACGGGCCGATTGCCGTCGAGGCGTTATTGTCCTTCGCCTTCGAGAGCAGCAGCGCCGAGCGGCCCTCGACGTCGCGCAGGTTCACATCATTGCCGAGCGTGGCGCCGACGATCTTTCCTTTCGAGGTGGCAACGACCACGACCTCGGGCTCGGGATTATTCCAGGTCGACGACGCAAGCACGCCGATCGACATGCCGGTGCCGACCGCGGCGAGCACCTGGGACTTGGTGAAGATCTCGGCATCCGGCCCGATCCCGACTTCAAGATACTGCGACCACAGGCCTTTCTGCTGCAGCAGCTTCTTCAGCTCCATCGCCTGCGGCGAACCGGGCTTGAGCCCCTCGACCTTGCCGCCGAGCGCGCTCTCGACTTCGGCGCGCGCCTGCGCCGCGCGCTCCGGCGCACCGCGCGCCTGTTCCTCGATGACGCGTTCGAGCAGCGAGATCGCGAAGGTGACGCCCGCCGCCTTCACGGCCTGCAGGTCGATCGGCGCGAGCAGCCACGGCTTCGAGGTGTCGCGCGCAGCCTCGACGGTGTTGGCGAGGATCGCGGCGAGATCGCCGATGCGCTCGCCTGTCGCGGCGGCAACACCCGCGGCCGGATCGGCGGATTCGCACAGGTCGCGCATCGTGGCGAAGGCGCGCGAGATGTCGAATACGCCGTCGTGGCGGATCGCGACGACGGAGGGGCCGACGTCCGGGCGCCACACCCGGCCGACCAGGGTGCCGGCGGTGGAGTCGGTCGGGAGGGTGGATTTCGGATCAATATCAATCGTCATGGGCGCTCGATACTTCATTAGCCCTTACGCTGAGGAGTTGCCGGAAAAAAACTGAAAACAACCCCATGCAAAGAACTCCAGGATGAGGAGTCCTATCCCCCCGCGCCTGCCATGGCCTCGGGGAAGAACATGTCGCGCCAGCTCGCAGGCGGATTGCGCAGGGAACCGGTCTTGGCCATGAAGTCGACGAACGCGCGGATGCCGCCGACGCGGTTGTTGTAGACGATGTCCTTGTCGGCCAGCACCTCCATGATCTCGTCGACCGACGTCTTTTCGCCCGACACCTTCAGATAGATTTCCGCGCCTTTGCGCTTGTCGGCGTTGATGATGTCGGTCGCCTCCTTCATGCCGGCGACGAAGGCGGCGAACAGCTTCGGATTGTCGGTACGGAATTTCGAGGTGGCGGCGACGACGTTGAACGACATCGGATCGTCGAGGAACAGGTCCTTCGAATTGAGCAGCAGCTTGATCGCCGGATTCTTCAGCTGGCGGTACTGGAACGGCGCGGAGGAGAAGTTCGCCGTGATCTCGCTCTGCCCGCCGAGCATCGCGGCGGTCGCGTCCGGATGCGACATCGACACGGTCAAGTGATCGAGCGCCGCATATTTAGCGTCGCCGAATTCCTTCGCGGCCGCCATCTGCAGGATGATCGCCTGGTTCGACACCTTCACCGCCGGCAGCGCGATGCGATGCTTGTCGTTGAAATCCTTCAGCGACTTGATCGCCGGATCGCGCACCACCAGCATCAGCGGCGACACGTTGAGGCCGAGCACACCCTTCACCTCGCTCGCCGTTCCCTTGGTCTTGGAATAGATCGTGATGATGCCGGGCACGCCGAGCGAAACGAAATCGACCGAGCCGGAGATCAGCGCATCGTTCATCACGTCGGAGGAACGGAACGTGGCCCATTCGGTGGTGATATCGAGCCCTGCCGCCTTGGCGTGCTTCTCGACCAGTTTCAACTCCTGCATCACCATGTACTGCATGTAGCCGACGCCGAACTGCTTCGCGACGCGCACCACGTTGGCCTCGGCGGCTGCCGGCGACGGCGCGGCAAGCCACGCGAAAAAAGCAGCGATCATGGTCAGTCGGCGCAGCATTTCTTTCTCCCTCCGGTGTTCCGGCGCTGGTGTGGCGTATTTGATTTCTTGATCAACGATACACCACAGGCTAGGCACGGCGATAGCATCGCGCCATTATCCGCGGAAACAGGGGGGAGCATGCTGGACTCTACGACCAAGCCAACCGGCGCGCCGCTGCTCGCGGTCGACGACGTGACCTTGCAGTACAAGACCGACCAGCATCTGGTCACCGCGACCTGGCGCGTCGGCTTCGAAGTCTATGAGGGCGAGCGCTTCGTTGTGCTTGGGCCGTCCGGGTGCGGCAAGTCGACGCTGCTCAAGGCGGTCGCCGGATTCATGGCGCCGGTCGAGGGGCAGATCCGCCTCAACGGCAAGCCGATCGATCGCCCGGGCTCCGACCGCATGATGGTGTTCCAGGAGTTCGACCAGCTGCTGCCGTGGAAGACCGTGCTCGGCAACGTGATGTTCCCGCTGCTGGTCAACCGGCGCATGCCGCGGGCGGAAGCGACGGAGCATGCGCGCTCGCTGCTCGCCAAGGTCAATCTCTCGCGCTTCGAGAACATCTATCCGCACATGCTCTCCGGCGGCATGAAGCAGCGCGTCGCGATCGCGCGCGCGCTCGCGATGGAGCCGGCGGTGCTGCTGATGGACGAGCCGTTCGCCGCGCTCGACGCGCTGACCCGGCGCAAGATGCAGGAGGAGCTGAAGGCGCTGTGGGACGATGTCGGCTTCACGGTGCTGTTCGTCACCCATTCGATCGAGGAGGCGCTGCTGGTCGGCAGCCGCATCCTGGTGCTCTCGCCGCATCCGGGCCGCGTGAAGGCCGAGCTGAACGCCGATCATCTCGGCTTTTCCGACATCGGCACGCCCGCGTTCGAGACGCTGCATCGCCGCATCCACGATCTTCTGTTCGCCGACAGGGTCGAGACCGCGCTCGCCACGGAGATTCAACATGGTTGACATCGCGCAACGCGCCGCGCGGCCGGAGCCGCCGCGGCGCCCCGAGCGGATGATCGAGCTGGAGACGATGGGCGCGGTCGGCGATGCGGCGCGTCCGCTCTCGGTCCCGGAACGCCTGCTGCAGATCACCGGCGTGCGCCGGATGATCGTCGTGGCGGTGCTGTGCATCGCCTGGCAGCTCTACGCGATGTACCTCAACAACTCGCTGCTGTTTCCGACGCTGGGCGAAACGCTGGAGGCGCTCTACGACTCGGTGGTGCGCGGCCCGCTGATCGAACGCATGATGGTGTCGCTGCAGACCTTGCTGATCGGCTATGCGGCGGGGCTGACCATCGCCGGCGTCTTCACCACGCTCGCGGTGTCGACCCGCGTCGGCACCGACTTCCTCTCCACGCTCACCGCGATGTTCAACCCCCTGCCCGCGATCGCACTGCTGCCGCTCGCGCTGCTCTGGTTCGGGCTGGGTGCGAAGAGCCTCGTGTTCGTCATCATCCATTCGGTGCTGTGGGCGGTCGCGCTCAACACGCATTCAGGCTTCACGTCGGTCAGCCCCACGCTGCGCATGGCGGGGCAGAATTGCGGCCTGCGCGGGGTGTCCTACGTGGCGTTCCTGCTGGTGCCGGCCGCGTTCCCGTCGATCCTCACCGGACTGAAGATCGGCTGGGCGTTCGCATGGCGCACCCTGATCGCCGCCGAACTGGTGTTCGGCGTGTCGTCGCGCTCGGGCGGGCTCGGCTGGTTCATCTTCGAGAACCGCAACCAGCTCGAGATCCCGACCGTATTCGCCGGTCTGTTCACCGTGATCCTGATCGGACTGGTGGTCGAGAGCGTGATCTTCCGCTCGATCGAGAACGTGACGATCCGGCGCTGGGGGATGCAGAGCTAGTAGCGGTCACCCTGAGGTGGCCGAGCGCAGCGAGGCCCTCGAAGGGTCGGCGTGCGCTCTATCCTTCGAGGCCCGCGCTTCGCGCGGGCACCTCGGGATGACGTCCTCGCGGGTGTCACTTCACGTGCAGCCACGCGTTCCAGGTGCGCGCCGACTTCTTCCTCATCTGCTCGGCGATCAGCGCGATGCGGCTTGGCGCGGATTTGACGCGGCTCGGCTTCGCGGGATTGGTTGACAGCAAGAGCACGAACGGCGTCAGGCGCCGCTCGCGGCGATCCACTGGCCGCCAGCGCTGCGACAGCTGGCGGAATAGCGGCGCCTCGGGCGCGATGCGCTGTGCGATCCACCAGGTTCGTCTGACGCGCAGGCCCGCCATGACATTCGCTCCACGTCGCGAGCCTAGACCGACGCGGCTTGAAGGGCGGTAAAATGGAACAGGCGAAACGCCGGCAGAATTGAATTCAATTCGAATCAAATCGTCCGCCGCCGGCGCCGAGAAGCTATTCAGCCGCGTCGGCCTTGGCGAGATCGGCGCGGCTCGATCTTGCCGAGCGCTTCAATCCGCGCCTCGGCGGGTTCAGCCGATGCCGTACGGCTTGCCCCACACCAGGCTGTCCACGGTCGGACCGCCCGGGCCGTATTCGGCGCCGACCCAGCCTTTCCAGCCCATCGCGTCGATGGCGTCGAAGATGATGGGGAAATTCAGCTCGCCCTTCTGCGGCGGCAGCCGCGTCGGCGGACCGGCGAACTGCACGTGCCCGATCAACGGCAGGTGCTTCTCCATGCGCTTCAACACGTCGCCCTGCATCACCTGCACATGATAGAAGTCGTACATGATCTTCAGGTTGGGCTTGCCAACCTTGGCGATGATGTCGGCGATGTGCTCGATGTGCGAGACGAAATAGTCCGGCCGGTCGCGCTGGTTCAACGGCTCCAGCATCAGGAAGATGTTTCGCGCCGCCGCCGCGTCCGCGGCGCGCGCAAGGTTCGCGACGATCACCTTCTCGGCGGCGGGGCGCTCGTGCGGCGGCACGATGCCTGAGAGCACATGGATCGAGGTGCCGCCGATCGCCGTCACATAGTCGAGCGCCTTGCTGAACAGGGTCCGGAAATCCTGCTCGCGGCCCGCGACCGCGGCGAGGCCCGGCTCGCCGGCAGGTCCCTGCGGCGAGTTGATGTTGAGCATCGTCAGCGAATGTTTGTCGATCTCGGCCTTCACGGCTGACGGCGCAAGCTCGTAGGGCAGCTGCAGCTCGATCGCCTTGAAGCCCGATCTGGCGGCGGCGCCGATGCGCTCGATCAGCGGGTATTCGACGAACAGGTGGCCGAGATTGGCCGAGAAACGCGGCATCGGGGGCTCTCGCTGTTGCGATGACGAACGACGGGTTCACGCGATCTTGCACGATCGGACGGATTGTCGCGAGTGGGATGACCGAGACAACGCGGCGCGTGACCGGTCCAGATGTCGACACCGCAGGGGAGAAACCGGCGGATTCATTGATTTCGGCGGAAATCCGGAAAATCGGAAGGCGCCACGCTGCCCACTCCTGCCCACATGTCATGCTGTTTGTGGGCAGAAGCCCCGAACACGGTATCAGCTATGCATCGGGCAAATAGCAGGAAGCAGTCACACCAGCGCAAAGCTGGACCCCACAGCCTCTTCCCACCAAAGTGGTGGGACCTTTTGTGGTTGACCGGAAAGTGTCGACTTGGTTCGCTCGGCCCAAGGCTCCGGCACGAATGAGCCACCGAGGAATGCTCCGATGAATGACGCCATCCTGCAGGAAATCTCCGATTTCTGCCGCCAGAGCGGCCTTGCGGAATCCACCTTCGGGCGCCGCGCCGTAAACGACGGCAAGCTGGCAAGCCGCCTGCGCAACGGCGGGCGCATCACCACCGAAACGCTCGACCGCATCCGCGGCTTCATGGCGAGCCATCAAGGCAAGCCGGCGCTGTCCCGTCCGCTGGTGATCGAGCGCCAGCCTGCACTGCGCGCACCGCTGCCGAGCGAAGGGCCGGTGCCGATCAATCAGGCGGCGACCTCCAACGACCCGCAACGCAACTTCCGTTTCTTCGACAACCGGCAAAAATATTTGCTGTTCGTCAACACCTGCTCGGAAAAGTGGGTGGTGGCGAGCCGCGTCTCGCTCGAACTGCACAACATCCATCCGCGCCCGCCGGCGGTGCGCGTGTTCGACGCCGGCGTCGGCGACGGCTCGGTGCTGTCGCGCGTGATGCGCTCGATGCACGACCGCTTTCCCAACATGCCGTTCTACGTGGTCGGCAAGGAGATCAGCCTCGAGGACATCCGCCTCACCATGCAGAAGATGGCGGACCGGCTGCTCGAGCATCCGCAGTCGGTCATCGTGCTGACCAACCTCGCCTATGCGGACGCGCCGTGGCTCGCGGTGAAGTCGCTGAGCGCCGCATCCAGCATGGTGTGGCACGAGGTGCCGCTGACCGGTAGCACGGCGCACAGTTTCGAGACTCAGATCATGGATCTCGAGCCGTTCCTCGCCGAGAACTGGAAAGCCGGCGTCTCACCGAAGACCGGCAATCCGGTGTACGAGCGTCCGGTGGTGCTCGTGCTCTATCGCGACGACCACAAATTCCTGCTCGATCCGATCATCCCGAAGCCGGGCGGCACGGTCGCGAACTACGATCTCGTGATCGCGTCGCAGCCTTACCGCGCGCGCGCCTCGACCGGCTTCAAGGCCAGGCGCGTGATCGCACCGCTCGCGCGCGCACTCGGCCCCGGCGGGCGGCTGCTCGGCATCCACTCCTACGGGCACGATCCCGGCATGGAGATCATCCAGCGGATCTGGCCGAACGACAACCCGTTCACCACCGACCGCCATCAGCTGCTCAAGGCGGTGAAGACCGAGCTTGGGCCGGCCGGGCGCGAGCTCAACTTCAACGCCTATGCGGATAACCGCTCGCTGTTCCGCTACGAGATGCACACGCTGCCGTCGGAAGTGTCGGAGTCGATCGGCACATCCACCGCGTTCGCGGCGTGGAATGCGGCGATTTACGTCGCGCAGATCGAGGACGACCGGCTCGCCAGCGTGGTGAGCGACGGGCGCTACCTCGAGGCGACGCGCGAGGTGCTGCGCAAGCACGGCGGCCTGTGGTTCTTCGACGAATCGTACGTGATTTCGCGCAGAAGGGACTGACCATGGGGGCCGCGGTCATGCTTGCTCCTCGCTCGGCGGCGGACGCCGCATCCGAAACCGTCGCGGCCATCACGGCATTCATGCGCGGCGGCTCGCTCGAAGCGACGCGGCCGACCGCGAACGATGTCGCGGCGCTGCAGGACGCGGCGGCTCCGGGAACGCCGATCTATCTCAGCGCGGTGCTGACCCGGCCACAGGAGGAGGTCGTCGCGCAGGCGAAGGCCGTGCGCGCGACCGGACTTGAACCGGTGCCGCATCTCGCGGTGCGCAACTTCGCCTCGGCCGATGCGCTGAAGCGCTTCCTCGACCGTCTCGCCGGCGAAGCCGGCGTGCGCAAGCTGCTGGTGATCGCGGGCGACCGCGCCGAGCCGGCGGGACCGTTTCATGGGGCGCTGGAAGCGATCGACTCCGGGCTGATCACGCGCAGCGGCATCGCCGAGATCGGCATCTCGGGTTATCCGGACGGACATCCGCGCATCGCCGACCATGAGCTTGCGCGCGTGCTCGCGGCGAAACTCGAGGCCGCCGCGCAGACCGGACTGAAGGTCAAGATCGTCACGCAGTTCTGTCTCGATGCCGGCCCGATCATCGCCTGGGTGCGGGCTTTACGCGATCACGGCATCGATCATCCGGTGCGCATCGGGCTCGCGGGCCCGACCAGCCTGACCACGCTGATGCGTTACGCCAAGCGCTGCGGCGTGCGCGCCTCGACGCGCTCCCTCGCGCGCAATGCCGGGCTGATCAAGCATCTGCTCGGCGCCTCGGCGCCGGATGCGATCATCCGCGCGCTGATCGAGCAAAACCGCGACGGCGCGCTCGGCGACATCGCGCCGCATCTGTTTTCGTTCGGCGGTATCGGCGCGACCGCGCGCTGGGCGGCCGCCGCAGCGGCCGGGCGGATCACGCTCGACCGCGACGGGTTCGGGGTGGAGGCGATCTGATTCCTTCTTCACCTCTCCCCGCTTGCGGGGAGAGGTCGCGAGCGAAGCGAGCGGGTGAGGGGCATCGGCGTATGCGGCAATAGCCCCTCACCCGGCTCGCAGCTTTGCTGCTCGCCACCCTCTCCCCGCTGCGCGGGGCGAGGGGAAAGAAACGCTACTTCATCCCCGCCACTGCCCGCGCCTCTCCGGTCACCTCGAGAATGTGCAGCCCGGTATTGGCGCGGTCGACCACGTAGATAAACCCGCGGTCGTCGGTCTCGACGTTGTTGCTCTGGATCGCGATCTTGCAGCGGTCCGCTCCGGCGACCTTGACGCAGCGCTTGTCGGTCGCCTCGGTGACCGGCGGGATGAAGTAGCCGACCTCGCGCGGCCGGTACGGATTGCGGATATCGATCGCGCGCACGCCCGCGTTGAAGAAGGTCACGAAGGCGAGCTTGCCGAAGAACACCGGCGCCATGCTCTCGTTCGAGGAATGCGCGCCGAAGCGCCCGCCGCGCTCGCAGAAATTGCCCGCGGCCGGCGTGTAGTTCGACACCACCATCGGCTGCTTCTCGATCGTGGCATCGACGAACCACACCATCTGGCGCGTCTCGCCCGAGCCGCATTCGTTCACCAGCGACTCGTCGACGATCATCACCATGTCGCGCTCGGCGCCGAACTTGTCGCCGGCGAATTCCGGAATGCGGATCTTGCCGAGCGGAAACACCGTGTGCGCACCGACCAGCGGCGACATCTGCAGTTCGCCGATCACCGGCGCGCGCAGATTGTCCGGCGTCGGCTCCTTCGGGCCTTTCAGCAGCTTCTCGCGATCGACGATCTGCAGCACGCCGCCCTTGTTGGTGCCGTAGCCGAAATAGATGCGGTTGCCGCGCGGCCCGGTCGAGATGCCGCCGTGCAGTTCGGTCGGCGGCGTGCCCGAGGAGCCCGGCTCCTGTCCGGGAATGCCGAAGTCGCGGATGTGCACCGGCTTCGCCGGATCGCTCAGGTCGTAGACCTGGGTCATGCGGCGCACGCGCCAGCCCGAAATGCCCGAGACGAGGTAGGCGATGCCGGTGTCGCATTCCCACCAGTTCTTGTGCGTGTCGCGCCCGCTCTCCAGGCGCGTGAGCAGCGCCGGGTTGGCGGGATCGCTCACGTCCCAGATCTCATGCGCCTTCCCGCCGAACACGCGCAGCATGTAGGTTTTCGCCGGGTCGCCCTTCGGCAGGCTGCGCCCGTCGCACACGCGCACCATCTGCGCGCCGCCCTCCTCGTAATGTCCTTCGAGCCCGGGCAGATGTTTCAAGTATTTCGGATTGGCCGGATCGGTGACGTCGAGGACCGAGGTGCCGTTGAACTCAGGCTGGCCGGTCATCTTGTTGACCGGCTTCGGAACGTCCGGCGTACCGCCGTGGTGCCCGATATAGGCGATGTAGAGCTCGCCCTGCCTATGCACGGTCGGCTGATAGGCGCTGCGCGCCTGCAGGTCGCTCATGCCGACCATGCGCATGTTGGAGGCTTCCGGCGGATCGCCGACCTTCGGCGCCTGCGCCAGCGCGGGCGCGGACAGCAAGGTCACAGCGAGCGCGAGCAAACGGGTCATGCGATCCTCCGTGTGTTCTTGTTTTGTGACGCTCAATTTATCCATCCGCTCACCCCCGCGGAAGCGGGGGTCCAGGCAAAGGACTGGAGGCCAGCGGGCATAAGCGCACATCACGTATTCACGTTCCCGCCATCGACAGCGATCATCTGCCCGGTGATGAAGTCGCTGTCGGCCGAGGCGAGGAAGATCAGCGTGCCGGTGAGGTCTTCCGGCTGCTCGTCGCGCTTGAGCGCGCGCGACGCGATGGCGCGGTCGCGCGCCGTCTGCACGTGACCCGGGTTCTCGCTCACGATGCTGTCGCTCAGCGTGAAGCCCGGCATCAGCGTGTTGACGCGGATGCCGTCGTCGCCGAGCTCGCGCGACATTGCGCGCGTCATCGCCATGATGCCGCCCTTGCTGGTGACGTAGTGCATCAGCCAGGGAATGCCGCGCACCGCCGTGCCGGAGCCGATATTGATGATCTTGCCGTAGCGGCGTTTCGCCATTTCGGGCGCGACGTGTTTCGCCACCAGGAATGGCCCGCGCAGATTGACCGCCATCACCTTGTCCCACAGGTCGACGTCGATCGCGGTGAATTTCGTCTCGTGCAGGGGGGCGTAGAGCGCCGCATTGTTCACCAGCACGTCGATCTTGCCGAAGCGCGCGAGCGTCGCATCGATCAGCCGCTTCACCGCCGCTTCGTCACTGACGTCGCAGATCTCACTCGCGACGGAGTTGGCGCCGTGCTGCACCGCGATCTCGGCGGCAACCGCGGAGCCGTCCGCGATGTCGGCGATCATCACCCGCGCACCTTCGGCGGCGAGCGCGAACGAGTAATGCCGGCCGATCCCTTTGGCGCCACCGGTCACGATCGCGACGCGTCCCTCCAGCCGTCCCATGCGAATCCTCCCACCGCGCATCTTAAACGAGATCGTCTTCGCCCGCGCCGGCGGGCGATCCGGTAGCTAAAAGACCGACCGGTGTGTACTGGATGGCCCGGCGGAGTTTACCGTCGGGCCGGCCTTCGGCCGGACCGGTGGCGGGCCATGACAACTGAAGGGCTTGTGCATGAATGACGTAACTTCCGACCGCCTCGTGATCCGCCAGCTCGTCGAGGATTGGGCGGTACTGCGCGACGCGCGGATGTGGGATCGCTTCCGCACGGTGTGGCACGAGGACGGCGTGATGCAGGCGACCTGGTTCCAGGGCTCGCGCGACGAATTCATCAAGGTGAGCGAGGAAGGCTACGCACGCGGCGTGCGCATCCTGCACTTCCTCGGCGGCTCGACCATCGATGTCGCGGGCACCCGCGCGATCGCGCAGACCAAGATGACGATCTCGCAGCGCGCCAAGGTGGAAGACGTGCTGTGCGACGTGGTGTGCACCGGCCGCTTCTACGATTTCTTCGAGAAGCGCGAAGGGCGCTGGGGCCTGGTGCTGCGTCAGCCGATCTACGAGAAGGACCGCCTCGATCCGCTCGATCCGTCGGCGAAGCTGATGCTCGACAAGGATCTGCTCGCGCGCTTTCCCGAAGGCTACCGCCACCTCGCCTATCTGCAGACCCGCATCGGCTACACGGTGAAGCCGGACATGCCGGGGCTGGATGGGTCGGAGGTGGAGGCTCTGTACAAGCGCGGAGAGAAGTGGTTGAGCGGAGCGGCGCTCTGAATCCCTCCCCCGAAGGGGGAGGGTCGGCGAGCGAAGCGAGCCGGGGTGGGGTTCTTCTCCACCAAGACAGAGCCTCACCCGGTCGCCTTCGGCGACCACCCTCCCCGCTCGTGGGGAGGGATCAAGAGCTACTTCCCGCTCACCTTGCGGATGAACTTCTCAAACCCCGCCAGCTGCTGCTTGATGAAGTTGATCCCCGCCTCGTCCTTGAACTCGAGCGTCTTCTCGTCGAACTTGCTCGCCGCCATGCCGACGAACACCTCCGGCCGCGTGAACGCGAGCGCGTCGAGGAACACCAGGATCTGACGCCACGAATACTGCACGCGCCCGCCACCGAGCGGACCGCCCGCGACCGACTGCAGCGCCACCGGCTTCTCCTTGAACGGCTGGTCCTTCATGCGCGAGACCCAGTCGATCGCGTTCTTGAGCCCGCCGGGAACGCCGTAATTGTATTCCGGAGAGACGATGATCACGCCGTCGGCCGCGCGGATCGCGTCGGCGAGCTTCGTCGCGGTTTCCGGGAAGCCCTTCGCCTGGTCGTCGGCGTTGTAAGTCGGCAGATCGGCCCAGGCCGGCGCGGCCGTGATACTCATGCCCTCGGGCGCCCACTTCGGAAGCTGGTGCGAGAGCGCGGTGTTGTAGGAGCCCTTGCGCAGCGAGCCCGAGATCGTGATCACATTCAACTTGTCGGCCATTTTCAAATCCTCAAATTCTTCGCGTTTCCGGCGAGTGGCGGGTGAGTATCACGGGCATCCGGAACTGGCGAGACGCCGGGCTGCAAATCCACCTTGCATGGGAGGCGAACGCTGAGATTGAAGCGCTATTTCGGCCGTGTTACTGCCGCCGCAATCGCGGGAGGAACGAATGGCTGGCAATACGCAGAAAATCGGCTGGATCGGCATGGGCCGCATGGGCTTTCCCATGGCGGAGCGCCTGCTCAAGGCCGGGCACGACGTCTCGATCTGGAACCGGACGCGCGCGAAGGCCGAGCCGCTCGCCAAGTCCGGCGGCAAGGTTGTCGACAAGCTCTCCGACCTCGCCGGCTGCGATGTGGTGTTCTCGATCGTCTCCACGGGGAAGGATCTCGAACAGGTCTACTTCGGCAAGGACGGCGTGGTGCATGGGCGCAACGGCAAACTGCCGAGCGTGTTCGTCGACTGCTCGACCATCGCGCTGGAGGAGTCCGCCGCGATCCGCGCCAGGCTCAAGGAGCTCGGCTCGGACTTCCTCGCCTGCCCGGTGAGCGGCAACGCCAAGGTGATCAAGGCCGGCAAGCTGTCTGCCGTCGCGTCCGGCCCCGAGGGACTGTTCCGTAGCGTCCAGCCGCTGATCGAGGTGTTCGCGCCGCAGGGCGTGTCGTACGTGGGCGAAGGCGAGCTCGCACGCGTCTGCAAGATCGCGCACAACGTGATGCTCGGCGTCGTGATCGAGAACCTGATCGAGATCATGCTGGTAGCCGAGAAGGCCGGTGTGCCGCGCCACGCGTTCCTCGCGTTCATGAACAACGGCGTGATGGGCTCGATGTTCACTCGCTACAAGTCGCCGGCGCTGGTCAACCTCGACTGGACCACGACCTTCACGCCCGAGCTGCTGCGCAAGGATCTCGATCTCGGCCTGTCGCTCGGCACCGAGATGGGCGTGCCGATGCCGGTGACGGCGGCGGCGCGCGAAGTGCTGCAGCAGCATTTCGGCGCGGCGCAGCTCAAGCCCGATCCGGAGAAATATCTCGCCGCCGATTTCGCCGCGCTTTTGGAAACAATGGCGATCGGCGCGGGGCTCAAGCTCAAGAGCGAGAACAAGCAGGTGCCGACGGGATTGGAATAATCTCTGGACCTCATCCTGAGGAGCGTGCGAAGCACGCGTCTCGAAGGATGGCCCGGAGCGAGCGCCCTCGCCCTTCGAGACGCGTGCTTCGCACGCTCCTCAGGGTGAGGGCTTGATTATTTATTTATCGCAGCTCTCGTACCGCCCGTATCCGAGATCGACAGTGCAGCCGCGCATGTTGCCACGCGGGACCGGATTGTAATCCTCGAAGCCGCGCACCGCCGGATAATAGTAGCTGTAGTCGGCGAAGTACGGCACCGGGGCGTAGCGCGGATAGACCGTGACGCGCGCGGGGCGGTGCGGCCGGCCGCGATGATAAACCTGCGTGGTGGCGGCGGGCGCGGCCTGCTCCAGCGCGGTGACCGGCATGGCGTGAACCGCCGATCTGCCCGTCAGCAGCAATCCGAAGGCGAGTATCGGCAGCACTATTGTCGTCTGCATTGAACGGCTCCTCTCGGCAACGGATAATCGCCGAAGCGAGCGCAATGTTCCAATCAAATGCGCCTGAAACGAGGACGCCGCATGAGCGACTACGACGACCTGATCGCGGTGGTGCGCAAGCGACGCAGCGTGCGCCGCTTCGCGCAGGGCCAAAGTGTGCCGCGCGAGACGCTGCTGCGCATCGCGGAAGCCGCGCGCTGGGCGCCGACCGGTGCCAACTCGCAATGCTTCGAGGTTGTGATCGTGGACGACCCGGATATGCGCGAGCGCGTGCTCGACGCCTTCCTCGCGCAGTCGAACCGGCTGATCGATCATGTGAAGGGTTTCCCGGCGGTGAAGAAGACCTACATGGCGAACACGGTCGCGATTTTCATCGTGCTCGCCGACGCGCGCTGGAAGGCGGCGTTTCCGGTCGCGACCTCGCCGGAATGGGCCGGGGAGTATCGCGAGAACAACGAGCGCATCCTGCTCGCCTCGATCGGCGCGGTGGTGCAGAACATCCAGCTCGCGGTAACCGCCGTGGGCCTCACCTCGGCGTGGCTCTCTGGCGGCGGCGAGGATACAACCAACCGCGACCTCGCGGCGTTGCTCGGCTATCCCGACTGCATGCGCGCGGTCGGCACGATTCCCGTGGGCGTGCCGGAGAAGGATCTGGCGTCGCGTTACCGCCGGCCGCTCGACGCGATGGTGCACTGGAACGGATACGAGGTGGACAAATTCCGTCCCGACGCGATGGTGGATTACTACGTCTCGGACGTGCGCCAGTTCGCGATGTATCGCGGCGAGGAAGATGCGGCCGATTGGGACGACGCCGAGAAGCGGCTTGGGCCGTGGCGCGCGGCGTTTACCGGACGCTGACGATCACGCCGCCCGGGTCCATTGCACGTTGCCCAAATCCTCGCGGAACGCGAAGCGCTTCAGGTGCTCGATCACCACGCCCTGCGTACGCTCCAAGGTGGCGTCGTCGGCCGCCTCGATGCGCAGGGCGAGCGTGTCCGCCGACGCATCGAGCAGGCAGCGGCGCGTCGCGTCGAACGGGATGGTGCCGCGCTCGGGCGTGAACTCGACCGCGAACTTGTGGCTCCAGTGCTTGCACAGCTGCTGCAGGTAGCGGCTGGCGGAGGGGGTCGGGACGGTGGCTTGGGACGCAGGCATGAACGATCCTCTGATGATCCCGCCTCATATAAGTTGCGGGCTGCTGCCTGTTCAGCCCGCGCGCCGCTTGATTGGACGTATTCTCAAAAGCAAACCGGCCGCATCACGCGGCCGGCTTTGTTTCTTGGTGAAGCAAGGCCTAGCGGCGGCGATGGCGCTTGGCGTGACGCTTGCCCTTGCGCGTTTTGGTCACCTTCTGTCCGCCGCCGCCCAGTTCGGCGCGGCACGCCGGCGTCAGCTTGGTCTTGTTCTTGAACAGGCACGAGGCAACCTTGCCGCGGTCCGGGATGAACTCGTTGCAGATCTTCTGCGCGTCGCCGACGCAGGGGTTTCCACCGCCGCCACGCATGTCGTCGGCGCGCTGCGCGCCGGCCGGCGTCGCCAAAGCGCCGAACGCCAGCACAAGCCCGGCGGCCAGCATCGTTTTCAATAAACCGATCTTCATCGCAAAAAGGTCTCCTTGGGTCGATTGTCCCTTATCCGGCCGGAGCCGGCCCGGCGCCGTTCTAGAGGCCGGGGCGCCCCCCATCAATACCGGTTGGCGATCGGAAGTTCCTCGGCCGGGAACAGCGTAATGACGCGGCAGCCTTTGTCGGTCACCACGACCTCTTCCTCGATGCGCGCGGCCGAATAGCCGTCCTTCGCCGGGCAATAGGTTTCCAGCGCGAACACCATGCCCTCCTTGATCTCGGTCGGGTGATCCATCGAGATCACGCGCGAGATGATCGGCCGCTCGTGGATTGCGCAGCCGATGCCGTGGCCGAACTGCAGGCCGAACGCACTCGTCTCATCGGGGAAACCGAACTCTTCCGCTTTCGGCCACACGCTCGCAACCTTGTCGGTCGAGACGCCGGGCTTGATCAGTTCGATCGCCTTGTCGAGCCAGTTGCGCGCCTTCTTGTAGGCGTCGTGCTGGCCGGGCGTCGCGCGTCCCACATTGAAGGTGCGATAGTAGCAGGTGCGGTAGCCCATGAACGACTGCAGGATGTCGAAGAACGCCTGGTCGCCGGGGCGCAGCATGCGGTCGGTGAAGTTGTGCGGGTGCGGATTGCAGCGCTCGCCCGAGATGGCGTTGATCGCCTCCACGTCGTCGGAGCCGTGCTGATAGAGAAACTGATTCACGTTGGCGACGATGTCGTTCTCGCGCACGCCGGGCTTGAGCTGCTCGTAGACCAGATGATAGGCGCCGTCGACCATCGCGGCGGCGCGGTTCAGCAGCGCGATCTCGTCGGCCGACTTGATCTCGCGCGCTTCCAGCATCACCTGCTGGCCGTCCGCGACCTTCAGCCCCGCCTTCTGCAATTCGAACAGCATCGGCGGCTCGATGATGTCGATGCCGACCGCCATGTCGATGACGCCGGCCTCGCGGATGATCGACGCGATTTCGCCCGCGTGCTTGGCCATCAGGCCGAACGACGGCGAGACAGTGCCGCGCAGGCCGAGCAGACCGGCCTTGCAGTTTTCCGGCTTGAGCCAGGGCGCATAAAGCTTGTGGTGCACGGCCGCGGAACCGAAGTCCCACAGGATCGGATCGGGCGAACTGCGCGTGAGCAACGCCCAGCGGCAGATCTTGTCGCGCTCCCATTCGCCGATCTTGGTCGAGGTGAGATAGCGGATGTTGTTGACGTCCATCACCAGCAGCGCGCCGAGATCGGACTTGTCCAGCGCCTGTCGCGCGCGCGCGAGGCGATAATTGTGCAGGCGGCGGTAGTCGACGCGTTCCTCGAAGTCGACACCCATCGCGCCGAACGCCGGCAATGCGCGGCCCCAGTTGTAGCGCGGGTTGATGTCGTCGGCGGAGATCTTGCGGACCGTCTCGTCCATGGGTGGGCTCCTCGGCTTGATCGGGCTTGGCGCGTTTAGCGCATGATAGCAGGTCAGGCGTCCTTTTTGCCCCAAAGGCGCTGCGATGCAAGGTCGGCGCCCTCGCGCATGGTCTTGAGCTTCGGCCAGACGATCGAGGCCGCGACCCACTCGCGCCCGGCAAAGGTGCCGAAGCCGCAGTCGGTCGACGCGATGACGCGCTCGCGGTCACCGACCGCCCCAACCGCCTGCTCGATCCGGCCCGCCACGACTTCGGGATGCTCGACGAAATTGCTGGTCGACTCGATCACGCCGGGGATCAGGATCTTGTCCTTCGGGAACGGATGCTTTTTGAACGCCGCATATTCGTGCTGGTGGCGCGGATTGGCGAACTCGATCGAGATCGCGCCGGCGGTGGTCTGGTAGAACACCGGCAGCACCTTGGCGAGCGCAATGTCGTAGACGTGCGGGCCTTCCCAGTTGCCCCAGCACACATGCAGGCGCCAGCGATCGGCCGGAATGCCCTCGCAGGCCTTGTTGATCGCCGCGAGGTGCATCTCGGCGATCTTGACGAAACCCTCGTCGGTCTCGTCCTGGAACATCATCACGCGCTCCATCGCCAGATCGGGCGCATCGACCTGCAGGATCAGGCCGGCCTCGTGGATCGCGCGGTATTCCTTCGCCAGCTCTGTGGCGAGCGCGCCCACGTACGACTCGTGGGAGTCGTAGTGCACGTTCATCAGCGTGGTCGCCACGATGCCGGGCGACGGCGCGGTCATGAAGCTTTCGGAGAAGGCGCCGGCGGCGTGGCTCTTGAAGCGCGCGATCTCGTCCTCGATCGGGCCCATATCCGTGTATTTGACGTCGGCGATCGCCTGCGGGGCGTTGGAGATCTTCGCTCTGTGAACAAAACGTCGACCAAAGGTCGCCAACAGGTCCGGATGCTCGACGAAATCCTTGCCGACGCGGCGCTTCGACTCGCCGCCGTAACCGGTCATGCGCGCCGCCATGTAGGTCTGGAACGCGACGCGCTGCTGCTCGCCGTCATTGCCGATGTCGATGCCGCACTCCTTCTGCCGCTTCACCACCTCGGCGACCGCGCGGTCGAGCTCGCCGGACATCGTCTTGGGATCGATCGCCTCGCCCGCCTCGCGCTTGATCAGCAGCTCGGTGATGGTGTCGTTGCGCGGCAGGCTGCCGACATGCGTGGTCAGGATGCGGTCGCGGCTGGTGAGCATGTTTCCTCGCTGTTTATGCGCTCCACTATCGCATCCAATCGCGGCGCGCCAGATGAGCGCGTCCCACGCTGCCCACTCAGTATGCGAGGAAGAACGCGCGCAGTTTCTCCCGTGCCACCCGGCCTTGCGCGAGATCGAAGCAGTTCACGATCGCGAGGCGAAACCCGCCCGGCGGCATGGCGTGCTGGCCAGGTGGCCTGTTTTCATGAAACGTGATCTGCACGCTCGATACGGACGGCAGCGCGCGCACCTCATCGGTGAGCGCTTGCGGCGGATGGCGATAGCGTGGCCCGTGCGGGCCGAACAAAACCACGCTGAATCCGTCGCGCCGGTCCGCGTCGGGATAGTCCCAACGGTTGTGCTGATAGAGCCGCACCAGCGCCTCGACCCAGCCCGC
>Ga0207691_10002385_pt1 | contig 18375 bp, 13 predicted proteins | sample KBSM13metaG_FD_184327 | JGI IMG/M metagenome (GOLD analysis project Ga0207691, IMG submission 184327) | Miscanthus rhizosphere microbial communities from Kellogg Biological Station, Michigan, USA - KBS M1-3 metaG (SPAdes) (version 2) | ecosystem: Host-associated > Plants > Roots > Rhizosphere >... | reverse complement strand
TCGCAAGGCGCGCCTATTGGCTTTATTCGTGGGCGGATAGTGGCAATCGTTCATTCATGCCCTACCGCCCGCATCGCCTCGAGCCGAACTATCCGGGCCCGGAAGTGGTGACATCACCCTCGCCCGCGCCGCCCGTCATTGTGGCCGCGTGGTGCATTGGCGTGGAGCGCATGAACCGTCGCAGCCTCGATCGATTCACGCGCGATATCTGGAAGCGCTTCGATCACCGGGACCTCGGCCGCTCAAGTGGGCGATCATCCGCCGGCGCCGGATCCTCGCGTTGCAGCTCCGCCCTTAGGCGCGCCTCGAGCCACGCCTCAATCCGCGGATCATCGGACCAGTTGTAGAACATGCGGGGCACAGTAGCGTCAGGCGGCGTGTGCGCCACCATCGTTCTGTCGCGGATCGAATCAATCTCGCGCTACCGCCGGTGCCTCGGGGGTGGTCGAACCAGAAAGAGCCAGCGGTCATGATAGGTTCGGGCGTCAGCCAGGCGTCATTCCGGTGCGCTGCTGTTGACGGGCGATCGCGCCCCGCATAACGTCTGGTTCCTCCGACGACGGAGCAACGTCGAACGTGGACGTCGAACGGAGCCGGCATGAGAGTTGGGCTCGTCGCGGCGGGTGTTCCGCTCACGCTATTCCTCGAGATGCGCGCGGTCCACGCGCAGTCCTCGCGCGCGTTGTGCGACTCGCTTCAGGCGACCGCGCTGCAACGGACCGACTCGATCCTGGCCATTCCGCGCGGGCGGTGGCGCCCGGAGCCGAGGGACCTTGAGGAACGGTCGGCGATCGACATGGCGCACGTCGTTTTCCAGGTCCGGATCGACACAACCGGGCGGGCGGACCCTCGGACGCTTCGGGTCAGACGCTCGACCGACGTCGCATTCGACGTCGCATTCGACGGGGTGGTGCGGCAGGGGCTTCGCCAGCTCGAGTTCCCGCCGGAGGAGCCGGTGCCTGGCTGTCGGGTGGTGTTCGTGGCGACAGTGCCGCTACGATTTTCTCGATGAGGGCCTGGTTCGCGGCCGGTACTCCCGGCGGGGGCCCGGTGGAAGGAAGAGCATCAAGTCAGGCTTTGGCCGCGTCCCCGTGGAAAGTAGTTAGGCGAGACGCGGCGAGCCGGCGCTCGAGACTTGAACGCGACCTCCCTGCTCTCGGAGCCCTTGCACCTACGCCTCGTTGCGTCAGATGTCATTATTGTAGGCGTCGAGCGTGAGCCCGTCCACGCGGCGAGCTATTCCTGACCATCCCGCTTCTTTCGACTCGCGGTGTTGGACGTTGAAGTCGTGACATAATACGCCTCCCCTAGTTCGACGAGGGGACGACCCCTGGCGTTTCAGTCCCCGTAACTACCGGCGGCTCCTTAGGTCGAGTCGCTCTCGTTCGTGGCGCGAGCTTGCTGCTGACCGCCGGCTCTGTGGCGGAGGAGTCACTCGGACTGCGGCGCGCCGAAACCGCTTCACCCTCTCGCATTTCCAACGGTCGATACCGCAACGCCTCGGCGACATGCGTCCAGGCGACGGCCGTCGCATCGTCGAGGTCCGCGATCGTCCGTGCCACTTTGAGAACGCGATGGTACGCCCGCGCCGACAGCCCCGACCGCTCGGCCGCCGACGCAAGCAGCTCCCGCGCGTCGTCGTCCACCGGGGTGCGGGTATCGAGCCAACGGCCCGCCGCGTGCGCGTTGCACCTAACGCGCGGCACGCCGCGATACCGGTCCCGTTGCCTCGCCCGCGCCATCTCCACCCGCGCGCGCACGGCCGCCGATGACTCCCCGCCCTCGCGCTTCCCGAGCTCGCGCAGCGGCACCGCCGAGAGCCGAACCTGCATGTCGATGCGGTCCGCGAGCGGACCGGAGAGACGCGACTGATGATGCGCAATCTCGGATGCCGCGCACGAACAGCCGCCTCGCGGGTCGCCCGCACGTCCGCATGGGCACGGGTTCATCGCACCCACAAGCGTGAACTGCCCCGGAAACGCCACCGACGTCGCCGCCCGCGCGATCACCACTCGGCCATCCTCGAGTGGTTGTCTGAGCGCGTCGAGAACGTGTCGCGGGATCTCCTGCAGCTCATCGAGAAACAACACGCCATGGTGCGCGAGACTCACCTCGCCTGGCCTCGGGTTGCTGCCTCCGCCGATCAGCCCGGCCGCCGACAGCGTATGGTGTGGCGCGCGAAACGGGCGCGCGACGGACACCGCCGCGTTAGGCGCGAGCAGCCCCGCCACCGAGTGAATCGCCACGACCTCGAGGGCTTCCTCCTCGGTCAGCGCCGGCAGGATGGTCGGGAGGCGCCGCGCGAGCATGGTCTTCCCCGCTCCGGGCGGGCCGATCATCAAGAGCGCGTGCGCTCCGGCGGCCGCGATCTCCAGGGCGCGTTTGGCGACCTCCTGGCCAACCACGTCGGCGAGGTCGACGGATTCGGCCTCTGGCGCGGCGCTCGGATCATTCAGGCCGGCGCCCGGGGGATCGAGCCGTCCCGCCTCGAGCTGCGCGACAATCGAAGTGAGTGTGGGCGGCGCGGAGAGCGCGAGCTTCGAGACGAGCGAGGCCTCCGCGACGTTAGGCGGCGGGAGCACCAGCGTGACGTCGCTGATGGCGTCTCGTTTGCGGCGGCCGGACGCGGCGAGGCGCCGCGCGACCGAGAGTGCACCTCGCACGGGCCGCAGCGAGCCATCCAGGCCAAGCTCGCCAATCGCGACGACCGACGCGAGCGACTCCGCATCGAGTTGACCCGTCGCGGCCAGATACCCTAACGCGATCGGGAGGTCGAATGCGGTTCCATCCTTTCTCTGGTCCGCGGGCGCGAGATTAACCGTGACACGCCTCGCTGGAACCACGAAGCCCGAGTTCAGCAGGGCCGCAGAAACACGCTCCCGACTTTCCTTGACCGCTCCGGCGGGTAACCCGACGATCGTCCACATCGGCAGACCAAGGGCGACGTCGACTTCCACGAGCACGTCGTAGGCATCGATGCCAAGCACGGCGGCGGACCGGACAGCGGCGAGCATGACGCCACACTACCACCCCACGCTCGCCACCTCGTCACCAAAGCATTTCCGTCAGGCGCGGTCCCACTCTCAACGAATGTTCAACACATGAATGAACGCAATCCCGAGCACGACCAGCAGCAGTAGTGAAAGCGAAACCGCGGCGATGACGCGCGATCCCGCGCGCGCCACCGTGCGCACATCCGCACTGAGACCGAGCGCCGCCATCGCGACGATCGTGAGGTTCGTCGACGCCAGCCGGGTCGGGGCGATCCAGCTCGCTGGCACTGCACCCGTCGCACGCAACGCCCCGAGCGCCAGAAAGCCCACGATGAACCACGGCACGAGCATCGTGAGCGACGGCGCGTGAGCGAACCGATCTCGCTCACGAACCGAGAAGAAGAGAACGACGGGACCAAGCATGAGGACTCGCACCAGCTTCACGAGCGTCGCTACCTGCCCGGACAATGTGCTCACCGGAAACGCCGCCGCCAACACCTGCGGCACCGCGTACACACTCAACCCGGCAAGCACACCATACTGATAGTTCGTTAGGTGGAGCGGGGCGACGAGCAACGGGAGCCCGAGCACGACGATCACACCCAGAATCGCCGTGAACGCAATCGACGACGCGACGTCGTCCGCGTCCGCGCCGATCACCGGCGCAACCGCCGCGATAGCCGAATTGCCACAGATCGCGTTGCCTGTCGCAACGAGAATCGCGAGACGCCGGCGGAGGCCAAGCCCGCGCGCGATCAACACTCCGAACACGAGGCCCAGCGCGACGATCGACACGATCGCGACGCCGAGGGCAGGGCCCGCGCGAAGCAACAACGGGAGATCGACCGAGATTCCCAGAATCGCCACTGACAGCTCGAGCACCTGCTTGCCACCGAACCGAATGCCCGGCTCGAATCGCGGGCTCGGTCGCCAGACGAGCCGCACGATCATGCCGACCAGCAGCGCGACGACGAGCGCTTCGATGACCGGTGAACCGAACAGCCGCGTCTCGACACCCGCGATGGCGATGGACGCCAGCGCGACTGCCGCAGCGACGAGAACGCCAGGGACTACGCGGCGCAACGTGCGCGGCGCGCCCGACCGACTTCCAGCGCGGCCGGCGCTCGGCGCAGACGGACCAGCGTCACTTCCGGGAAAGCCCCCAGACGGAACGGGATACCCCAGTACCCCGTCCCAGGGCTGACGTAGAGCAACGAATTCTCGTTGCGGTACGCACCCATCGCGTGCTCGAGGAAGGGCGATGCCAGACTCCACCCGAGCGACGGCAAGGCGAGCTGGCCCCAGTGTGTGTGGCCGCTCAGCGTGAGAGCGACACCATGCTTCGCGAGCGCAGGCCAGAGCGCCGGATTGTGCGCGAGCGCCACAACCGTTACGCCGTTAGGCGCTCCGGCGAGCGTGCGCTCGACATCGGGAGCAACCCGGCTCTGCCCACGACGCCCTCCAGCCGGATCACCCGTGCCTGCCAGCACGAGGGCCGCATCACCTCGGCGAAGAACGTGTGCCTCGTTGAGCAGCAGGCGCGCCGGAACGTCCTTGCGCAGTCGATGCTCGACGGAGTCCCAACCGGCGTACACGTCGTGATTCCCGGGGATCATGAACACGCCGAGGGGAGCGTCCAGCGCACCTAACGCCGCCGCATACGCGTCCACATCCTCGGGCCGGTCGTCCACGAGGTCGCCGGTCACCGCGATCACGTCAGGCGAGAGGTCGCGAATCGTCCGCACCACCCGCTCGAGGAACCGCCGCGACGTGTGCGGTCCCACGTGCAGGTCGGAAACCTGGGCAATGGCCAGCCCGTCGAACTCCTGGGGGAGGCCGGGAATCGAGGCGTCAACCTCCCGGACGACGAGCCGGCGCGTGCCCAGGTAGCCAGCAACGAGCACGGTGCCGACGACCAGGAGCACGATACCGGCTGTGATTCGTCCGCCGGCGAGCGGCTGCCCGAAAACCGCGCCGATCAACACTCCGACCGTCGCCGCGACGCTGACGAACGGCAGCACCAGCTGCGTATACCAGAATGGCCGGACGACGAGCAGACGGAACGCGGCCTTGGGATAGAACGGCCACCCCCGCCAGCGCGCGTACACCGCGAGCGGGAGCGTGGTGTAGACGGCAAGCGCAATGACGAGTGTCAGCGCATGCGGGAACAGTCCGTTCGCGAGCGCGCCGACGATGAGCCAGGACGCGCCCAGGTAGAGCCCGAGGCGAACGGCGATGACGAGGCGTTTCATGCGGGAAAAGTAACCGCACCCCGTCGCGCAGCCTTGGGCGACCTACGTGTCCTGATTCAGCGCCGCTCCAGACGGGGTCGTTGCGAGATGGTGGCGGAAACGCTCGCGCAGGACGCTCTTCAGATACTTCCCCGTGCCCGACCGCGGAATGGACTCCACGACAATCACGTCGTCTGGCAGCCACCACTTCGCGAAATGTGGCGCGAGGTGAGCGCGCACCGAGTCGAGCGTGGGCAGCCGCCCCGCGCGTGGTACGACCACCGCCACGGGACGTTCGCACCACTTCTCATGCGGGACCGCGATGACGACGGCCTCCGCCACATCCTGGTGCGAGAGCAGCGCTCCCTCGAGCGCGACGCTGCTGATCCATTCGCCGCCCGACTTCACCAGATCCTTCGACCGATCCTGAATCGTTATGCAGCCGCGAGCATCGATGGACACGATATCGCCAGTGCGGAACCACCCGTCGTCCGTGAACCGATCGGCGGACTCCGGCGAGTTGTAATACGCCCGCGCCACCCACGGCCCGCGGACCTCGAGCTCGCCCATGGTCTCCCCATCCCACTCCGCGAGCTCGCCATCGTCACGGCGCGCGCGAATCTCCACGAACGGCAGTGGGAGGCCGGCCTTCGCCCGATACGCGAATTGCGCATCGCTCGATGCGCTTTCGAGCTCGCTCGTCACTTTGCTCACCGACCCGACCGGGCTCGTTTCGGTCATTCCCCAACCCTGCACGATGTACAGGCCGTGCCGATCCTGGAACGCGCGGATGAGCGGCTCCGGAACGGCCGCGCCGCCGACGAGCATGCGGCGGAGCGGCGTGAGGTCGTGCTTCGTGGGGTTCGCGTCGAGGTACTGCAGGATCCCGAGCCAGATCGTCGGCACACCGGCGGCCATCGTGACGCGCTCGTGCTCGAACAGCTCGACGAGACTAGCGGGGTCGAGGTGCGGTCCCGGCATCACCTGTCGCGCGCCCGACACCGCCGCCGTGAACGGCAAGCCCCAGGCGTTCGCGTGGAACATAGGAACAACGGCGAGCACAGTATCGCGCTCCGTGATCCCCATGACGTCGGAGAGCAGCGTGCCGAGCGTGTGGAGGCAGACCGAGCGATGCGAATAGAGGACGCCTTTCGGACGGCCGGTCGTGCCGGACGTGTAGCACATCATCGCGGCTTCGGACTCCGGCAGCTCCGGGTACTGGTACGACGGGTCGCCGGTGGCGATGAGCGCCTCGTAGTCGATCGCGCCGTCGGGAAGCGGCGTGTCGGAGTTGTCGCGAATGACGATCAGCTGCCGGAACGCGACCGTCTTCTTCAGCTGCTCGGCCAGCGGCAGCAGCGACTGGTCGGCGATGACGACGACATCGCCGGCGTGCGAGGCGATGTACGACAGCTCGTCGATGTGGAGCCGAATGTTGAGGGTATGGAGGATCGCGCCCGAGCACGGCACCCCGAAATACGCCTCGAGATGGCGAAGATGGTTCCAGCAGAGCGTGGCGACGCGGTCGCCGCGGCCGACGCCGAGCCGCTGCAGCGCCGACGCGAGCCGGCGCGCGCGGCCTAACGCGAGCGCGTAGGTCGACCGCTCGATCGTTCGGTCCGGGCGCCGCGAGACGATCTCCTTGTGCCCGAACATGGACTCCGTTCGGCGCAGCATTGCGGTGATGGTCAGGGCGTAGTCCATCATCAGGCCATCCATGCGCACCTCCGGAGGCGTTTGCCAGCCAGGTCTGGTCGACTCGAACGTGGCGTCCGCCGCAGCCTCTGTAAAGGTCGCGGCGGACGTATGCGCAGTGGCTAGAGCGCGCCCCGAGTCTGGCGCGCGGCCCGCACTGGAGCCGGCTCGGGCTCCGGCACCGGGAGGAAGTCCTCGCCCGGATTGATGAACTGGTCGTGCTCGATGTTGTATTGCTTGTCGTAGAGCTGCCGGTACCGCCCATTCGCCGCGAGCAGCTCCCGGTGTGTGCCGCGCTCGATGATCCGGCCTTCTTCCATCACCAGGATCTGATCGGCACTCTCGATCGTCGAGAGCCGGTGTGCGATCACGAACGTCGTCCGGCCGCGCCGGAGGGAGCGGAGTCCATCGCGAATCAGCGCTTCACTCTCGCTGTCCAGGCTGGACGTGGCCTCGTCGAGGATGAGGATCCGCGGGTCGGCGAGGATCGCGCGCGCGATCGCGACGCGCTGCCGCTGGCCTCCCGACAGCTTCACGCCGCGCTCGCCGACGATCGTGTCGTACTTCTTCTCGAATCGCTCGATGAACTCGTCGCAGTGCGCAATTCGGCTCACCGCCCGCACTTCCTCGTCCGTCGCGTTAGGCTTCGCGAACGCGATATTGTCCTTGATCGTTCCGTCGAACAGGAAATTGTCCTGCATCACCACGCCCAGATGCGCGCGGTACTCGCGCAGCCGGAGTGACGCCGCATCGCGGCCGTCGACGAGCACGCGGCCGTGGGTCGGCCGATTGAATGCGCTGACGAGACCGATCAGCGTGCTCTTCCCCGCACCGCTCGAGCCGACGAGCGCCGTGGTCGTTCCCGCCGCTGTCTGGAACGACACGTCACGAAGCACCGGGACGCCCGGGACATACTCGAAGCTCACGTTCTGGAATGCGACGTCGCCCGCGATCTCGCGAACCGCGTCGCGATGCTCGTCTTCCTGATCCTCGGTGGCAGTTTGCCGGATCTCGCGAATGCGATCGAGCCCAGCGAACGCTTCGCTGACCTGCGTTCCGATCGACGCGATCTGCACGAGCGGGGCCGCCACCAGCCCGATGAAGAAGATGTACATGACGAAACCGCCGAGCGTCATCGAGCCGCCCACGATCGACCGTCCGCCCACGATGATCATCAGGACACCGATCACGCCGACGATCACCGTCGTGGCGGCACCGACGGCTGACGTCCCGGTGATGGTCGACGCGACGTTCCTGAACAGCCGCTCGATCCCGTCGGCGAAGATCCGTTCCTCGCGCTCCTCCGCGGTGTACACCTTCACAGTGCGGATCCCGCCTAACGCCTCCCCCAGTCGTCCCGTCACCTCGGCGTTGATCTCGTTACGCTGACGGAACAGCGGCCGAAGTCGCTTGAACGCCACGGCCATCATGCCGCCGAACGCCAACAGCACGAAGATGGTCGACGCGGTGAGGTGCCAGTTCAGGTAGAACAGCACGCCGAGCGCGATGATGGCCGTGATGAGCCCACCGGTGAGCTGCACGAGACCGGTCCCGATGAGATTCCGGATGCCTTCGGCGTCGGTCATGACGCGCGTGATCAACACGCCCGACTTCGTCGCATCGAAGAATGAGACCGGCAGCCTGAGCACGTGTCGCTGCACGTCGACGCGCATGTCGCTGATCGCCCGTTGCGCCGCGATGCTCACGATCTGTGACAGAGAGAACGACGTGATCGCCTGCACCACCGTCGCAGCACCAACCGCGAGCGCGAGCGGCACCAGCTTGTCCAGCTGATGCTTGGTCAGAACGTTGTCGATGAGGTATTTCGAGCTCGCCGGCAGGACGAGGCCCGCGAGGCGGTTGATGAGCATCAGTGCGATCCCGAACGACAGCGAGCGTCGGTGCTTCCAGATGAGGGAGCGAGCCTCCTCCCACGCCCTCGCCATGTTCACGCGCGGCTTTTTCGTCTTGCCACCTTCAGCCATGCAGCCTCATTCGACTCGTTTGGCAGGAAAAGTAATGCCTGGTCAGCTATCGACTTCGTGACCCGCGTGTTGGAGCGCGCCAACGGCGCGGTCGAGATCCGCCTCACGCACCAGGACGTAGTCCGTATCGTGCGTTCCTATGGCGAGAATCGGGATACCCGCGTCCGCGAGCGGCGTCGCGAGCGACACGAGAACACCCACGAGCTCCGGCGCGAGCGTCCCCGCCACGCGCATGGCGACGTAGCCGCGCATGCACTGCGTGCCCCGTGGTACCAGGCCGTCAGCGCACACGATCGACAGTTCGTCGTCCGTGCGCGTGATCGACACGAAGCCAGGACCGTTCGCCCAGGACGGAACGGCATCGGACGGCGACAACCTGCAAACCGCGAGCAGTCCAGGAATCCTGAGAACGCGGAGGCGATGCAAGCTCGCCATTCAGCCTTCGCGCTGCACGCGCCCCGCGCGCACGTGGATCGGCCATCGAACCAGTCGTCGCTCGCTGTCCGGTCCCCACACCGCCCGGAGCTCATTTTCCAGGTCGAGCACCGGATCGCGACCGATGGCCTTGGCCAGCCTTTTGGTCGCCGACCAGGTCCGCACGTACCCGCCGAACTCGCCGAGCGAGAGGTGATTCTCGATGTGCAGCGAGGGGGCGGCAACCTCGTCGATCGGGATCGTGAGGCTCCGATATCCCTCGTCGACCAGCTTGCGGTCCGCGGGCCAATACGCGCCGCAGGTCTCCGCGTAGTATCGCAGGACGATGGCGTCGAGCGCGTCGTCGAGCGTCGGTCGCGTGTAGCACCAGACGGCGAGCACGCCGTGCCGGACCGTTACGCGGCGCACCTCGGCGTAGAACTGATCGAGCGGCAACCAATGCAGCGCCTGCGCGACGGTCACGAGATCGACCGAGGCATCATCGAGGCCGCTCTCGTCGGCCCGAGCAACACCGTACGAGACGCGCGGGTGAGGTGTCGCATGCGCAATCTGCTCCGCGCTCGCATCGGTCGCGATGACACGGTCGAATCGCTCCGCGAGGGGCAGCGCTGCCTGCCCGTTGCCGGTGGCGCAGTCCCAGACGCAACTGCGTCGTTCGGGAAGCGAGGCCACGAACTCGAATAGTTCGGCCGGATACCTGGGCCGGAATGTGGCGTAATCCGAGGCCGACGCCGAGAAGTGGTCTTTGAACCCGGGATTGGTCATCGTTGTCGCGGAGATCCGCCGGTGGACGCAACGGACTTACGGAACGAGGGATTCAATCGTTCGTCCACAGTTTAGCGATTACGCTCATCTCGAACCAAGCTACCGTGTTCGTTCCAAAGTTGTTCACGACGCTCCGCGGCTATGATCGACGCCAGTTCGGCAACGACCTGACCGCGGGAGTGATCGTTGGCATCGTGGCCCTGCCGCTCGCGATCGCGTTCGGCATCGCGAGCGGCGTGACACCGGCGCAGGGGCTCTACACAGCGATCATCGCTGGCTTCCTGATCTCGGCGCTCGGCGGATCGCGGGTTCAGATCGGCGGGCCCACAGGCGCCTTCGTGGTCGTCGTCTACGCGATTGTCCAGCGATACGGTGTGTCCGGCCTGGCAGTGGCCACCCTCATGGCCGGTCTCATTCTCGTGTTGCTCGGCCTGTTCAAGCTCGGCACGATCATCAAGTTCATCCCGCACCCGCTCGTCACCGGTTTCACGTCGGGGATCGCGGTGATCATCGCATCCAACGAGCTTCGCGACTTCTTCGGACTCCGCGTGGACAAAATCCCGGCAGAGTTCATCGAGAAGCTCGAGGTCCTGTGGAGAGCGGCGAGCACGGTCAACCTGTGGGCCGTGGGCATCGCAGCGTTCACGCTCCTGTTGCTGATCGCATGGCGGCGGTTGAACTGGCGATTCCCCGGACCGATGGTCGCGCTGATCGTTACCGCGGTGGTCGTTCGCCTGTTTCACATACCGGTCGAGACGGTCGGCAGTCGCTTCGGCGTCATCGATCTCGCGTTTCCGCGCCCCGAGCTCCCATCGCTCTCGCTCGCCGAGCTTCGCGGGCTGGTGGGCCCGGCGTTCACGATCGCCGCGTTAGGCGCCATCGAATCGTTGTTGTCTGCCATGGTCGCGGACGGAATGATCGGCGGCCGCCACCGCTCGAACATGGAGCTCGTCGCCCAGGGGATCGCAAACATCGCGTCGCCGCTGTTTGGGGGCATTCCCGCGACGGGCGCGATCGCGCGCACGGCAACCAACGTGAAGAACGGGGGCCGGACACCCGTCGCGGGTATCGTTCACGCGGCAACGCTCATGCTCATCGCCCTCGTGTTCGGCAAATGGGCGGCGCTCGTTCCCATGGCGACGCTTGCCGGCATCCTCATGCTCGTCGCCTACCAGATGAGCGAGTGGCGCGTGTTCCGGGCAGAGCTCCGAGGCCCTCGTGAGGATGCCGCGGTGCTCGTGACCACCTTCCTGCTCACCGTGCTGGTGGACCTGACCGTCGCGATCGCGGTCGGCATGGTACTCGCCGCGTTCTTGTTCATGAAGCGCATGGCCGAGGCGACAAATATCTCTGCCGTCACACGCGATCTCCGCGCTGACGGCGACGATACGACCTACTCCGCCCCGGGCGCCATCAGCCGGCGCAGCATCCCCGACCGGGTCGAGGTCTTCGAGATCAGTGGGGCATTCTTCTTCGGCGCGGCCGAGGCGTTCAAGGAGGCGCTGGGCCAGATCGCGGGACGACCCTGGGTGATCATCATCCGCATGCGGGACGTGAGTCTTCTCGATTCGTCCGGGCTTCATGCACTCCAGGAGGTTGTCCGGCGCTTTCGTCGCGACCGCACGCTCGTGCTGCTGGCCGAGGTGCATGCCCAGCCGCTCGCGGTGATCGAGGCATCGGAGCTGTTTCACGAGATGGGTGACGACATCTTCATGAACATCGACGACGCACTGGACCGCGCGCGCGCACACGTCGCGACGCGGATCAGCGGTGTGGGTCCGGCGGTCGGCGCACCCGCTGCCTAACGACTTCGGCGCGCACGCACGGCGACGAAAAAGAATCGCCGCGCCAGACCTGGCGCGGCGAATTTCACTTTCGACTGCTTCCGCTCAGCCCGGCGGCAGCGAGCGACGGACTTCCTTGTTGCCGGCCGCGACACCCAGGGCGACACTGAGCCCGAAGGCAATCGCGGTTCCTGCGCCGACGAGTGGAAGCATCCAAACGATCGGGGCCGCGATGAGCGCCGCACCCAATCCCGCGACAATCGGCGCGAGCGGACTTCTCGCCGCGTCGACATACCGAAGCCGACGCGCGACGAAGTCCTTCGCTTGCGTAAACCCAATGATCACCGCTGCCGTCGACAGCGCAAATGCGAGCAATCCCAACACGTGTGCACCCCCTCGTGACGTAGCTACCGGATGACCCTTGGGTCCCGTACGGCGGCGATCAGGCCGCGGTTTCGGGACGCCTTTAACCCTGCGTATTGGCGTTCAACCAGCGCGGCTCTAGCATACAGCGAATGCGAGCCGTGGTCATTACCCGTCCCGGCGGGCCCGAAGTGCTCGAAATCCGCGACGTCGATCCGCCGCAACCTGGCGCGGAAGACTTGCTGGTTCGCGTGCATGCGTCCGGGCTCAACCGGGCTGACATCCACCAGCGTAAAGGCGGCTACCCCGCACCACCTGGCTCGCCCGCGGACATCCCCGGTCTCGAATACGCGGGCGAAGTTGCGGGCGTTGGACGCCAGGTGCGCGGGTTCTCGATCGGGGATCGCGTGTTCGGCATCGCGGGTGGCGGGGCGCATGCGGAGCTCTTGTCCGTGCCCGCCCGGACAGCGGCCCGTGTTCCGTCGAGTGTGTCGTGGGAAGACGCGGGCGCGATTCCCGAGGCGTTCATCACCGCGCACGATGCGCTGGTCACGCAGGCCCATCTGAGTCGGAACGAGCGCGTGCTCATCCATGCCGTTGGCAGTGGTGTCGGGCTCGCGGCGGTACAGGTCGCGCGGGCGATCGGCGCGATTCCCTACGGTACGTCGCGCACGCCGGACAAGATCGAGCGAGCGACTCCCTTCGGCCTCGAGCGTGGTGCCGCGATCGGCGATCCGAGCGAGCTCGCACCGGTTACGCACGAGTGGGCGCCGAACGGATTCGACGTCGTGCTCGACCTGGTCGGCGGCGCGTACACGCCCGCCAGCATCGCGACGATGGCCACTCGAGGCCGGCTGATGCTCGTCGGGCTCGTCGCAGGCGCCACGGCCACGTTCGATCTCCGCCGCATCCTGTCTCGCCGACTGACGGTCATCGGGACAGTGCTTCGCGCTCGATCCGTGGACGAGAAGGCCGCTACCACGAATGCGTTCGCCCGGGATCTCCTCCAAGGCTTCGAGAGCGGCGCGCTGCGCGCGGTCGTCGATCGAGTATTCCCACTCACGGCCATCGCGGATGCGCATCGGCGGATGGAATCCAACGAGTCGTTCGGGAAGGTTGTAGTCCTCCCGTAGAACGCGCTCGGACCCCGACCGGCGGAATCCGCCCCTGCCCGGTTCGTCTCGCACGTCGTCTGGTGCAAGTTGTCACGTGCGCAAGGCGGCACGGCGCGCACGATCGTCATACTGAACAGCAGGGTTCAAGAGGCATTACGAAGCTCATTCCAGTCGTGACAGCGCGGAGGATGATGTGAGTGCTGGTTCGTTCGCGATCGGAGCATTGATGGTGATCAGCGGACCGTTCTTTCCACCGTCGCTACTTCAGTCCGGTCCTCGTGCGGACACGCGTCGCTGTGCAGTCGGTGCCCAAGCGACACAGAGCGACTGCGCGCTGATCGGCGCGCAGTGGGTGGTGACGACCGCCAGGGCGGTCGCGGCCGCCCGGCCTTCCGGTGGCCGCCTCCACGTTCGCATTGGCGACGCCGAGTACGCGGTCGAACAGCTGGTCTATCACCCGAAATGGGATGGCGGCATCCGGCACGACGTGACGCTGCTCAGGTTGGCGGAACGCGTTCCTGCCTTCCCCATGCGGGCGTTGCCGGGAGAATTTCCCACGAAGGTCGAATGTGTCGCTCGACACGCGATGTCGGACCGACAATGGGTCTCGGCGACCATCGGTCCGTCGCCCCTGTGGGACGATCGGAGTACCAACGCGTTCGCCACGAGGCAGCCCGCGATCTTAACGAAGATGCGAACCCTCATGGACGCGTGGGCCGGGCGATCGACGAACGACTGATGAGGGAAGTCGGGCGAAGCCAACGAGGGCGCGAGCATGATGCTCGCGCCCTTTCGTTATCCCTACTGCGCGGCTGCCCGCCCGTCCGCCACGAACGCGATCCGGTCACCGCGCGCGTCCACGGCAAGTCGCGTGATGCCCTTCACGCCCGCCGCTCCGAGATCGGCGATCTCACGCCATTCCTCCCCGGCCTTCCCGGACCACCGGAGCAGTCTCGATTCCCGACCGCAGAGGATCGAACCGTCCGGCAACCACGCGTAGTCCTCCACCCCCTCCGGCAAGCGTACGATGCGCGACGTCTGCCGGCTCGCCGGATCGAGCGACTCGATCCACCACTCCGTCGTCGAAGCTTTGCGAACGAAGCTGATGCGATGCGTCTTCGGAATTCTGTGAAGCGATCGGCCGATGTTCGTCGCAATCGTGTCCGCACGGCCGGTTTGGGTGTTGGCGAGTTGCAGGGTGTTCGGATCGCCAAGCACGAATAGCGCGAGGGTGTGGTCATCAGCCCACGCGTAATAGCCGACCGGTCGGACGCGTTCGAGAATGACCGTCGGCGCGCGGCCATCCAGGGGGAAACGCCAAAGTCGTTGGGTCGAGTCTCGCTCGACACGTACGACCGAAATCGCACTACCGCCATCGATGGAAGTTGCCGAATACTCACTCTCGGGCGCCGTCGTCGTTATACGGGTCGTGCGTTTCGTCCCGAGGTCGTAGCGATAGATGTCTGCCTGAGCGTCGTCTCGAACCGATGTGAAGAAGACACCGCGTTGGTCATCAGTGAAACTGGGCTGGTTGTCGTAACCGGCCCGATCAGTGATGTTCATCGGGACGCCGACAGTCGGCTCACCGCGTTGGAGCGTAATCGACGCGATGTAGACGTCAGGCGGCGGCGGTGTCGGACGGGTTGCCGGGGCTTGGGCGCTCGCGGTGGCGGTCACCATTGCCAGGAGGCCGTTCACCGAAAAAGGTGCGCGCCGGCCGGACCTGGCAAAGAAGTTTCGTTTGATAGTGAACACGGTTGGGCTGTGGGGTAAAAGCGCGTGGCGATCGGCGAGTGTGCCGAGCGTTGGCGTGAGCATGGTACGACACAGGCTGCTGAGAGCGCAATTCGTTGGTACGCCGAAGCGTGGCCGGGTTATGGTATAGCGCTTGCCGCCCGGGTCGTTTGCGGAGGCCGACGCTCGAAGCGGTCGCCACGAACAGCATACGGAGATCAAATGCGTCGGTTCGCGGGTGCACGAACGCGGTCGATGATGCTCGTTGCCATGATGGCAGCGGTTGCGCCGTCCGTTGTCGAGGCCCAGTACTTCGGGCGCAACAAGGTTCAGTACCAGACGTTCGATTTTCGCGTCCTGAGCACCCAGCATTACGACATCCACTACTACCCCGCGGAATCGACGGCCACTGCCGACGCCGCCCGGATGGCCGAGCGCTGGTACACGCGACTCTCGGGGATCATGCGGCAGAACTTCAACAGGAAGCCGCTGGTCTTCTACGCTGACCATCCCGATTTCGAGCAGACGAACGTCATCGGTGGCTTCATCGATCAGAGCACGGGCGGTGTAACCGAGGCAGCGCGGAACCGCGTCGTGATGCCCTTTACGGGCATTTACGCCGAGAACGACCACGTGCTCGGACACGAGATGGTGCACGTGTTCCAGTACGACATCGCGGAGGCGCCGACGAGCGGTGGCTTTCAGGGTCTCGGCCAGCTTCCGCTCTGGCTGATCGAGGGCATGGCCGAATACCTCTCGGTTGGCCGCGAGGACCCGCACACGGCGATGTGGATGCGCGATGCGGCACTCCGCAACGACCTGCCGACGATCAGGAAGCTGACGACCGACCCCCGCTACTTCCCGTACCGCTACGGGCAGGCGCTGTGGGCGTACATCGGGGGCAAGTGGGGCGATCAGGGGGTGAGCGACGTGTACCGTGCGTCGCTGCGCGGCGGTTGGGACGCCGCACTGCGCCGCGTCATCGGCGTCTCGAGCGATTCGCTTTCCAAGGAGTGGCTCGCATCCATTCGAGCAACCTACTTGCCGCTCATGGAAGGCCGCACCAACCCCTGGGAGTTGGGCCACGCACTACTCGGCACCGGGAAGGAGCCGGGCGACATGAATGTCGCGCCGGCCATCAGCCCTGACGGCAAGTATGTGGCGTTCTTCGCGCGGCGCGGCCTCTTCACCGTCGATCTATTCGTGGCCGACGCGAACACCGGCAAGATTCTGCGCAAGCTCACCGGGCCTAACGCGGACCCGCACTTCGATGCCTTGAGCTTCGTGAACGCATCCGGGTCCTGGTCGCCCGACGGCAAGAAGCTCGCGTTCATCTCGTTCGAGCAAGGCGATAACCGCGTCACGATCTTCGACGTGAAGTCGCGCTCCGCGGAGCGAGGCATCAAGATCAACGGCGTCGGCGCCATCAACGATGCGGCGTGGAGCCCGGACGGCAAGTCGATCGCCATCACCGGATTGCATGGCGGCGTCAGCGATCTGTATCTGGTCGACGTGAAGACCGGGCGGGCGCGGCAACTGACGAACGATCGTTATGCGGAGCTGCACCCCGCGTGGTCCCCGGACGGGAAGACGCTCGCCTTCGCCACAGATCGCGGACCGGGCACCAACTTCGAGACCCTGAAGTATGGGCCGATGATCCTGGCGCTCATGGACATGCCGACCGGCAACGTCCGCGAGCTGCAGATCTTCCCCGGGGCGAAGCACATCAATCCACAGTTTACGCCCGACGGTCAGCATCTGTACTTCGTGTCGGACCGTGATGGCTTCAGCGAGATTTATCGCCTCGATATCACGACCAACGAGGTGTTCCAGATCACGCGTACGGCGACGGGTGTCAGCGGCATCACGGCGCTGTCACCAACGCTCAGCGTAGCCAGTCGAACTGGCCGCCTGGTGTTCTCCGTATTCGACAACGGCGGCAACCTGATCCGCGCATTGTCCGCCGAGGAGGCGGCGCACGGCGTGCCAGTCCAGGCAGGAGCGGCGCCACCGAACGCGCCGGCGCGACCCGACGGTGCGGCGCGGCCCGACACGGCGCCGCGACCCAATCCGACCGCGCGATCGGATACGGCAGCGCGACTGGACACGGCAGCGCGACCAGACGCCGTCGCAGTCGCGCGACCCGACGCGGTGACGCGATCCGACGGTGCAGCACAGGCACAGCAAGGGCGCCCTGCCGCCGGCGTGCTCGTTCCGGTGGATGCCGCGTCCACGAGCATAGTCGAGACGTACCTCGCCGATGCGACGACCGGCCTCCAACAACAGGCCGTGACACACGGCTCCTCGTACAACCCGAAGTTGCAGCTTGCGTACCTCGGCGCACCGACCGTGGGCGTGGGGGTCAGCAACCAGGCGTACGGCAACGGGATCGTCGGCGCAGTGTCCGCTGGGTTCTCGGACATGCTCGAGACGAAGGAGGTTGGCCTAGCGCTCGCCGCTCAGGGCACGTTCAAGGACATCGGCGGCCAGGTCTACTACAAGAGCATGAAGCGTCGCTGGAACTGGCTGGCGGGCCTCAGTCACGTGCCGTACGTGCAGGGGTATCAGACGTACACGAACGACGTCGTCAACGACATCCCGGTTGTTCGAGTCGACCAGATTATCCAGCGGGTCTACGTCGAGAATGCGTCCCTTGTCTCACAATACCCGTTGTCTCAGACGCGTCGGATTGAATTTTCGATGGGCTACAACCGCTATGCGTACGGCAACGAGGGCTTCTCGTACTACTACCTGCCGGATGGCCAGTTCCTGTTTCAGGATAACGCCAAGGTCCCCGCTCCGCCGAGCATCGCGTTCGGCGAAGCGTCCGTGGCGCTCGTTGGCGACTATTCCTACACGGGATTCACGTCGCCTGTTGCCGGCGGTCGGTATCGCTTCGAAGTGTCGCCGGCCATCGGCCAGCTCAATTTCACCACGTTGCTGGGCGATTATCGACGGTACTATTTCGCCCAGCCGGTGACGTTCGCATTCCGCGGCCTGTACTACGGTCGGTTCGGCTCGGACGCCGACAACCCGCAGAAGCTGTCGCCCCTGTACCTGGGCCAGGAGACGCTGATCCGCGGCTACGACGCGAACAACTTCGGGCCGCAGGAGTGTACACCGGTCAATAGCGCGTCCACCCAGACCGGCTGCGCCGAGATCGACCGGTTGTTAGGCAGCAAGATCGGCGTCATCAACGCGGAGATGCGGTTCCCGCTGTTCGGCGTGCGGGAGTTCGGTCTGATCAACTTCCCGTTCCTTCCGACCGACATCGC
>Ga0207691_10002384_pt1 | contig 18380 bp, 17 predicted proteins | sample KBSM13metaG_FD_184327 | JGI IMG/M metagenome (GOLD analysis project Ga0207691, IMG submission 184327) | Miscanthus rhizosphere microbial communities from Kellogg Biological Station, Michigan, USA - KBS M1-3 metaG (SPAdes) (version 2) | ecosystem: Host-associated > Plants > Roots > Rhizosphere >... | reverse complement strand
CGATTTCGTTGCGTTCGCTGCGACCCATGAAGTCTCCGTTCTTGCCGCGACGTTCGACGAGCACGACTTCGGTCGTGCCGACCAGGCTGTGCAAATGCTCGGAGCGGTGGCGATCGGTGAGCTCGAAGATCTGCTCCAAGCGCGCGCTCTTTTCCGCCTCGGGCACGTCATCGTCCAGCTTGAGCGCGGGCGTGTTGGGGCGCTCGGAGTACGTGAAGCCGAAGAAGCCCGTGAACTTGACGCGCTCGGCAAGCGCTAGCGTGGCCGCGAAATCCTCGCGCGTCTCGCCCGGGAAGCCCACGATCACGTCGGTCGAGAAGGTCACGCCCGGCACGGCGTTGCGCAGCGCGTCCAAGCGTTCGACGTACTCGTCCACCGTGTAGCGGCGCAGCATGCGCTTGAGCACTCGATCACTGCCCGATTGCACGGGCATGTGCACGTGCCGCGCGAGCGCCGGTAAATCACGGTGCGCCAAGATCAACGACCAGGTGAGGTGGCGCGGGTGGGGGCTCGTGTAGCGCAGCCGCGCGAGCTCCGGGATTTCCGCGCAAATTGCCCGTAAAAGCGCAGGAAATTCGCTCTCGTCTTCTAGCGCGACGGCCCTCAGGGTGTGCTCGAAATGCGTCTCCCCTGCCCCCGGCGCAACGGGCAACGCCCCCGCCGGATCGCGGTAGCTGTTCACGGTTTGACCGAGCAGCGTGACCTCGCGCACCCCGGCATCGACCAGCAGCCGGATCTCGTTCAAAATTTCGCGCGCGCTACGATAGCGCTCGGGACCGCGGGTGTACGGCACGACGCAATAGGTACAGCGCTCGTCGCAACCTTTCATGATGGTCACGAACGCCGTGGCACCGGTGCGTCCTGGCTCCGCTTGCGCGTTCAGGAAGCGCGGCGCGTCCAAATCGAACACGGTGCGGATGCGCGGCGGTGCGCCGAGCTCGACCTCGGCCAAGATACTCGGCAGCTCGCCGATGTTGTCCGGGCCGAGCATGAAATCGATCTGCGGCATGCGCTTGGCCAAGCGCTCGCCCTCTTGCTGCGCCATGCAGCCGGCAACGCCGATCACCAGGCCCGGCCGATCGCGCTTGAGCATGCCGATGCGGCCGACCTCGCTGCGTAACTTTTGCTCGGCCTTCTCGCGGATACTGCAGGTGTTGAGCAGCACCAGATCGGCATGGGCCGGCTCAGCGACCTCGGTATAGCCGATGCCGCGCAGGACCTCGCCGATTCGATCCGAATCGTGCTGGTTCATTTGGCAGCCAAAAGTGACGAGGGTGTAGGCGGGCATGGCGAAAATTGCGGGAGATCCCGGCGGGCCGGCAGGCTAGCACGCTATGGCAGACTGGCACCTACAGCGGCTGCAGCGTGCTTTTTTGGGCCGCTGCGGAAACGGCTTGTTTCCCGGAGGCCGCCCCCGCTGCTAAACCAAGGGCAGCATGAGCCGAGGTGCTGCACGATGATCCCGAATTTCAAGACCCTGGTCGAGCTGTGGGAGCAGAGCACCGAGCGCCATGGCCCACGCGAGTTGTTCGGCACCAAGAGCAACGGCGCCTGGCATTGGATCACCTACGGCGAGTTCAAGCTCGAAGTCGACGCTTTGCGCGCGGGGCTCGCGACGCTTGGCATTGGCCCGGGCGATCGCGTCGCATTGATCGCCGGCAACCGGGTGGAATGGGCCGCTGCCGCATACGCCACGTTCGGCTTGGGCGCGACCTTCGTGCCCATGTACGAAGCGCAGCCCGCCGAAGACTGGGTCTACATCTTGAACGACTGCGAGGCCAAGATCGTGCTCGGCTCGAGCGACGAAGTGTTCGGCAAGATCACCTCGATTCAAGATCGGGTGCCCAGCGTTTTGCACATGATCGGCATGGATTTGCCCGAGGGCGACCCTCGTTCGTACAAACGGCTGCTCGCGGCCGGCAGGGCGCAGCCGCAGCCCGTGCAGCACCCGCAGCCCGATCACGACGCCTGTTTCATCTACACCTCGGGCACCACGGGCGCGCCGAAGGGCGTCGTGCTCACGCACTGGAACATCGCCAGCAACGTGATCGCAGCCGGAGAGCTGTTCCCGCTTCGTCCCAGCGATCGCTCGTTGGCCTTCCTGCCCTGGGCGCACGCATTCGGCCAAACCGCCGAGCTGCACATGCTGTTCAGCGTCGGCTGCTCACTCGGCCTGAATGACGAAATTCCGAATCTGCTGCCCAACTTGGCCGAGGTGAAGCCGACCATTCTGATCGCCGTCCCGCGCATCTTCAATCGCATCTACGACGGCGTGAACAAGCAGATGAGCGAACGACCGAAGCTGATTCAGCAGCTGTTTTCAGCGGGGATCAAGGCGGCGACCAAGAAAAAGCAGGGCTCGCCCCTGACCTTGGGCGAAGGGCTCGCGCTGGCCGCGGCCGACAAATTGATCTTCTCCAAAGTGCGCGGCCGCTTCGGTGGCCGCCTGCGCTTCTCGGTCAGCGGCAGCGCCGCGCTGGCGCGCGAAGTCGCCGAGTTCGTCGATGCGCTGGGCATTGCCGTGTACGAAGGTTACGGCATGACCGAAGCCAGCCCCGTGGTGACCGCGAATTGCCCGGACGCGACGCGCATCGGTACGGTGGGCAAGGCCCTGCCCCGCGTGCGCGTCGAGATCGATCGTGCGGCCACGGGCGACGAGAAGAACGGCGAGATCATCGTGTACGGCGACAACGTCATGCGCGGCTACCACCACCACGAAGAAGAGCAGCGTCAAGTGCTGATGCCCGACGGCGGGCTGCGCACGGGCGACATGGGGTTCCTCGACGACGACGGCTATCTGCACATCACGGGCCGCATCAAAGAGCAGTACAAGCTCGAGAACGGCAAGTTCGTGGTGCCCTCGCCGCTGGAAGAGGAGTTGAAGCTCTCGCCGTACATCCTGAACACGATGCTGTTCGGCCTGAACCGCCCACACAACGTGGCCCTGGTCGTGATCGACGAAGCCGCAGTAGCCAAGTGGGCTCGCGAAAAAGGCATCGAGCTCAAGGACCCGACCAGCGATCCCGCGGTGAAAGAGCTGATCGGCAAAGAGCTCGAGGCGCGGGCCCAGAACTTCCGCGGCTACGAAAAGCCCAAGGCATTCGTACTGATCCGCGAAGACTTCACGATCGAAAATGGCCTGCTCACGCCCTCGCTCAAGGTGCGTCGGAACCTGGTACTCGCTCGTTACCAGCCAAACCTCGAAGCGTTGTACAGCCAGCGAACGTAGTCCCCCGCTTGACGATCTCGGGGTCGCGTGTCAGGTTCCTCCTCGCCGGGTGTAGCCTCGCTGCGCCCTGCCCAAACGAAGAGTGACCCGATGAGCTGCCGCAATACCACCCCGCATGCCATGGCCCACGTTCACGTGCGCCCGAGCATCGTTCGCGCGGCAGCGCGGCAGCCGAGCAGCAGCTAGAGCTCTTCTCTAGCTCCCTCGCCGGCAGTTGCCGCGGCGCCGCAAGGTCCCGCGGCTTTTTTGCATTTGATCGCCATTTTCCAGAGGTTTTCTCGTGTCCGCATCTCACGCTCACGCACCCACCGCCAAAGCCCAGCTGTTTCGCGAGCTCGTGTCTCTGGCTTGGCCGATCACGGTTTCGACGCTGTCCTTCACGGTGATGACGGTCGTCGACACCGCGTTCGTCGGCCGGCTCGGTCCGGCGTCGCTCGCCGGCGTGGGGCTCGGTGGCATCGCGCTCTTTACCCTGATCTGTTTCGGCTTCGGGCTGCTGCGCGCAGTCAAGGTGTTGGTCTCGCAAGGCGTCGGCGCCGGCGGGCAAGAGGAAGTACTGCCCTTCCTGGGCGCGGGTCTGTACGCCGCGCTCGCCTTGAGCGCGCTTTCACTCTTGGTCGGCCTCCCGCTCGCGCACTATTTGCCCCATTTTTCCGCCAGTGCCGAGGCAGGGCGCGTGGCCCACACGTACCTGTCGCTGCGCCTGCTGGGCGCACCGATCGTGCTCCTGAGCTGCGCCCTGCGCGAAGCGCGCTACGGCTTCGGTGATTCGCGTTCGCCGATGTACGCCGCGCTGGTCAGCAACGCCTTGCATATCCCGCTCAACTACCTGCTGATCTTCAGCGCGGGTTGGGGCATCGCAGGCGCCGCCTACGCCACGCTCTTCGTGCAGCTGATCGAGCTGGCTTGGATGCTTGCGATCCAAGCCAAATCGGGCCTCGGAATCGCTCGCGCTCGGCTCACGCACGTGCTCGCGGTGTTTCGCATCGGGCTACCGACCGGCAGCGAGTTCTTGCTGGGCGTGGCTGCGTTCTCGGCCTTGGTCTTGCTCATCGCACGCATGGGTGAGGCCGATCTCGCCGCCCACCAGGTCGCGCTGCAGATCCTGCATTTCGCGTTCATGCCCGCGGTGTCCATCGGCGAGGCCGCGTCGGTGCTGGCCGGTCGTGCCGTGGGCGCCAACGACGACGTGAAAGTGCTCGAGGTGGCGAAGAACGCGCTCTGGGTCGCGGGCTTGTATGCCGCCGGCTGCGCGTTGATCTTCGTGCTCGGCGCGGTGCCGCTCATGCGCCTGTTCACCAGCGATCCACACGTGCAAAGCGTGGGCGCGCACTTGCTGTACGTCGCGGCCGGCTTTCAGATCTTCGATGCCGCCAACATCGTGGCACGCGCAGTGCTGCGCGGCACCGGAGACGTGCGCGTGCCGGCGCTGCTCGCGATCTGCTCGGGTTGGTCGTTCGTGCCCGGTCTGACCTGGTTCTGGGGCATTCACCACGGCCTGGGCGCAGTCGGCGGCTGGCTGGCACTGACGGTCGATATCAGCGTCGGCGCACTGCTGTTCTGGTGGCGGCTCAGCCGCAGGCACTGGCTACCGGCAGCGCAGCTGTCACGAAAGCGGCTCGCCCAGAGTGTCGTGTGCGTCGAGCCCGCGCAATGAGCGCGCGGGCTCATGCCTCGCGTCAAGCAGCCAGCCGCTGCGCTGACGCGAGGCACACCCTCAGCGCGAGCTCACTTGGCCGGCGCGGGCGCGGGCTTCGTGGCTGGCGCAGGCGCAGGCTTTGCGGCTGGCGCCGGAGCTGCGGCGGGCTTGGCTGCTGCAGGTTCCGCCTTGGCCGGAGTCGTAGCAACGGGAGCCTTGGCAGCGGTGGGTTTGCTTTCCCCGGCCTTGGGCTCCGGGGGCTTCGACGGCAACAAACCGAGCTGCGCGGCGGCAGCAGCGCCATTCATGAACAGCCAGGCGTTCTTGGTCTTGCCTGCGGCAAACTTATCGACCTGGATGAAGTGTAGCGAGACGGCCTTGCCCGTCTTCTTCATCTTCGCCATATCGCCCGTATTCGTGCCGCTCCAGATGCCGCTCGCGACCACGTAATCACCCGCGGCCCAAACGGTCTTCACCTCCATCTTGGCGTCGGGGAAGGCCTTGAACATCTCATCCATGCCCTTTTGGACTTCCTTCTTGCCCGTGAGATCGGCCGGGGCGCTCTGCTTCGAAAATACGATGTCGTCAGCGGACGCGCCGAGCGCCGCAGCCGAGTCGTGCTTGTTGAAGCCATCGACCTCTTTGCCGAAGGCCAACAGGTTGGCTTTCTCGGCGTCGCTGCCCGATGCAACCTGAACCGGCTTCTCGCTCGCCCAGCCCGCGTCGAGCAGCTTGCGGTGCGGCATCGGCGAAAGGCCGAGTTGGCCTGCCACCGTCGCGCCGTCGTACGCGATGACCTCTTTCGCGACCTTTCCTAGGTCATTCAGCTCGATGCTGTGGGCGGCGAGAAAGCCCACTTTTTTGTGCGTCGGCGGCACCGTTCCCATGGGCGTCACGTAGCTTCCGTCGTTCGTCCCGCGCAGCAGCACGACGGCGAAGATGTTGTTGCCGCTGACCAAGGTCAGCTGGGCTTCGCCGTTGGCATCCGGAAAACCACTCACGAAGCCCTTGGCTCCGGTTTCGGTGATCGCGGTCGGTCCCACCAGAGGCGGCCCCATGTCGAGCATTTCACTCGTGGCGCCTTCAGCCCAGACCCCGCGAAATTTAGTGAAATCCTTGGCGTTGAAGGCGGCCCAACTCTCTTGGTAGGCCTTGATCTTCTGCTCGGCCGTGAGCGGCAACGGCTTGGGCACCTCCTTCTTGGCTTCGACCGAAACCGCCGGCGGAGGCGGCACGGCGGAGGCGGGCGGCGGAGCGAGTGGCGCAACAGCCGGCTCCGGCTCGGCACAGCCAGCCAAGCCGACCAGAAGCAGCGGTAAGCGAGCAGCGAAACATCCCAGATCCCTCATCATGGTCGAACCCCTTACGTGGGCAGTCCGCGCACCGCGCGCGAGAGCGCGCCATTTCTACACCTTTCCAACTAGGCAACAAACTCGGCGGACCTCGCCATAGCCCGAGAACGGCTCAGCGGCCGCTGTCTGACGGGCGAATCTGCGCCAAAAGCCGGCCTATTTCCGGGGCTAGGTGTTCTTGACAAAAACGATGTGCCAATGCATATCGGGAACGTGAAGCTGTCGAACAAGGGCCGCTACGCCGTGCGTGCGTTGTTCGATATCGCCTTTTTCAACGAAGGTAAGCCGACTCAGGTCAAGGACATCGCCGAGCGGCAGCACATCCCGCCTCGCTTCCTCGAGCAGATCTTTCAAGACCTGAAGCGCTCCGGGATTGTCGGCTCCAAGCGCGGGCCGCAGGGCGGCTACAGTTTGTCGCGGCGCCCCGCCGAAATCCGCTTGGGTGACGTGGTGCGCGCGCTCGAAGGCCCGATCAGCCTCGGGGATCGCGAGCTCGGCCCCAAGCGCACCCAGCCCTCCACTGATTCCCGCCGCGTCACCGAGATCGTGTTTCGCGATCTCTCGACGCGAGTCGAAGCCTGCTTCGACGAAGTGACGATCGCCGATGTCTGTACACGAGCCGAAGAACAAGGTCTGAAACGCCCAGGGGCGCAACGGTACGTCTATGTCATCTGAACCCGAACGCTCGCTCCCTCCACTGCCCCGGCACCCCCACATTTACGGGAACGTGCTGGATCTGATCGCGGACACGGCGCTGGTCGAGATCCGAAGGCTCGGTCGTGAGTCGCCGCGCGCGCACGTGTTCGGTAAGCTCGAAGCGCAGAACCCCGGCGGTTCGGTCAAGGACCGCATTTGCCTAGCCATGATCGAGCGGGCCGAGCAAGAGGGCAAGCTCGTGCCGGGCGGCGTGGTCGTGGAGCCAACCAGCGGCAACACGGGCATCGGCCTGGCCTTGGTTTGCGCCAGCCGAGGCTATCGCTGCGTGCTGACCATGCCGGCCAGCATGAGCCTCGAACGCCGCCAATTGCTGCAGTCGTTCGGCGCCCAGCTGGTCCTCACGCCAGCCGAGGAGCAAATGGAAGGCGCGATCGCCAAGGCGCGCGAAATTGCAGCCGAAACCCCGCTGTCGTTCACGCCCCAACAGTTCGAAAACAGCGCCAACCCAGACGTGCACTTCCGGGCCACTTCGCAAGAGATCCTGCACGCCTTGGGCGACGAGCCGGTGCACGCTTTCGTGGCAGCAGTCGGGACCGGGGGCACGATCAGCGGCGTCGGTCGCGCCCTGCGCGAGCGCTTTCCCGAGTGCCTCGTGATCGCCGTCGAGCCCGAGTCCTGCGCCACGATTTCGCGCGGCGAGCGCGGTCCATCGAAGATCCAGGGCATCGCCGCGGGCTTCGTGCCCAAGAACTACCACCCCAGCGCGGTAACGATGGTGCGTACGGTGACGGACGAGCTCGCCTACCAAACCAAGCTCGATCTCGCTCGCCGCGAGGGCCTTTTGGCCGGGATCAGCTCGGGCGCCAATATCGCGGTGGCGCTCGAGGTTGCGCGCGAGCTGGGCGAGGGCAAGAACGTCGTGACCATGCTGTGCGACACGGGTGAACGCTATTTCAGTCTCGATGAGTACTTCAAGTCCTGAGCGTGACGCGCTCCAGCACAAGTCGGCGCTGGTCGTCGGCGTTGGCGGCCTCGGCTGTCCGGCAGCGCTCGCCCTGGCTGAAGCGGGCGTCGGGCGGATCGTGCTGTGCGACGATGACTTGGTCGACAGCAGCAACCTGCATCGGCAGATTTTGTTCGACCAGGCGGACGTGGGCCTAGACAAGCTACTAGCGGCCGAACGTGCCTTGTATCGGGCGGGCGCGCGCCCTTTCAGCATCGAGCTCGTGCCTTCGCGTTTCTTACCGGAAAACGCGCGCAAGCTCGCGCGCTCGGTCGACGTCGTGCTCGAGGGCGCCGATAATTTCGCGACCAAGTTCTTGTGCGCCGATGCCTGCTTCTTGGAACAGCGCCCGGTCGTGCACGGCGCGGCCGTGCGCCTGCATGCCACGGTGCTGTGCGTTGCGGCCCAGGGCGCGCCCTGTTACCGCTGCCTGTTCGAGGATTTGCCGCGCGGCGCCGCTGCGCCGAACTGCGCCGAGGCCGGCGTGCTGGGCCCCGTGGTCGGCTTCGCCGGCGCGCTGATGGCCGATCGCGCGCTGTCGGTGCTGCTGGGAGACGCGAGCGTGTTCGGCACTCTGGTCAGCTTCGACGGCAAGACCGACCGCGCGCGAGAGCTCAGGCTCGCCGCCCGAGCACGCTGCGCGCTGTGCAGCGCGGAACGCAGCATCGAAACCATCACCGACGATCGCTACACGGCTGCCAGCTGCGCAGCCTGATTCACCCGAAAAACAAGGAGACCGATATGGCAACCGTGCGCATCCCCACCCCACTCCGCACCCTCACTGGCGGCGAAGACCAAGTTCAAGCTGCCGGCGACACCGTGAAGGACGTGATTGAAACCTTGGAGAAGAATCACCCGGGCATTCGCGAGCGTCTGCTCGACGACAAGGGCGTCCGCCGCTTCGTGAACATCTACGTCGGCGACGAGGACATTCGCTTCCTCGACGGTCTGGCTACGGTGCTCAAGGCCAGTGACGAAATCAGCATCGTGCCGGCCATCGCGGGCGGCTGAGATGGAGGCTGAGCACCCGCTCACCCGCCAAATTCGCCTGGCAGAGGTCGGAATCGAAGGCCAGGCTCGGCTGTCCCGCGCCACGCTTTGTGTGCGCGGGAGCGACGGCAGCTTGGCAGAGTTCGTGTATCTTCATCGCGCGGGCATCGAACGGCTATCCCTGGAGCCGAACCTGCCCGCTATCCCGTTCGAGCACGCTGCCTTGTTTCGCCACGCCAGCACGCGCCGCCTGGGCGCCGGCGCTTGGCGCGCGCTCGGCCAAATTCGCAACGTCCTCGCCCTTTCTGCGGATCTTCGATGAGCATTCGTCTGACACGTTCGCGGCGCCTGTCTTCCGTGCTCGACGCGGTGGGCAACACGCCGCTCATTCGCCTCGAGAAAGTGGCGGCATCCGCGCCCGGCGTGGAGGTTTACGTCAAGCTCGAGTTCATGAACCCGGGCGGCTCGGTCAAGGATCGCCCGGCCATGCGTATGATGCTGGACGCCATCAAGGACGGTCGGCTGACGCATGACCGCATCTTGATCGACTCGACCAGCGGCAACACCGGCGTCGCCTATTCATTGATGGGCGCAGCGCTCGGCTACCGCGTGCAGTTGGTCATGCCCAGCAACGTGACCAAGGCGCGCAAAGACATCACGCAAGCCTTCGGCACCGAGCTCATCTACAGCGACCCGATGGAAGGCTCGGACGGAGCGATTCGCCAGGTGCGCAAGATCGTGGAACAGGATCCGGACAAGTACTTCTACCCGGACCAGTACTCCAATCCCTCCAATTGGCTGGCTCACTACGACGGCACGGGCGTCGAGATCTTGGATGCGCTCGGCGACCGCATCACGCATTTCTGTGCCGGCCTCGGCACGACCGGCACGATGATGGGCACGACGCGTCGCTTGCACACGCACTCACGGCCGATCCATTGCGTGGCAGTCGAGCCCGATCAGCCGCTACACGGGTTGGAAGGCTTGAAGCACATCGCCTCCAGCATCGTGCCGCCGATTTTCGATCCGACCGTTCCGGACGAAACCATGCCCGTCTCCACCGAAGACGGCTGGGACATGTCGGACCGCGTGGCGCGCGAAGAGGGCCTGCACATCGGGCACTCCACCGGCGCCAACATCTTCGCCGCGGTGAAGCTCGCCGAGCGTCTGCACAAGGCCGGTCGCACCGGCTGCGTCGTGACCATCGCCTGCGATCGTGGTGACCGCTACTTTGCGCCGATGAAATGGGAAAAGCGCTACCTCTGGTAGCCCACGAAGGACACGAATGTCGAACACTCCTTGGATCGAAGGCGGCCTGAAGATCTCCGCCAGCGTGCTGCGCGAGGTGGAGCGTGCGGGCATCGCGGCCTACGCCCGCGACGAAGAAGCGTGCGGTTTCCTGACCGGTCCCGCGAGCGACCCGCTGCTCGCCGATTCCGCCGTCGAGCTGGAGAATCTGGCCAACAAATACCATCAGGTCGATCCGGAAGGGCATCCGCGCACGGGGCGTGAATACTTCAAGATCAACTCGCTCAAGTTCGAGCGCGCGATCACCGAAGGCATCGAAAGCGGGCGCCCGGTCAAGGTTTTCTTCCATTCGCACCTGGATTGCGGGGCATATTTCAGCGCCGAAGACGCGGCCAGCATGACCATGGGCAATACCGGCGGGCCGAGCTACGCGCTCGCCTACCTGGTGACCGCGGTCGATCAGGGTCAGGTCAGCGCGCATCGCCTGTTCATCTGGGATATTGCCCAGAAAGCGTTCGTCGAAGCGCCGTTTTCGAAGCTGGAGTAAGCTAAAACGCGAACCATGATGCGGCGCTTGTTGCTCGGACTGGTACTGGGCAGCAGCGCCTGGTCAGCGCGAGCGACAGCCGATCTGGGCAGTGACGTTCGAACGCTGACCGCCGCGCGCTCGGCGCTTTCGCAGGTCGTACGCTTGAAGCCGCGGCTGCTCGAGCGCGGTGAACGTTTGGCGCTGCCCATCCCACCGGAGCTGCTCAACCCCAAAGATGGCAGCTGCACGACGCTGTCGCTACTCGGGGTCGTCGGCGTTCACTTCGTGGTGCGTTTCAGCGCGACGGATCCGGGCGCACCGAGCACGGCCTTCCCAGAGGCCAGCACCGCTGGCGCGAGTGAGATCACTCGCTGCGGCACCGCAAAACCGGCGCTGTCCGGCGCGTACTTGGAAATGCGCTCGCCTCGCGGCGTGATCGAGATCCTGGTGAGTAATTCGTCCAGCGTGCTGCCGCGCCTGACCGAAGTCTTGCCCGGCCGCGATCCAGGTAGCGAGCTCGCCCTGGGCGATCCCGGGCCACGCCCCGCGCAGCCGCCGCTCGCGGCGCGCCTGTCGCGCTTGACCACGCGCGCCGCGCGCGAAGGCGCCCAGGGCTTCGAGCTGTTTCAATGGCGAGCTGGCGCCGAGGGCAGCGGCGCCGAATCGCTCAACCTGGGCCGCGGCTGCCACCAATTGTCGTTGCTCTCGCCGGTCACGCCCGTCGCTTCCCCGGCCGTCGACTTGGACGCCGAGCTGATCGACGGCGAGAGCGGCACGCGTCTCGCCATCGACCGAGCCGAAGACGCGGACGCTGCGCTGAGTGTGTGCCTGGGCACGCCCGCGCGCGTCGAGCTGCGCTACGTCGGCGCCGCGCCGAACGCGTCCCTGAGTGTGACGCATGCACGCTGGGATTTGCCGGCGGGTGTACCGAGCTCCTGGGGTCACGAAGCGCAAGCGCGACTCGCCAGGCTCGCGCAAAATGCGCACCTCAAGCTGCTGACGGCACCGGTCTACAGTTCGCTCGGTGTTCAAGGCAGGACCGAGTTGCCGCTCGAGGTCGAGCCCGGCGCCTGCTACAGCGCGCTGCTCGTCCCGCTGCGCGGCAGCGTACGCAGTCTGTCACTGTCGGTGCGCGTTCAGGTGCCTGGTGAGGTTCCGCGCGGTTCTGCCGACATCGACGGCAGCGTGGTCTCGTTCTGCACACACGGCGCGCCACTCGCGACGCTCGAGGTCGACGCCCAAGGCGCAGGGCTCGCTTGGCTGTTGTCCGTTTGGCAGAGTGGCCGTTCGCCGCTGGGAGTCGCCTTGCGATGAAGCTCCGCGGACTCGCAGTGTCGTGGCTCAGCGCGTTCGCCGTGTGCGGCGCGGGTTGCACAAAAACGGCCGCCCCGGTCAAGCCAGCGCCCGTAGCGCCAGCCTTCGGCAAAGCCGCCGGCAGACCAAACAGCACGGCTTGGTTTCGCCCCGAACGGGAGAGCGAAATCGTGGCCGTGGAAGCGGGCGTGGCCGGAGATCGCATCGCGACTTTGGTCGATCTACCCGAGGACTCGTGCGCGGTGTTCATCGCGCGCGCCACGGACACGATCGAAGACTTGGATCTGATGGTGTACGGCGAAGACGGCGCCGAGCTCGGGATGGACGAAGGCGCGGACAAAACGCCCGCGGTGCTCGTCTGTCCTCCGCATCCGGCGCGCGTTTACGCCTCGGCACGCATCGCGGCCGGCCACGGCTTGGTTGCCCTGGGCGTCGAGCGCATGCCACCCAAAGATGCCGAGCTCGCAGCCAGCACTTACCACGCTCGCCAGCGTGCCGGTGAGGGCGATGCGCGACTCGCGAATTGGCCAGGCCTGGCCGAACGCATCGCCGAGCATCGCCAGCGCTTGGGCGGCAAGTGGAGTGACGTGCGGCGCGTCGCGGTGCCGCTCGACGCGCGCATCCCCACGCGCGTGAGCGCGAACGTCGAAGAGCGCCGCTGTCTGCACGCGCTGGTCGTGGCCAGCGATGAGCTGTCGCACATCGAGCTCTCGGCGCTCGACCAAAACGGCCACATTTTAGGCCGCGCCGCGAGCTTGGGCCGCGATCGCTCACTGGTCCTGTGCTCCTCCCTAGCGAGCCCGGTCAGCTTCGAGCTGCGCCCGCAGGGCGGCCGTGGCGTCGCGGTGCTGGTGCTTTCGCAAAGCGAGCTCGGCAGTGCCAGCGATTTCGATGACGCTTCGCGCATCGATCGCTACGCGAGCGGCAGCCTGGAAGACGCGCGTCAGAAAAACGCCAAGCGCTTGGAGGGGCTCGGTTACCCCAAAGCAAAGGTGATGAAGACCGGCACCCTTCAACCCGGGCGCTTGGATAGCGCCGCGTTCGCGCTGCCCAAAGGCTGCGCGCGCCTCGACATTCTATCGGCAGCGCCGGTTCGAGACGTATCGGTACGCCTGTGGAGCGCCGACGACTCGCTGATCGCTGAAAGCAACGCGCGCGCAGCGCCGGTGCTGTTCGCCTGCTCTGCGGGCGGCCCGGTGCGGCTCGACACCGAGAGTCTGGCGCGCCCCGGCGAATACAGCGTGGAGCTCAGGATCGAGCCCGAACCTGCACCAATTTTGCAGTCCTCCCCACTCGCGGCCAGTCGCTTGCTCGGACACATGCTCGAGCACGGCTTGATTCGCAGCGGCACGCAGGCCGGCAAAATCAGCGTGCACCACTTGAGCCCCGAGCACCTCGAGACCGAACAGCTGTTGGTGCCTTTCGGGCGCTGCGTCGATTTCACGCTGGCACTCGGCGTGGGCAGCGCGGGCGCCGAGATCCGCTTGGTCGATGACGGATCCGGTGAAGAGCTCGCGCTGTCGCGCGGCACGAACGCCACTAGCGCTCGGATCTGTGCCGTCGACGCCCGCGCGGGCGGCACGATCCACGCGCGCGCCGAGCTGCGAGTCGATGCTGGCCAGGGCGAAGGTTTGTCGACGACGCACATGACCGCGCCAGCGCGCTGAGCTCACGGCCGAAGCGGCACGACCTCGCGCACCGTGGCTGAGCGCGACGTTCCCGTGGCGTCAGCGAGCTTCAGCTCCGCGTCGTTCAGCGCGCGGACCTGCATGCGCCGCCAAGGTTCAGAGGGAGTGTCGGGCCGGAACAGCACGAAGTCACCGCGGCGAAGCTCGCTGACGAAGCTCGAGGGCGGCTCGGCGGTCAACGCCGAGAGTGGCGCGCTCACGCTGCGTTGTGGTGAGCTGAGCGCGACCTGTGCCGTATCGCTGTCGAGCTCGCGCACATAACCGGTAAACCATTCCGCCCCGACCTTCACCAGTAGCCGCTCGCGAAGCGCAGGACGCCAACCGGGCTCTGGCCTGGGATCGCCCGCGCGGGCGGCGGCATGGGCGAAGGCCTGCTCCGACTCGCTACGCGCGAAGTAGCGCTTCAAGTTGAGCTCGGTGAGCGCGGAAGGTACGAGCAGGCGATCGCGCGGCAAGTCGAACAGTTCACCGCCTGCCGAGCGCGCCTGAAGCGCCCCGCCCGAGATCCTGGACAGCCGACAGGGCAGCCACATTTCGCCGCGCCCGCAGATGGCCAACATGTTCAAGGTCAGCTCGTGCGCCACCGGGGGCAAGCGGTACACGTCGCTGGCAACGACGTTCAGTGAATCGCTCCCGCCGATGGCCTGCAGGCGCAAGCGGTCACCTTGCACCGAAAGCACGCGGCCTTCGAAAAACTGTGCCGCCGATTGTTCGGCCACGACGCGATCGCCGCGGACGTACACCTCTGGCTGAGCCGGATTGTCGGCCGCATCGCGTTTGCCGCACGCGGAAAGTAGGGCACACACGAACGCGGTCAGCAGCTGAGCGCAAAAATGAATCCGTTGCAGCGACACGAGGGGTTTTGTCCTACTCTCGCGCGCCGGAGCAAGCGATCGCGAAAATGGCAGCCACGACGATGACAAACGGACACGCCCCCCAACACGCTCAAGGCGGCGGTTATGGCCCGCCCGGCGGTCCCGGTGGCTATGGCCCGCCCGGTGGCCCCGGTGGCCCCGGTGGTTATGGCCCGCCAGGTGGTCCCGGTGGTCCCGGCGCTCCCGGTGGCTATGGCCCGCCCGGTGGTCCCGGTGGTCCCGGTGGTCCCGGTGGTCCCGGTGGTCCCGGTGGTTATGGCCCGCCCGGCGGTCCCGGTGGCTATGGCCCGCCCGGTGGTCCCGGTGGTCCCGGTGGTTACGGCCCGCCAGGTGGACCGGCTGGTTACGGGCCTCCCGGCTATCCGCCGCCCGCTGGTTATGGTCCCCCCGGAGCGCCCTACGGCGGCTCCGGCTATGGTCCTCCGGGCAGCCCGCAGCAGGCCGAGCTCAAAAAGAAGGCGCAAACCTGGCTGATCATCTCGGCCGTGAGCTTCTTCATGTGCAGCAGTTGCTTCGGCATCATTGGCGGCGTGCTGTGCTTCATGGCCATGCAGGCCGCCGATCAAGGCAACCTCAGCGACGGTGAAAACAAGCTCAAGTGGGGCAAGATCATCACCCTCGTGGGCTTCGCCATTAGTCTCGTGCTGGGCCTCGTTTTCGGCGCGCTCTGGATCGCCGGGCTGCTGGCTTCACATCCCTAAAGGCTCACTCCGCAAGCTCGAGCCGAGTCAGAAACTCGAGCAGGATCTGATTGAACAGCGTGGGACGGGTCAGATTGACCACGTGCCCAGCGTTCTCCAACTCGTGCAGCTCGGCGCGCGGCAATAGCTGCGCAAGCTCGCGGCACGGACCGAGGCTCTCCGGATCGTCCGTGCCGGCGATCAAGCAGGTCGGGATGCGTAGCTCGCGCAATTGCGGCGCGAGGCGCTCGGGCGAAGGCGAGGCCGCCAGCAGCTCGCGCTGCAGGTGAGCCAAAGCTTGCGGAGAATGCTCCAGCAGCCCCTGTCGGATCAATTTTGCGCCCTTGGGGTCGAAGCGCGAACGCTCGCCCCACACGAACTCTGCGCCCGCTTCGTCCAGGCCTCGTTTTTCGATGGCGTCGGCAAAACCGAGCGCCCAAGCGCGTCGCTTTTCCACGTCGCCCGAGGTCGGGTACGAAGCCAACACCAGCGCTCGCACGCGCTCGGGATGTAGCAGCGCGTAGTCGAGCGAGAGCTTGGCGCCCAAGCTCAAGCCGGCCAAGATCAGCGGCGTTCGCTGGCCCTGCACCAGTTCGTCGAGATCGGCAAGCAATGCCTCGATTCGATACGAGTCGGCGCCCTCGGGCGCGGGGCTGCGCGCGTGCCCGCGCAGATCGAACAGCGTGACCCGAAAACGAGCCTCGAGCAGCCGCGCCTGCAAGCGAAAGTTGCGCGCGCTGCCGCCAAAGCCATGGCAAAAAATGATGCCCGGGTTGCCCTCGTCGCCGAACGTTTCCGTGTAAAGCATCACAGTCTTCCCAAGCACGGAATTTTCTCGGTCGTCAAGCTTGATCCGGCAGCCGATCCACTCATATGGGAGAGATCGTGAGCCGCCCTGACCTGAACCCAGCGCAGCACGCCGCAGTGATGACGCTTTCGGGACCGCTCTTGGTCTTGGCCGGCGCCGGCACCGGCAAGACGCGCGTGATCACTTACCGCATCGCAGAGCTGATCCGACGCGGCATCGTGCAGGAGCGGATCTTGGCGGTGACCTTCACCAACAAGGCCGCCAAAGAGATGAAGGAACGCGCCCAACACTTGCTCGGCAAGCGGCCACGCGGCGTGCAACCTCCGGAGATCTCGACCTTTCACGCCTTGTGCGTCCGTATCTTGCGGCGCCACGCCGATCGCCTCGGTTACCCGAAGGAATTTGCGATCTACGACCGGAGTGACCAAGAAACTCTGGCGCGCGGCGCGCTGCGCGACATCCGCGTCAGCGCGGACAAGCTGCGTCCCGGGGATTTGCTGCATTTGATCAGCGGCTGGAAGAGCCAGGGGATCCGCCCGGCGGGCGCCGAGGCTGCGGCCCAAGGCGATCGCGAACAGCTCGCAGCCGCGGCCTATGCGCGCTACCAGACCCAGCTACGCGCCTGCGGCTCGATGGACTTCGACGACTTGTTGCTCTCCACCGAAGAGCTGTTCGACAAGCATCCGGAAGCACGCTTCGCAGAAGCCACGCGCTTCGATCACCTGCTGATCGACGAATATCAAGACACGAACGGTCCACAGTATCGCATCGTCAAATCATTGGCCGATCGCCACCGCAACCTGTGCGTGGTGGGCGATGACGATCAGTCGATCTACGGTTGGCGCGGCGCGGACGTCTCGCACATCTTGAACTTTCAGAAGGATTGGCCGGACGCCAAGGTGGTGCGCCTGGAGGACAACTACCGCTCCAAAGCGCCGATCTTGGAGGCCGCCAATACGCTGATTGCACACAACAGCTCGCGCCATTCCAAGATCCTGCGCCCGTTTCGCGAAGGAGGCCTGCCGCCGCGCATGCTGCGCATGGAAAACGAGACGCTGGAGGCCGAGTCGGTGATCGCGGAAATCCGGCAGAACATGCAGGGCGTCGACGAATCGGTGAAATGGCGCCCGAGCGACGTCGCGATTCTGTTTCGCACCAACGAGCAACCGCGGGCCTTCGAGCTCGAGTTGCGGCGCGCGCAGATCCCGTACGTGCTCGTCGGGGGCATGTCCTTCTACGACCGCAAAGAGGTGCGCGACGTGCTCGCGTACCTCCGGGTGATCGCCAACCCTGCCGACGAAGTGTCGCTGCTGCGCGTGATCAATACGCCGGCCCGCGGCATCGGCGCGGGCACGATCGAAGTGCTGATGCAAGTCGCGGTCGTGGAGGGCAAACCGCTGTGGCACATCTTGCCGCAAGCCTCGGCCAATGGTGACATCCCGCACACGGCCGGGGATCGCGTGGACGCGTTCCGCGCGTTGATCGAACAGTTTCGCGCCAAGCTCGGCACGGGTTCGCTGTTCGATTTCGCGCAAGAGATGCTGAAGACCGTCAACTACCGGTCCGAGCTCGACCGGGTATACAAAACACCGGGCGACATCGAGGCGCGCTTGAACTCGATCGCGGAGTTCTTGAACTCAATCGCGCTCTACGAACAACGCACCGAAGGCGCTACGCTGCAGGGGTTTCTGGAAGAGGCCGCGTTGGCCGGTCGCGAGGATCAGAAGGACGACGACAAGCGCGAACGCCGCGCGGTCACGTTGATGACGCTGCACAGCGCCAAAGGCCTGGAATTCCCGCACGTTTATCTGGTGGGCATGGAGGAGGGCTTGCTCCCTCACCAACGCTCGATCGTCGACGGCAAGAGCATCGACGAAGAGCGTCGCTTGGCCTACGTGGGCGTCACCCGCGCGCAAGACACGCTCACGCTCACCTTCTGCAAAGAGCGCATGAAGTGGGGCAAACCCCGCGCGCAGATCCCGAGCCGCTTCTTGATGGAAATGCGCGGCGAGACCGAACGCGCCAAAAAGGCCGCCGAAGCCGCGGTGCTCATGTTCCGCAGCATGGACGGCGGACCATCGCAGACCAAGCCCGCCGACAAGAAACCGAGCGCCAAACCGGCGAGCGCCCGCACGGCGAAGAAACCGGTACGGCGCGCGTAGCCGGCGCCGCGCTCACTCTTTGTCCAAATCCTTGAGCTCCGCGTCGAGCTTCTCGTCCCATTGGTCGCGTTTGGGCTCTTTCGCGTCCTTCTTTGGCGCTTCCTTGGACGCATTCTGCTTGCGCCAGCGGCCGATCATCATCGCCGCAGCCACGCCCGCGCCGCCCATCACCACCGACAAACCGATGAACACGTTCTTCAGCTGGC
>Ga0207691_10002382_pt1 | contig 18385 bp, 19 predicted proteins | sample KBSM13metaG_FD_184327 | JGI IMG/M metagenome (GOLD analysis project Ga0207691, IMG submission 184327) | Miscanthus rhizosphere microbial communities from Kellogg Biological Station, Michigan, USA - KBS M1-3 metaG (SPAdes) (version 2) | ecosystem: Host-associated > Plants > Roots > Rhizosphere >... | reverse complement strand
GGCTGCGGCTCGGAGGACAAGGATCTCGCCGCGGTCGGCGTCGCGTTCAAGCTGGCGCTCGCGGTCACGCGCGCGCTGGGCGGCAACGAGAACCTCGTGTTCGGCATGCTCGACCTCGTCGCGCTCGCAACGATCGCCGACATCGCGCCGCTGCGTGGCGAGAACCGCGTGTTCGCGCGGTACGGCCTCAAGATGCTCGCCGAGACACAGAACCTGGGACTGCGGGCCCTGATCCGCTCCGCGGGGCTCGAGGGGAAGCCGCTCACCGCGGGCCGCATCGGCTACATCCTGGCGCCTCGGCTCAATGCCGTCGGACGGCTCGGACACGCGCTGCGCGGCGTCGAGCTGCTCACGGCACAGACCGAGCACGAGGCGAACATCATCGCCCGGGAGCTCGAGGAGCTCAACGTGAAGCGGCAGGAGATCGACCGCGCGACGCTGGAGCAGGCACGTCGCCGCGTCCTCGCGCTCGATCTCGAGGAGACGTTCGGCATCGTGCTCGCCGAGGAGGGATGGCATCCCGGCGTGATCGGGATCGTCGCGAGCCGGATCGTCGAGGAGTTCGGGCGGCCGACGATCCTCATCGCGCTCGACGGCGAGGAAGGGAAGGGCTCGGGCCGCTCGATCTCTCGCTTCGATCTGCACGCCGGGATCGGCGGCTGCCGGCACCTGCTCCAGCGGTTCGGCGGACACCGCAGCGCGGCCGGCGTCACGATCGCCCGCGACCGCGTCGACGAGTTCGCACGCTGCTTCAACGACGCCGCTCGCGCCGCCCTGTCTCCCGACGATCTCGTGCCCGAGCTGCGCATCGACCTCGAGGTGGCGCTCGCCGATCTCACGCCCGGCTTCGAGTCGCTGCTGCGACATCTCGAGCCGTGCGGCATCGGCAATCCATCCCCGATGCTGCTCACGCGCGGGGTACGGCTCGCCGCGGCGCCGAGGATCGTCGGCCAGGGAGGACTCAAGCTCCGCCTGCAGACCGATCACGAGCCGTTGGAGGCCGTCGGCTGGTCGCTCGGGCACCGCATCGGTGAGATCGACGTCAACCGTCCACTCGACGTCGCCTTCCGGCTGGAGCGTGACGAGTATCAGGGCGTCTCGAGGCTGCAGGCGAAGCTGGCCGATTTCCGCGCCTGACCCGTGCGCATCGTCGCCGGACGCTGGCGCGGGCGCGCGATCGAAGCGCCGGTCGGTCGCCAGGTGCGCCCCACCGCCGATCGGGTGCGCGAGGCGTGGATGAGCATCGTCGGGCCGCTCCTTCCCGACGCCCGCGTGCTCGACCTGTGCGCGGGCTCCGGAGCGCTCGGCATCGAGGCGGTCTCGCGCGGCGCGGTATCGGCCGATCTGGTGGAGATCGCGCCTCCCAGCCTTCGCGCGATCCAGCGCAACGTCGAGCTGCTCGGTGCCGGGGACGCCGTCCGCGTGCATCGCCAGGACGCACTCCGATTCATCGAAGGGCTCGAGGCCGGCGCATACGACGTCGCCTTCGCCGATCCGCCGTACGATCTGGGGATGGCCGGCGCCATCGCCGAACGCTGGCTCGCGGTGCCCTTCGCCTCCGTCCTCGGCATCGAGCATCGCCGCGACGAAACGCTTCCGGGCGACGGCGATCGACGGAGATACGGCCAGACGGCGATCACCTTCTTCCGCCGCGATTGAGCATCCGGCGGCGCCCGGCGCGATTGCCTTTTCCCCCGCCGCAGTCGATCCTTCCCGGCGTGCCGAACTCGAGAATCGCCATCTACGCCGGGAGCTTCGACCCGATCACGCGCGGGCACGAGGATCTCATGCACCGCAGCCTGGAGTACGTCGACCGGCTGATCGTCGCGGTGGCAATCAACTCCACGAAGCAGCCGCTCTTCTCGATCGATGAGCGCGTGGAGCTGATCCGCGAGGCGCTCGCCGACGAGCCGCGGATCGAGGTGCGATCGTTCGGAGGGCTGCTCGTGGACTTCGCGCGTGAGTGCGGCGCCAGTCTGCTCATCCGCGGCCTGAGGGCCGTGAGCGACTTCGAGTACGAGTATCAGATGGCTCTCATGAATCGCCACCTCTCGCCGCGGCTGGAGACCGTCTTCATGGTCCCGTCGCTCGACACCACGTACATCAGCGCGAGTCTCGTGCGTGAGGTCGCGCGCTACGGGGGCGAGGTCGGCGACCTGGTGCATCCACGCGTCGCCGAGGCGCTCCGGTCGAAGATCGTCGCGCGGTGAGCTTCGTCGACACGATCCGGACTCGCGCCGCGGCCCAGCGGCGTCGTATCGCGCTGCCCGAGGCCGACGATCCGCGTATCCTCGCCGCCGCGCGCGCGTTGTCTGAGGCGAACGTCGTCGAGCCGGTGCTCGTCGGCGTGGCAAGGGCCGATGCCCCGTGCGAGGTGATCGATCCGACGCGCGGTGGGCTCGCCGACGAGGTCGCGGCCGAGCTGCTCGCGATTCGTGGCGTGAAAGGGATGACGGAGGCGGAGGCCGCCGTGCACGCCCGCTCGTCCCTGGTCGTTGCCGACGCCCTGGTGCGCTGGGGCCGCGTGGACGGGTGCGTCGCCGGCGCGGTGCACACCACGGGTGACGTGCTGCGCAGCGCGCTCTGGCTCGTCGGCCCGGCGGCAGGTGTGGCGACGGTCTCGAGCGCCTTCTACATGGACGTCGCGCCGTTTCGCTCTGCCGACCGCGAAGTGCTCACCTTCGCGGACTGCGCCGTGGTGCGCTATCCTACGGCACCGCAGCTCGCCGACATCGCGATCGCCGCCGCCGCCGACCGTCGGCGAATCGTGGGTGACGAGCCACGCGTGGCGTTGCTCTCGTTCAGCACCAGGGGCAGCGGCAGTGGAACGACGGTGGACCTCGTGCGCGACGCGCTCGCTTTGATCCGGCAAAAAGCGCCCGAGCTCGCCGTGGACGGAGAATTGCAAGGGGACGCAGCGCTCGTGGCGGAGGTGGCTGCCCGGAAGGCGCCAGACAGCTCCGTCGGCGGCAGGGCGAACGTGTTGGTCTTCCCTTCGCTCGATGCAGGGAACATCGCCTATAAGTTGGTACAGCGGCTGGCGTTGTCGCACGCGATCGGACCCATCCTCCAGGGGATGCACCGTCCGTGCAACGATCTCTCGCGAGGGGCCTCCGCTGACGACATCTTCAATGTGGCCGCAATCACCGCACTGCAAGCGGGCGAGCCGGCAACCACGGCACTGAACGGGATCCGCCAGGAGACAGGCACATGAGCTTTACGATCAAGAAGGAAGGAGAGATCGTCGTGGTGGATGTGGAGGGTCAGCTCATCGTCGGCAATCGACAGGAGCTCAAGCAGAAAGTGCTGGACGAGCTGGAGCGCGGCGAGAAGAAGTTCCTCATCGACTTCGCCCAGACCGGCTACATCGACAGCTCCGGACTCGGCGTCCTCGTCTCGCTCTCGAAGAAGATCCGCGAGCAGGGCGGTGAGCTGCGGCTCGCGAACCTCAACGACGACTTGAAGACGCTGTTCGAGCTCACCAAGCTCGATACGCTGTTCCAGATCTCCGACACGCGCGATCGCGCGCTGGCCAGCTTCTGATTCTTCGCGCGGCCCGTCTCCGGGCGGGCCGCGCATCCGTCGCCACTGGCGCGACGCACTCCATCCTGCGCCGCCCACTCTCCCCCCATGGCCGCGTCCCCCCCGTCTGACGCCGGGCTCCGCGTCTCCCTCGAGGTCGAGATCCCGAGCGACGTCGCCTACATCGAGCGCGTCGTCGAGCTCATTCGGCATCCGTGTGCCGAGCTGGCGTACAACGCACACCAGCTCGCGCTCAACGTGCCGGTCGCGCTCAGCGAGGCGATCTCGAACGCGATCCTTCGCGCGAACAACGAGGATCCCGGCAAGCGCGTGTTCGTGCGCGCCGACGTCGACACGCAGCGCCTCGTCGTCGACGTGCAGGACGAAGGTGCGCACTTCGACCTGGATCACGACACGCGCGACGCGACCGATCCGGAGAACATCGAGCGCGAGGACGGCCGCGGGCTGTTCCTCATGCGGGCGCTCATGGATCGCGTCGAGCGCTTCGACGCCAACGGCAGGCCGCAGGGCAACGTGGTCCGGCTCATTCTCAGCCGATCGTGAGCGAGCTGGGCGAGGTCCTCGCCGCCTTCCACGAGGCCACCGGGTGCGATGCATCCGTGTGGCGTCGCGACGGCGGCTCCAAGGGCCCGCTCCGTTTCATCGCCGGCACTCGCCGCGCCGATCCGCCTCCGCCCGAGCTCCTGCCCCCCCTTGGCGTCGTCCGTGACGAAGCCACCGAGCGAGGGCGACTGGTCGTCGTTCCGATCGCCGGTCCGCGACCCGCGTGGCTCGTGCTCGGTCCCTGTCCCATCGAGCGGCGCGAGATCGACAGCTATCTCAAGTTCCTCCGACCGGTCGTCGCGCAGTACCTCCAGAACACGCTCGAGGTCGAGCACGCGGCCAACGAGCTCGCGGAGCGGTACGAGGAGATCAACCTCCTCTACTCGATCAGCGAGATCCTCGGCCGCACCGTGTCGCTCGCCGAGGGCGCGGAGACGATCCTCCGTGAGGTGAGCGAGACCGTCGGCGCCAGCCGCGCGTCGATCCTCGTCCACGATCCCGCGCGGAACGCCCTCGCCGTCGTGGCACGACTCGGCGGCGAGCAGGAGCCCATCCAGCCGATCTCGGTGGACGACGAGTGCAGCGTGAGCGCACACGTCTTCCGCACGCTGCACTCGATCATCGCCGAGGAAGGGGACATGCTCTGCGAGGCCGAGCGGGGATTCCGGAAGGGCGCGATGCTCACCGTGCCGATCGTCTGGACGACCCAGGATGGCGGCGAGCCCCTCGGCGTGGTGAACCTCTCCGACCGCCGCTCCGGCCAGGCGTTCACCGCCGGCGATCAGAAGCTGGTCACCGCGATCGCGTCGCAGATCGGCGCGGCGATCCAGAACGCGCGACTCGTTCGCCAGTCGCTCGATCAGGAGCGTCTCCAGCAGGAGATGCAGCTCGCGCACGACCTGCAGATGAAGCTCCTCCCGAACGCGGAGCACATCGCACCCCAGGCGACGGTGGCCGCGCGGGTCGTGCCGGCCGAGGACGTCGGCGGCGACTTCTACAATCTGTACCGGCTGTCGAACGATCGGATCGGCATCATGATCGGCGACGTGTCGGGGCACGGCTACCAGGCCGCGCTGATCATGGCGTTGACGATGAGCGCATCGGCGATCCATGCCCAGGGCACCGACGATCCGGCCGAGATGCTGCGGCGGCTGTACCAGTCGGTGAAGGAGGAGCTCACGACGACGGAGATGTTCGTCTCGGCGCTCTACGCCGTCATCGACCGCAACCTGGGCGTGCTCCGCTACGGCAACACCGGGCATCCTCATGCCTTCGTCGTCGCGCGTGACGGCGACGTGGAGCGCCTCGTGGCGGGGGGACCGCCGCTCGGCATGTCGGACGATGCGCCTCGCTCGGAGGTTCGCCCCTGGGACGTCGATGGCGATCTGCTCCTGCTGTTCACCGACGGCATCACCGACGCCCGCAATCCCGATGGCATCCGCCTCGGCGAGGAGCCGGTGATCGATTGCGTGTTGCAGAACCGCCACGAGCCGCCGGAGCAGATCGCGGAGCGCGTCTTCGCGCTGCTCGACCACTACACCGGCGAGACGCCGCGCCGCGACGATCTCACGCTGGTCATCGTCAAGAGCTGAAGGCGTGAGCCGCGACGGGGGAGCGCCACGGGATCGTGGTGCCGCGTTCCCACCGACGCGGAAGAGCCTCGGGCAGCACTTCCTCAGCGATCGCCGCATCCTCGGCCGCATCGCGGACGCGCTGCAGCTGCAGGGACACGAGACCGTGCTGGAGATCGGGCCGGGCAGGGGAGCGCTCACCGACATCCTGGCCGAACGCGCCGGCCGACTCATCGCCATCGAGTACGATCGCGCGCTCGCGGCGCTCCTCCGCGAACGCTATGCGCGACGCGGCAACGTGCTCATCGCCGAGGCCGACGTGCTCGAGGTCTCGCTCGGCGAGCTGGCCGCGGGACCGTACGTCCTCGTGGGCAACGTGCCGTACTACATCACGACGCCGATCCTCTTTCACGCACTCACGCCGCCACGCGCCGATCGCGCCGTGTATCTCGTGCAGCGCGAGGTCGCCCAGCGACTCGTCGCACCGCCGGGCGGCAAGGAGTACGGCGCGCTGACCGTGAACGTGGCCGCGGTTGCGCGCGCCGAGCTGCTGTTCGGCGTGCCGGCGGGTGCGTTCTCGCCCCCACCGAAGGTCGAGAGCGCCGTCGTGCGCATCACCCCACTCGCCGAACCGCGTGTCGCGCCCGAGGAGGAGCAGCGATTCCGCACGCTGGTGCAGGGCGCCTTCGGCATGCGGCGAAAGCAGATGCGCCGGGTCGTTCGCTCGCTCTACTCACTCGACGCCGAGCAGGCCGACGCCGTCCTCGCCCGGGCGGGCATCGAGCCGGAAGTGCGGCCGGAGGTGCTGAGCGTGGAGCAGTTCGTCGGGCTGATGAGGGGCAGGTAAGGCGGCGCGTTCGTCAGTCGCGATTCGTCAGCGCGAACGACAGCCCTTCGAGCTCCATTGCCATGTTCACCGCCTTCACGGTGACGTCGGCCGGCGCGTGAAGCTGGACGGGGGCGAAATTCAGCACTGCCTTGATCCCCGTGCGCACGATCCGGTCGAGGACCTCCTGCGCTCCTTCGCCGGGAATGGCGATCACCGCGATCTCGGGGCGGTCGGCCGCGACGTCCGCCTCGAACCGGTCCATGTCGCGGATCTCGATCCCCTCGAGCGAGCGTCCGATCTTGTCGGGATTCGAGTCGTAGACGGCGATGATGTTGTAGCCCCGCTGCCGGAAGCCGCGGTACTGGGCGAGCGCCGCGCCGATCTTGCCCGCGCCGACGATCACCACCCGCCACTCCCGCCCCAGGCCGAGGATCTCGCGGAGCGCGGAGGACAGCTCGGGTACAGAGTAGCCCAGCCCCCGCTTGCCGAACGATCCGAAGAAGGAGAGGTCCTTCCGAACCTGAGCGGAGGTCGTGCCTCCCCTGCGCGCCAACTCTTCGCTGGAAACCGTCGACAGCCCCCGATCCTCGAACTCCTCGAGGAACCGCAGATAGATCGACAGTCGTCGGACGGTGGATTCGGCGATGCGCTTCACGTCTTGGCGGGCTTGTGAATTCCTTCACAAACTAGCGGCCTCCTGCGACACGCACCAGACGGAATCCGCACCGCGCCGTATGTCGCGCTCGCTGTTGCAGATGCGACGCGCGCTCCGCGCTCCAACGGTTTATCTTCGGGTCCTATGACCGTGCACGTCACCTCGGAGATCGGGCGCCTGCGCTCCGTCGTCGTCCACACCCCCGGCAATGAATTGCTGGGGGTCACGCCGACGACGCGAGAGGCCTTCCTGTACGACGATCTGCCCGACGCCGATCAGGCCCGCACCGAGCACCGGCGCTTCACCGCCATCCTCGAGCGGTTCTGCCAGGTCTATGAGGTGCGCGACCTGCTGGCCGAGGTGCTCGAGAACCGCGAGGTCCGCGAGCTGCTCGTTCGCGAGACGATGCACGTCGTCCCGAGCGAACCGCTCGCACGGGTGATCGAGGCGCTGCCTGCCGCCGAGCTGGTGACGATGCTCATCGAGGGCCGCGTCGAGTCCCCCGGCCCGCTGGCTCGCACGCTGAACGAGCTCGGCTATGAGCTTCCTCCGCTGCCGAACCTGTTCTTCACTCGCGATTCGGCGATGAGCGTCGGACGGCACGTGCTCGTCGGCTCGATGCGTTACGGCAGCCGGTGGCCGGAAGAGCTCATCATGAAGGCGCTCTTCCTCTACCATCCGCTGCTGCGCAACGAAGGCATCCTGTACGACGGCTCGGTCGAGCGGCGCCTGAACTACACGGTCGAGGGTGGCGACGTCCACACGCTGCGTGAGGATCTCGTCCTCATCGGCTTCAGCGAGCGCTCGAGCCCCGGCGCGATCGATCACCTCGCCGAGCTGCTCTTCTCCAGGACCGCAGTCACGGACATCATCGTCGTCGTCATGCCGAGGGAGGACACGGCGATCCACCTCGACATGATCTTCACGCAGGTGGACCGCGATCTGTGTGCGTGCTTCGCGCCGCATTTCATCGGCGCCGAACGGCTTCGCGTCCTCCACTGGCGCAAGGGACAGAGCACGCTCCGCGAGTGTCCCGACGTCTTCGCCGCGCTCGCCGACTGCGGCCTGCCGATGACCCCCGTGCTCTGCGGCGGGGACCGGCGCGTCCTGCAGGAGCGCGAGCAGTGGGCGTCGGGCTGCAACTTCGTGTCGATGCGCCCCGGGCTCGTGCTCTCCTACGCCCGCAACGTCGGCACGCTCGTGCAGATGGAGCGCGCCGGCTACCGGATCGTTCCTGGCGTGAACTTCCTCACCGGCGAGGCGACCATCGCCGAGGATGAACGCGCGGTCATCACCTTCGAGGGGGCAGAGCTGGTGCGCGGCGGCGGTGGTCCGCGCTGCATGACCTGTCCCGTGCAGCGAGACGAGATGTGAGCGAAGTCGATCCAGTCAGCGGTACTCGTCTCGAGTCGTACGCGCCCGCCACGGTGTCGACACGTCCCGAGCGCATGCTCCTCACCGATCGAGCCTCCGACTATCTGCGCGCCGGGCCGGCGGACTCGCGCAGCCTGATCGCCAGCGTGTGCCAGCTCTCGGCGCTCCCCGATCTCGTCGCGGAGCACATGGCCGCGACGCTGCTCGGTGGGCATCCACGCTTCGCCCGTACGCTCGATGGACGGTGGCGGCTCTCCGAGTCCGCGGCGCCAGCCTGGCGTGCGCAGCCTGCCGATCAGGAGCCGCTGCTCTCGTCGCTCAGTTTCGCCGTCGTGGATGTGGAGACGACGGGCAGCCGCCCCGACGGCGGGGACCGCATCACCGAGATCGCCGTCGTCACGGTACGCGACGGTCGCATCGCCGACGTCTACGAGACGCTCGTCAACCCGGAGCGCTCCATCCCGCCGTTCATCACCCGGCTCACGAACATCTCGTGGGAGATGGTGTGCGACAAGGCGCCGTTTCGCGACGTCTGCGACGAGGTGCTCCGCGTCCTCGAGGGGCACGTGTTCGTTGCGCACAACGCGGCGTTCGACTGGCGCTTCGTGAGCTCGGAGGTGGTGCGCGCTCGCGGCCGGGAGCTCACCGGCCGCCGACTGTGCACGGTGCGTCTCGCGCGACGACTCCTGCCGCAGCTCCGCTCGCGCTCCCTCGATTGGGTGGCTCGGCACTACAACGTCGAGATCGAGCCCGGCAGACGGCATCGCGCCGCCGGCGATGCACTCGCCACCGCGCACTGTCTCCTCCGTCTGCTCGACGATGCGCGGGCTCACGGGTGCGAGCGCTGGTCGGACCTCGAGCGCTTCCTCGCCGCCGCGTCGGTCAGGCGCAAGCGGCGCGGGCGCCGCCCGCCAGCCATGCCGCGACCAGTGGACCGGGACACGACGGCGTGACGCCGAGCCGTTAGACTCCCGCCATGCCGCTCCTTCCGCTCGTCCAGACCCGTACCGTCGGATCGCTGCGCGTGCACGCGCTCCAGGCTGGCCTGCAGATGCTCGACGGCGGCGCGATGTTCGGCGTCGTCCCCAAGAACCTGTGGGAGCGGAAGATCCCCGCCGATGCGAAGAACCGCATCCCGCTCGGCATGCGCTGCCTCCTGATCGAGCATCCGGACGCCCTCGTGCTCGTGGACACGGGAGTCGGCGACAAGGAGAGCGAGAAGTTCACCGCGATCTACGGCATCGAGAACTCTCCGGTGGGCGCGGTTGGCCCCACACAGCTGGAGAGCGCGCTGGCCGAAGCCGGGTTCGCGGCCGCGGACGTCGACATCGTCATCAACTCGCATCTCCACTTCGACCACGCCGGGGGCAACACGCGACGCGGTGAGGACGGCGCGGCGGTGCTGGCCTTTCCCAACGCCCGGTACGTGGTCCGGCGTGGCGAGTGGGACTGGGCGCATTACCCGAACGAGCGCACGTCGGCGAGCTACTTCGGCCACAACTACGACCCCGTGAGCGCCGCGGGGCGACTCGAGCTGGTGGACGACGATCGCGAGCTGCTTCCGGGGATCTCGCTGCGCCGCACGCCGGGGCACACGCCGCATCACCAGGGCGTCCTCGTCGAATCCGAGGGGGAGCGTCTGTTCTACCTCGCCGATCTCGCACCGACCGCCGCCCACGTGCCGTTGCCGTGGATCATGGCCTACGACGTGGAGCCGCTGGTGACGCTGGAGACCAAGCGCCGTTTCTGGGCCGAGGCCGCCGCCGAGCGCTGGACCGTCGTGTTCGAGCACGACGCCACGCACGCGTTCGGCCGTATCGTCGCGGAAGGAAAGGGGTACTCGTGCGAAGTGCTTACCAACACGTGACTTGACTTCGCATCCAAATCGTCTAACTTGCGGTCTGACAACTAGCTAAGTGGTCGTCTCACAACGGCCCACCCTCCGGCCCTCGCGCGGATGCGAGGAGTGCTGCAGGAGTCTTCAATCAGCGTCCCGCTCCCGTCATCACTGATGGGCCTGGGACGCCTGCGGACTTTCTGCCCCCGGAAGGTCCGCTTTTTTGTTCTCTCTCATCGAGGCTACGAGTATTCAGGACACCACGAAGCGCGTGCGGGTCAATCGCATGATTCGCATCAGCCCGGTCCGCGTGATCGGCGCCGACGGTTCACAGCTCGGGATTCTCGAGGTGGATGCGGCGCTCCGGATGGCGGAGGAAGCCGGGTTGGATCTGGTCGAAGTCGCGGCGACGGCACGTCCCCCGGTAGTCCGCATCATGGACTACGGGAAGTACAAGTTCGAGATGGCCAAGCAGGCGCGGCTCGCGAAGAAGAAGCAGCACGTGATCGAGCTCAAGGAAGTGAAGTACCGCCCGGGCATCGACGATCACGACTTCGACACGAAGACGCGGCACGCGCGCCGCTTTCTCGAGGAGAAGAACAAGGTGAAGGTGACCATGATGTTCCGTGGTCGGCAGGTCGCTCACCCCGAGCTCGGACAGGCCGTGCTGGACCGGGTGAGCAGCGAGTTGGCGGACGTCGGAAAGATCGAGAGCGCGGGCCGACTCGAAGGAAAGTCCATGACGATGATTCTCACGCCCAAATAAAGAGAGCGTGCTATGCCGAAGATGAAGACGCACAAGGGCGCGACGAAGCGCTTCAAGACGACCGGCTCGGGCAAGGTGAAGCGCTACAAGGCGTTCAAGAGCCACATCCTCACCAAGAAGACCTCGAAGCGGAAGCGGAACCTGCGCCGCGCGGGTCTGATCGCCACGAACGGCGAGCAGAAGCGAATCAAGCGCCTCATCCAGGCCGCGTAACAGGAGCCGATCATGCCACGCGCCGTATCGAACGTCCCGCGCCTCAAGCGGAAGAAGCAGATCCTCAAGCACGCCAAGGGCGCCTTCGGTGCCCGCTCCAAGCTGTGGAAGGCAGCGAAGGAGAACGTCGAGCGTGGGTGGAAGTACGCGTATCGCGATCGCAAGAATAAGAAGCGCGACTTCCGCCGCCTCTGGATCGTGCGCATCAACGCCGCCGCGCGGCAGCACGACATGAGCTACAACGTGTTCATCAACGGGTTGGGCAAGGCCGGCATCGAGATCGACCGGAAGATCCTGGCCGACATCGCCGTGCGCGATCCGCAGGCGTTTGGCGCGCTCGCCGACAAGGTGCGCGCCGCCCTGAACGCTGCCTAAGTAGCTTTCCCGCAGGCACTCGGCGGCGGCGCGACCCTGGGTCTCGCCGCCGCCGATTCGTTTCCGACATCTTCAGCGATGCTCCAAGACACTCCGACGCTCGAGCAGTATCTGCAGGCCGCCGACGACATCGCGTCTCGTGGCGTGACCGCGCTGTCGGCCGCCGCCGACCCGGACGCCCTCGAAGCTGCGCGCGTGCAGTTCCTCGGCGACCGCCGCGGCGAGATCCTCGCCCTCCAGAAAGCACTCGGCACGCTGCCGGCCGAGCAGCGCCGCGACGCCGGCCGTGCGTTCAACGACGTCAAGACGAAGCTCGCGGCCGCGCTGGAAGAACGCCGGACGACTCTGAGCCGCGGAGCGGCGAAGAGTCTGCACATCGACCTCACGATGCCCGCGCGCCACCGCTGGGTCGGCGGCAAGCATCCCGTCACGATCGTGATCGACGAGATCGTCGGCATCTTCCGTGAGCTCGGCTTCACCGTCGCGCTCGGGCCGGAGACCGAGTCCGAGTGGTACAACTTCGGCGCGTTGAACTTCCCGGCCGACCATCCGGCGATGGATCTGCACGACACGCTCTACATCGGCGACGGCGCGCTGCTCCGCACGCACACGTCGCCCGTGCAGGTGCGCACGCTGCAGCGCCACGAGCCGCCGATTCGCATCCTCGCGCCGGGCACCGTGTTCCGCCGCGATCCGTTCGACGCATCCCACGCCCCCGCGTTCGCCCAGATCGAGGGCCTCGCCGTCGACGAAGGCATCTCGTTCGTCGATTTGAAGGCGACGCTCACGCATTTCGCGCAGCGGTTCTTCGGTGCGACACGCACTCGCTTCCGCCCGAGCTTCTTCCCGTTCACCGAGCCGTCGGCCGAGATGGACGTCGAGTGTCGGTTGTGCGGTGGACGCGGCTGCTCGGCGTGCAAGGGCACCGGGTGGATGGAGATTCTCGGCTCCGGCATGGTGCATCCCGCCGTGCTCGAAGCCGCGGGGATCGACAGCGAGCGCTATACCGGCTGGGCGTTCGGCATGGGACCGGGCCGCATCGCGATGCAGCGCTACGATCTGCCCGACATCCGCATCCTCTACGACTCCGACGTGCGCTTCCTCGAGCAGGTGGCCGAATGAACGTGTCAGTCGAGTGGCTCAACGCGTTCTTCGCCGTGAAGGGCAGATCGGCCACGGAGCTGCGTGACCTTCTCACCGCGCACACGGCGACGGTGGAGGAGGTCGTGCCGCTTCGCGCCGACCTCGCACCCATCGTCGTCGCGCGCGTCGTCGAGGAGCGACCGCATCCGGACTCCGAGCATCTTCACCTCACCAGGGTGGACATGGGTACCGGCGAGCTGCTGGACGTCGTGTGCGGCGCACCGAACGTCGCGGCAGGCAAGCTCTATCCCTTCGCACCCACGGGCACCGTGATGCCCGGTGGACTCCGGATCGAGAAGCGGAAGATTCGCGGGCAGACGTCGAACGGCATGCTCTGTTCGGCGCGCGAGCTCGGGCTCGGTCAGGACCACGAAGGAATCCTCGAGCTCACCGTCGACGCGGCACCGGGCACGCCGCTGCTGCATGCCATGCCGATCGGCGACTCGCGCCTCGTCGTCGATGTCCTGCCCAATCGACCGGACCTGCTGTCGCACCTCGGCCTCGCGCGCGAGATCGAGGCGATCACCGGAACTGCATCGCGTCTCCCGGACATCGGGACGGCGGCGATCGAGATCCCGTCGCCGAAGCGGTTCCGTCGCGCGGGGAACGCGGGCGGCATCGTGCTGCACCTCGAGGACGCGACGCTCGCCACGCGCTACATGGGCATCGTGGTGCGCGGCCTGAAGGTCGGTCCGAGCCCGCAGTGGCTGGTGGACCGGCTCGCGGCCGTCGGCTCGCGCTCGATCAACAACGTCGTCGACGCGACGAACTACGTGCTGCACGAGCTCGGACAGCCCACGCACGCGTTCGATCTCGCGAAGTTCGACCTCGACACGAAGCTGCCACAGAAGACGGTCGTCGTTCGTTCGGCGAAGCCGGGCGAGACTCTCGTCACGCTCGACGGCGTCGAGCGCAAGCTCTCCGCGGAGATGACCGTGATCGCGGACTCGGTCCGGCCGGTCGGTCTCGCCGGCGTCATGGGCGGGCAGGACACCGAGGTCGGACCCGACACCACCGACATCTTCATCGAAGCGGCGAACTTCGTCCCGTCGCGCACTCGGCGCACCCGCCGGCTCGCCGGGCTGTCCACCGACGCGAGCTATCGCTTCGAGCGTGGCGTCGATCTGGCGCTCACCCCGGTGGCGCTCGAGCGCGTGACGCAGCTCGTGATCGCGCTCGCGGGTGGCAGCGTGGAGCATCCGCCCGTCGACCTGTACGCCGGTGATCCGCCGCCACGGCCGCTCATCCTCCGCTCGGCGCGCCTGCGTCGCGTGCTCGGCGTCGACCTCGACCCAGAGCGCGTGGCGACGCTGCTGCGCGGCGTCGGCTGCGTCGCCGACGTGGAGGACGACGGCGCCGCCGTGCGATGCGTGCCGCCGAGCTGGCGACTCGACCTCGTCTCCGAGGTCGACCTGATCGAGGAGATCGCCCGCCTGCACGGGTACGAGGCACTCCCCGACGAGATCCGCCCGTACCGCCCCGGCACGAGCGCGGACGCACCTCTGTGGACCGTGGCCGCCCGGCTACGCGACTCGCTCTCGGCTCTCGGGCTGCTCGAGGCGCGACCGATCCCGTTCGTTGCCGGTGACGACACGCACGTGCGGCTGCTCAATCCGCTCGCCGAGAACGAGGCGCACCTGCGCCGCACGCTCCTCGAGTCCCTGGCGCGTCGTGCCGAGTTCAACCTCTCGCACATGCAGGGCAACGTCCGGTTGTACGAGATCGGGTCGGCGTTCGCGCCCGGCGAGTCACTTCCCGACGAGACGATTCGCGTCGCGATGCTCGTGATGGGCGACCGCGAGCCGCTTCACTTCGCCGGTCCACCCGCCGCGCCGTTCGACGCCTGGGATGCGAAGGCGCTTGCCGAGCGCACCGCACGCGTCGCTTTCCCGGGAGCCGAGGTTGCGCTCCAGCCTGCCGACGCCGATGACGGACGCCTGTGGAGCGTCGTGATCGATGGTGAAGCGCGAGGCGAGGTGTCCAGGGTCGAGCTCGACGCTCCGGTCTGGGCGAGGCCGGCGTTCGGCGTCGAGCTGGTCCTCGGCTCGATGTCCAACGGAGACGTCGCGCCGCCGGGCGAGCACGCCCACGGCGTCGCCGAAGCGCCCGCGCCACGACGCCCCAGACCCTATCGACCGTTGCCGAGCACTCCCGCGGCGGAGTTCGATCTGGCGCTCCTCGTTCCGGCCGGCGTGCCGGCCGCGAGGATCGAGGAGGTCATCCGGTCCGCGGCCGGAGACCTGCTCGAACGGCTCTCCGCGTTCGACGAGTACGAAGGTCGCGGTATCGAGGCAGGGCACCGGTCAGTCGCCTGGCGGTTGACCTTGCGTCATCCGGAGCGCACTCTACGCGACAAGGAGATCGAGGGCCGTCGCAAAGGGATCCTCTCTGCGCTAGAGCATGAGCTGAATGTCAGACAGCGAACGTCCTGAAGTACTTGCGTTCCGTGAGCTCGAGCAGCTCGTGAGACACCTCGGTGACGAGCTCGCGGGCTTCCGTCGGCGCGCCCTCGTCGCCGAGGCGAGGGTGCGCGAGCTGGAAGTCGAGGAGTCGCAGCCGGGTATCCGGGAGCAGCGCGAGCTCGGCGATCGGCTGACCAGGCTCGAGCACGACAATGCCGTCCTGCGCGGCCGGCTCGAATCGGCGACGGCCCGGACCCAGGCGATGCTCGACCGGGTCCGGTTCATCCGGCAGCAGGCACAGGGAGCCGAGCGGTGACCGGAAAGAAGACGTCGATCAAGGTCGAGATCCTCGGCGAGTCCTACGCGATCCGCAGCGAGGCCGCGCCGGAGCACACGCGCGCCGTCGCCGAGCACCTCGACCGATCGATCCGGCAGATTCTCGCCAGCGGCTCGGTGATCGAGGTGAATCGCGCGGCGATCCTGGCTGCGCTTCAGATCACGTCCGAGCTCTTTCTGGAGCGTGAGGCGAACCAGTCGATCACCACCGCGATGCACGAGCTCAGTGGAGACGTGCGACGCATGCTTCCCCCGGCGAAGCGAGGCGACGGTTCGGTGGCGTGAAGGGCGTTACGGTTTGCATTCGCGCCGCCCGGAAGATAGTTTTTCGCCGTTGCCAGGCTCACCCGTAGGTTGAAGCGCCCTTTGCAGTTAGCTCGCTCCATGTCGCGCCCCACGTCGGCGCGTCCTCGAGTGTAGCCTGCCGATCGGCGCTCCGCGGGCAGAGTGGTGGTTTCCCTTCTCCCGCGCTGGCGCGGTGGAGCATAGATCCGATATGAACCAGATGGCACTCGTTGCCGCGCTCGGCGCACTCGTCATCGCCCTGCCGGCAATTTTCTTTTTGGGGCGTCGGACGGGAATGTCGGCGGGTCAGCTCGCGGAGCTCGAGCGCCAGCGCGCCGCCAAGTCGTCCGCCGACGAAATAGCCAAGCGCACCGTCGAGGACGCCGAGCGTGAGGCCGAGACGCTCCGCAAGTCCGCCGTGCTTTCCGGCAAGGAAGAGCTGATCAAGCTGCGAGAGGCGGCAGAGCAGGAGCTCCGCAACCGGAGAAGCAGCGTCGAGGCGGAGGAGCGTCGGGTCGGCGAGCGCGAGAGCGCCCTGGAGCGCCGCGCCGATGCCGTCGAGCAGCGCGACCGCGACGTCGGCCGTCGCGCCAGCGACTTTGGGCGCCGCGAGAAGGTGATGCAGACGCGAGAGGAGGAGCTGGAACGTCTGCTGAGCGAGGAGCGCCGCCGCCTCGAGCAGATGTCCGGCATGTCCGCCGAGGACGCGAAGGCGGAGCTGATTCGCCGGCTCGAGGAGGAGGCCCACGCCGACGCCGCCAACACGCTGCGCGAGATTCGCGAGGCGGCGCGGCGAAATGCCGAGCGCGAGGCGAAGAAGATCGTCGCGCTCGCCATCCAGCGCATCGCCGCCGACACCACGGCCGAGAGCACGGTGTCCGCCGTCTCGCTTCCCAACGACGAGATGAAGGGGCATCATCGGCCGCGAGGGGCGCAACATCCGCGCGTTCGAGCTCGCCACCGGCGTGGACGTGATCATCGACGACACACCCGACACGGTCGTGGTCTCGTGCTTCGACCCGATCCGGCGCGAAGTGGCCAGGCTCGCGCTCGAGAAGCTCGTCTCCGACGGCCGCATCCACCCGGGCCGCATCGAGGAAGTCGTCAACAAGTCGCGCAAGGAAGTCGACACGCAGATCGTCGAGACCGGAGAGCAGGCCGCCTACAACACCGGCGTGCACGGACTGCATCCCGAGCTCATCAAGCTGATCGGCCGCATGAAGTGGCGTACGAGCTACGGTCAGAACATCCTTCAGCATTCGCAGGAGGTCGCGCATCTCGCCGGCATCATGGCCGCGGAGCTCGGCCTCGACGTCGCGATGGCCAAGCGGGGCGCGCTGCTGCACGACGTGGGCAAGGTGCTCACGCACGAGCACGAGGGGACGCACGTGCAGCTCGGGGTGGAGATGGCGACCAAGTACGGCGAGCACCCGCTCGTGGTGAACTGCATCGCCGCGCACCACGACGACGTGCCGCACGAGAGCGAGGTGTCGGTGCTCGTGCAGGCGGCGGACTCGATCTCCGGGTCGCGCCCCGGTGCGCGCCGCGAGGCGTTCGAGACCTACGTGAAGCGGCTCGAGGGGCTGGAGCGCATCGCGTCGAGCTACAAGGGCGTCGAGCGCGTGTTCGCGATTCAGGCCGGCCGTGAGATCCGCGTCGTCGTGGTTCCGGACGACGTGGACGACGTCCGCATGACCACGCTCTCCGAGGAGATCGCGCGCCGCATCGAGGCGGAGCTCCAGTATCCCGGCCAGATCAAGGTTGTGCTCATCCGCGAGACGCGGGCGGTGGACTTTGCCAGATAGCGTTCTCGCGGGATCGGTGGACGGCGCCGCGCCCGTGGTCGGCGGCGCCCGCATCATGGACGGCGCGCTGCTCGCGCAGAAGGTTCGAACCGAGGTCGCCGCCGACGTGGCCGAGCTGCGCCGGCGCGGCGTGGTGCCCGGGCTGACCGTCGTGCTCGTGGGCGACGACCCGGCCAGCGCCGTGTACGTCGGCGGCAAGGAGAAGGCGTCCCGGGAGGCGGGCATGGCTGGGGAGACGATCCGTCTGCCCGCCACCACCTCGCAGTCGGAGCTCCTCGCGCTCGTCGAGCAGCTCAACGCCGACGACACGGTTCACGGCATCCTCGTGCAGATGCCGCTGCCCAAGCAGATCGACCCGGACACGGTCATCAACCACATCCGGCCGGAGAAGGACGTCGACGGCTTCCATCCGGTGAACGTCGGCAAGCTGCTCATCGGCCATACCGACGGCTTCGCGCCCTGCACCCCGTCCGGCGTGCAGCGCCTGCTCGGCGAGTACGGCGTGCGCACGGCGGGCGCGGAGTGTGTCATCATCGGACGCAGCACGATCGTCGGCAAGCCGATGGCGGCGCTCATGATCCAGAGCGGACCCCTCGCCGACGCCACGGTCACGATCTGCCACAGCCGCACGCGCGATCTCGCGTCGCACACGCGGCGCGCCGACATCCTCATCGCGGCCGTGGGGCGCGCGCGCCTCGTCACGGCGGA
>Ga0207691_10002381_pt1 | contig 18401 bp, 13 predicted proteins | sample KBSM13metaG_FD_184327 | JGI IMG/M metagenome (GOLD analysis project Ga0207691, IMG submission 184327) | Miscanthus rhizosphere microbial communities from Kellogg Biological Station, Michigan, USA - KBS M1-3 metaG (SPAdes) (version 2) | ecosystem: Host-associated > Plants > Roots > Rhizosphere >... | reverse complement strand
AGAAGCAGTGGTACATCGTCCACACCTACTCCGGGTTCGAGGATCGGGTGAAGGAGACTCTCACCCAGCGCATCGAGGCTCTCGGCATGCGCGAGAAGTTCGGTGAGATCAAGATCCCGACCGAGACGCTCGTGGAGATGAAGGGCGGGAAGAAGCGCGAAGTGCAGCGCAAGTTCTTTCCCGGCTACATCCTCGTCGAGATGGAGATGTCGGACGACGCCTGGCATCTGGTCAAGAACACCCCGAAGGTCACCGGCTTCGTCGGCACCGGCAAGAAGCCGACGCCGCTGACCGAGGAAGAAGTCAATCAGATCCTTGCGCAGGTCGTCACCACCAAGGAAAAGCCGAAGCCGAAGCACGTTTACGAGCACGGCGAGCACGTTCGCATCATCGATGGTCCGTTCACCAACTTCACCGGCGTGGTGGAGGAAGTGAACCTCGACCGCAACACGCTCAAGGTGATGGTCACGATCTTCGGGCGCTCCACGCCCGTGGAGCTCGACTTCCTGCAGGTGACGCGCTTCGATCCGAGCGAAGAGCAGGGCGCGGCGGCACAGAAACGGTAAAAGAAATTACAGGACGTTAAATCATGGCTAAAAAGATCACTGGTTATATCAAGCTGCAGATTCCTGCCGGCGCCGCGACTCCGGCTCCTCCCGTCGGTCCGGCCCTCGGCCAGCACGGCGTGAACATCATGGAGTTCTGCAAGACCTTCAACGCCAGGACGCAGGGGCAGCAGGGACTGATCATTCCGGTGGTCATCACCGTCTTCTCCGACCGCTCCTTCACCTTCATCACCAAGACGCCTCCCGCCGCCATCCTGCTGCTCCGCGCGGCGGGCATCCAGAAGGGCTCCGGCGTGCCGAACAAGAACAAGGTCGGCAAGGTGACGAAGAAGCAGGTCGAGGAGATCGCCCGCACGAAGATGCCGGATCTCAACGCCGCATCCGTCGAGGCGGCCATCAAGACCGTCGAGGGCACCGCGCGCTCGATGGGTCTCGAAGTCGAGTAAACGAAATCAACTGGCGTTCCGGCGCGTGGCCGGAACAACGATCAACGTAGGAGGCATGACTCGCGTCGTGCCGCTCGTACTACGGAGGTGAAATGGCCAAACACGGCAAGAAGTATCGTGCAGCGGCCGAGAAGGTCGAGGAGCGCCCCTACCAGCTGGACGAAGCGTTCGCACTGCTCAAGCAGATCGCGTACGCCAAGTTCAACGAGACGGTGGAGCTCTCCCTGCTTCTCGGTGTCGGTCGCAAGCATGAAAAAAAGATGGTCCGTGGCACGACCGTGCTCCCGCACGGCACCGGACAGACGAAACGCGTGCTCGTGATTGCACAAGGCGACAAACAGCGCGAAGCGACTGAAGCGGGCGCTGATTTTGTCGGCGGCGACGAGCTCGTAGAGAAGATCCAGGGTGGCTGGACCGACTACGACGCCGTCATCGCCACGCCGGACATGATGCGTTCGGTCGGAAAGCTCGGCAAAGTCCTCGGTCCTCGCGGACTGATGCCGAACCCGAAGACCGGCACCGTCACGTTCGACGTCGCCAAAGCTCTCCAGGAGATCAAGGCCGGTAAGGTGGAGTTCCGCGTCGACAAGACGTCGATCATCCACGTTCCGGTCGGCAAGATCTCCTTCACCGCGGACCAGCTCCGCGACAACGCCTCGAGCATCATCAATGCGGTGCGCAAGGCGAAGCCGGCTGCGGCGAAAGGCAAGTACGTCCGCACCATCTACATCTCTTCGACCATGAGTCCGTCGATTTCCATCGACTCGGCCGTGGCCGAGGCGAAGGCGGAGTAAGGAGGGAACATGAATCGCGAAGAAAAAGCGGCAGTGATCTCCGAATTCTCCGAGGGTATCGGGCAGGCGACCAACGCTTTCCTGATCGACTTCAAAGGCATCACCGTTCCGCAGGTCACCGAGCTGCGCAGGCAGGTCCGTGAGTCCGGATCGAGCTACGTCGTCATCAAGAACACCCTCGCTCTGATCGCGGTGAAGGACTCGCCGCTCACTCAGATCAAGGACAAGTTCACCGGCATGACCGCGATCGCCTACAACACGACCGACGCGGTCATCCTGGCCAAGGCGCTGACGAAGTTCGCCAAGGACGTCCCGGCGGTCCAGTTCAAGGGCGCGTTGCTCGACGGCCAGATCGTGCCGGCGACCGAGATTCAGAACATCGCGAATCTCCCGTCGCGCGAAGAGCTCGTGTCCAAGCTGCTGTACCTGATGCAGCACCCGATTCGCGGGCTGGTCACGGTTCTGTCGGCGAACATCCGCAACCTCGCGGTGGTCCTCGACCAGGTGGCCAAGCAGAAGAGCGGCGGAGCCGCTGAAGAAGCAGCACCGACTGAATAGATGGCGCGGGCCAGCCTGCCCTGAGCAGGTCGAAGGGCTCGCCAGAGATTGAACAGAAAGAACATTTTTGGAGGCTGAAATGGCTATTTCGACTGAAGATTTCGTGAAGCAGATCGAGACGATGTCGGTCCTCGATCTTTCCAACCTCGTGAAGGCTCTCGAAGAGCGCTTCGGTGTGTCCGCGGCTGTGGCTGCCGCTCCGATGGCGGCTGCCGGCCCGGCGGCCGCGGCTGCCCCGGTTGAAGCTCAGACCGAATTCACGGTCGTCCTCAGCGAGGTCGGCGAAAAGAAGATCAACGTCATCAAGGCAGTCCGCGAGGTCACCTCGCTCGGCCTGAAGGAAGCGAAGGACCTCGTCGAGGGCGCTCCCCAGACCGTGAAGGAAAACGTCTCGAAGGATGAGGCCGACAAGATCAAAAAGGTCTTCGAAGAGGCCGGCGCCAAGGTCACGATCAAGTAATTACCTTTGGTCCCCTCTCCCCGCGAAGGCGGGGAGAGGGGTGCCGAAGGCGGGGTGAGGGGCGCGTCTCGCGTCACACCCACACGGGCGGGGCAGGAATGCCTCGTCCGGTTTTTCGTTTCACAAAGATGTCTATCGGGTAGAGAGGGGGGGAGCGGCCCTCTCATCAGTTCCCGACCTCCTGCAAGTCACCACGCTGCGTTAGCCTGCGCGTGGCCCTGCCTGTCGTAGCCACACCACAATTGCAAGGAGTCCACGTAATGAACGGTTCGATGCCCAAACAGGAGCCGGTTCGCCACGATTTCTCCAAAATCCGGAGTTATATGGCGCTGCCGAACCTGATCGACGTGCAGCGCAAGTCGTACGAACGGTTCCTGCAGATGAACCTCCTCCCCGAAGAGCGTGAGGACACCGGCCTGCAGTCGGTCTTCACCAGCGTCTTCCCCTTCAGTGATTTCCGGGAGACCTGCTCGCTCGACTTCGTCAAGTTCTCCATCGGTAACTGGGAGTGCAAGTGCGGTCAGTTGAAGGGTCTCGAGCACCTGCGCATGACCTGCGCGAACTGCGGCTCGAAGATCATCACCGACCATCCGCACGAAGAGACCGTCGGCTGCCCGAACTGCGGCGTGATCAACAAGAATCGCGTCGAAGTCTGCGACATCTGCGGCAACCCGGTCGACCTGCAGATGAAGTACTCGGTCGAGGAGTGCCAGGAGCGCGGCATGACCTACAGCGTTCCGCTGAAAGTCACCTTCCGCCTCTTCGTCTATGACAAGGATCCCGACACCGGCGTCAAGCACATGCGCGACGCGAAGGAAGAGGAGGTCTTTTTCGGTGACATCCCGCTGATGACCGAGAACGGTACCTTCATCATCAACGGTACCGAGCGCGTCATCGTCAGCCAGCTCCACCGCTCGCCCGGCGTCTTCTTCACGAAGGAGTCGGCGCACACCTTCCTCTCCAAGATCATCCCGTACCGCGGCTCCTGGGTGGAGTTCGAGTACGACCAGAAGAACATCCTCTACGTCCGCATCGACCGCAAGCGCAAGTTCCTCGGATCGGTCTTCCTGCGCGCGCTCGGCCTGACGACCGACGAAGAGATCCTTCGCCAGTTCTACACGCCGATCAAGGCGCACCTGAAGGAAGACAGCGTCGAGCTCTCGTTCGACAAGCGCGTCCTCGATCAGGAAGAGGCGAAGGACCGTCACTCGGTCCGCGGACGCCGTACGGTGCGCACCGTTTTCGCCGGCATCAAGCTCGACCAGAAGATGGCCGATCAGCTGACGAAGACCAACACCGCCTCGGCGAAGGTCGAAGCGAACGCGCTCGACAAGGCCGCGTTCCTCAGCGACGTCGTCGACACGAGCACCGGCGAAGTCCTCTTCGAGTCGGGTGAGAACGTTCCGGCCGACTGGGCCGACGTCCTCCGCTCGCACGGCGTCGAGGACGTGGACGTCATCTTCCCCGAGTGGGATCTCGTCAGCGACATCCTGCTCAACACCGTCCGCAAGGACACCTCGAAGTCGTTCGAGGCGTCGATCATCGAGATCTACCGCCGCATGCGTCCCGGCGATCCTCCGACGCTGGAGTCGGCCAAGGCGCTGTTCGAAGGGATGTTCTTCGATGCGCGCAAGTACGACTTCTCGCGCGTCGGACGCTTCAAGTTCAACATCAAGCTCGATCTCGAATCGCCGGTCACGCAGAAGACGATGACGCCGGAAGACTTCTACGTCGTCATCAACTACCTGCTCCGCCTCCGCAAGGACGTCGGCCGCGTCGACGACATCGACAACCTCGGCAACCGCCGCGTTCGCGCGGTTGGCGAGCTGCTCGAGAACCAGTTCCGCATCGGTCTCGTCCGCATGGAGCGCGCGATCAAGGAAAAGATGTCGGTCCATCAGGACATCGATTCCGCGATGCCGCACGACCTGATCAACTCCAAGCCGGTCATCGCCGCGATCAAGGAGTTCTTCGGATCGTCGCAGCTGTCGCAGTTCATGGACCAGACGAACCCGCTCTCCGAGGTCACGCACAAGCGCCGTCTGTCGGCCCTTGGACCAGGCGGTCTCTCTCGCGAGCGCGCCGGATTCGAAGTCCGCGACGTCCATCCGACGCACTACGGCCGCATCTGCCCGATCGAGACGCCTGAAGGTCCGAACATCGGCCTCATCTCGTCGCTGGCTTGCTACGCGCGCATCAACGAGTACGGCTTCATCGAGTCGCCGTACAAGAAGGTCAGCGACGGCCGCGTCCTCGATCACTACCGTGTGGTCAAGGTCGGCGACACGACCTTCCAACTCGGTCAGATCGTCGAGAAACGCGAGCTGCAGAAGGCCAACACCTCGATCGCCAAGGACAACGCTGCCGCCGCGAAGAAGAAGGGAATGCTGCAGTCGGCCGAGGCCGAGCCGTACGCGTTCTATCTCTCGGCGTGGGATGAGGAGCGTTACACCATCGCCCAGGCGAACGTGATCATGGACGAGGAAGGCAATCTCGTTCACGACCGCGTCATCGCGCGTCAGTCGGGCGACTTCGTCTCCATCGAGAAGGAGAAGGTCGACTTCATCGACGTCTCTCCGAAGCAGCTCGTCTCCGTCGCCGCCTCGCTCGTTCCGTTCCTCGAGAACGACGACGCGAACCGCGCGCTGATGGGCGCGAACATGCAGCGCCAGTCCGTTCCGCTGCTCCGTACCGACTCGCCGCTCGTCGGCACCGGCATGGAGAACGTCGTGGCCCGCGACTCCGGCGCCGTCGTCCTCTGCAAGCGCGGAGGCGTGGTCGACCTCGTCGACTCCAACCGCATCATCGTCCGCGTCGAGTCTGAAGACGTCGAGACCGGTGAGACGAAAGAGTTCGGCGCCGACATCTACCAGCTCGTGAAGTTCAAGCGCTCGAACCAGAACACCTGCATCACGCAGAAGCCGATCGTCCGTGAAGGCCAGCGGGTCCGCAAGGGCCAGGTCCTCGCCGACGGTCCCTGCACCGACGCCGGCGAGCTGGCTCTCGGCCGCAACATCCTCGTCGCCTTCATGCCGTGGCGCGGCAACAACTTCGAGGACGCGATTCTCGTCTCCGAGAAGCTGGTGAAAGAGGACTACTACACCTCGATCCACATCGAAGAGTTCGAGATCGAAGCTCGCGACACCAAGCTCGGTCCCGAGGAAATCACCCGCGACATCCCGAACGTCAGCGAGTCCGCGCTGCGTGACCTCGACGAGAGCGGCATCATCCGCATCGGCGCCACGGTCAAGCAGGGCGACATCCTCGTGGGCAAGGTCACGCCGAAGGGCGAGACGCAGCTCACGCCGGAAGAGAAACTGCTCCGCGCGATCTTCGGTGAGAAGGCCGGCGACGTCCGCGACGCCTCGCTCAAGACGCCTCCGGGCATCGAGGGCACCGTCGTCGACGTGAAGATCTTCTCCCGCAAGGGCGTCGAAAAGGACGCTCGCGCCAAGTCGATCGAAGAGGGCGAGATCGAGCGGATGAACCGCAACATCCAGGACGAGATCCGCATCATCACCGATGCGCGCAACAAGAAGATCTCGGAAGCGCTGAGCGACAAGAAGCTGCAGCGCGACGTGGTCGACTTCAAGACCGGCGACACGCTCGTCCGCAAGGGCGAAGTCGCGGAGCGCGAGACGATCAACCGTCTCTCCCGCCGCGAGCTTCTGGCGCTGCCGGTCGACGAAGAGACCCGCGAAGTGATCCGCATGCTCGTCGAGCGCTCCGAGAACCGCGTCCGCGTTCTGGAGAAGAAGGCCGAAGAGCGCCGCGAAGATCTGGAGAAAGGTGACGAGCTTCCCCCGGGCGTCATCAAGATGATCAAGGTTTACGTCGCCATGAAGCGCAAGCTTTCGGTCGGCGACAAGATGGCCGGACGCCACGGCAACAAGGGCGTCATCAGCCGCATCCTCCCCGAAGAGGACATGCCGTACATGCCGGATGGCACGCCGGTGGAGATCGTGCTCAACCCGCTCGGCGTTCCGTCACGCATGAACGTCGGTCAGATTCTCGAGACGCACCTCGGATGGGCCGCTCGCTCGCTCGGTCTCTACTTCTCCACGCCGGTGTTCGACGGCGCGATGGAGTCGGAGATCAAGCTCCAGCTCAAGGCCGCCGGTCTGCCCGACGACGGCAAGACCGCGCTCTTCGACGGCATGACCGGCGAGAAGTTCGAGCAGCAGGTCTGCGTCGGGTTCATCTACATGCTCAAGCTTTCGCACCTGGTCGACGACAAGATTCACGCTCGTTCGATCGGACCTTACTCGTTGATTACGCAGCAGCCGTTGGGTGGTAAAGCCCAATTCGGCGGCCAGCGCTTCGGAGAGATGGAAGTGTGGGCTCTCGAAGCATACGGCGCGGCGTACACGCTGCAGGAGCTGCTCACCTCGAAGTCGGACGACGTCGAGGGACGCTCCAAGATCTACGAGGCCATCGTCAAGGGTGAGGTTCCGGACGATCCGGGTCTTCCCGAGTCGTTCAACGTCCTCGTGCGCGAGCTTCAGTCGCTCTGCCTCGATGTGGAGCTGCTGAAGGAGTAGGCCGATGCGGAGAAAAGTCACGATGCTGTCGCGTATGCCCAACTCCGATTGCCGTGCCTGTCACGGCATGGGAGCCATCCGCATGACCGTGCACTTCCACAGTGGCGATTCGGAATTCGAAGCGCCCTGCTGGGAGTGCTACGGCAACGACATCAAAGTGAACTTCCCGCGGCCGAAGTCGACCGATAACTAAATGGCAACCCGATTGAGGGAGGCGCAAATTGGAAAGCTTTAACGCACTATTTCAACCGGCCCGGCAGCAGGCGATCAATGACTTCAATGCCATCAAGATCTCCCTCGCCTCGCCGGAGAAAATCCGGTCCTGGTCGTACGGCGAAGTAACCAAGCCGGAGACGATCAACTACCGCACGTTCAAGCCGGAGCGGGACGGCCTCTTCTGCGCGAAGATCTTCGGCCCGATCACCGACTGGGAATGCCTCTGCGGCAAGTACAAGCGCATGAAGCACCGCGGCGTCATCTGCGACAAATGCGGTGTCGAGGTCACGAAGTCCAAAGTCCGCCGCGAGCGCATGGGACACATCGAGCTCGCCTCGCCGGTCTCGCACGTCTGGTTCTTCAAGGGCCTGCCGTCGCGCATCGGCCACCTGCTCGACATCTCGCTGCGCGATCTCGAGCGCATCCTCTACTTCGAGTCGTACGTGGTCATCGATCCGGGCGATCTGTCCGGCGTGATCAACGAGAAGGAACTGCTGACGGAAGAGCGCTTCCGCGAGCTTCGCGGTCAGTACGGCGACGTCTTCGTCGCCAAGATGGGCGCCGAGGCGATCAAGGAACTGCTCCGCCGCGTGAATGTCGAAGAGCTCAGCGATGAGCTCCGCCTCATCATGCGCACCGAGACCTCGCAGATCAAAAAGCTGAAGGCCGCCAAGCGGCTCAAGGTCGTCGACGCCTTCCGCAAGTCCGGTCATCGTCCTGACTGGATGATCCTCGACGTCATCCCGGTCATTCCGCCCGAGCTCCGTCCGCTCGTTCCTCTCGACGGCGGCCGCTTCGCGACGTCGGATCTCAACGATCTCTATCGCCGCGTCATCAACCGCAACAACCGCCTCAAGAAGCTGCTCGAGCTCCGCGCGCCCGATGTCATCGTGCGCAACGAGAAGCGCATGCTGCAGGAAGCGGTCGACGCGCTCTTCGACAACGGCCGTCGCGGACGCGTGCTCAAGGGCTCGAACAACCGCCCGCTCAAGTCGCTCTCCGACACCCTCAAGGGCAAGCAGGGACGCTTCCGTCAGAACCTGCTCGGCAAGCGCGTCGACTACTCCGGCCGTTCGGTCATCGTCGTCGGCCCCGAGCTGAAGCTTCATCAGTGCGGTCTGCCGAAGAAGATGGCGCTCGAGCTCTTCAAGCCGTTCATCTACAACCGTCTCGAGCAGAAGGGTCTCGTCGGCACCATCAAGGCTGCCAAGGAGATGGTCGAGCTGCAGACCATCGAGGTGTGGGACGCGCTCGAGGAGGTCATCAAGGAGCATCCGGTCCTCCTCAACCGTGCACCGACGCTTCATCGTCTCGGCATCCAGGCGTTCGAGCCGGTGCTCGTCGAAGGCAAAGCCATCAAGATCCATCCGCTCGTCTGCACGGCGTTCAACGCTGACTTCGACGGCGACCAGATGGCCGTTCACGTTCCGCTCTCGCCGAAGGCTCAGGTCGAGTCACAGGTGCTGATGCTGGCTTCGAACAACATCCTCTCGCCCGCGAACGGCAAGCCGCTCGCCGTTCCCTCCCAGGATCTCGTCCTCGGCTGCTACTACCTCACCAAGCAGAAGGCCGGCGCGAAGGGCGAAGGCAAGACCTTCGGCAACTTCGATGACGTCATCCTCGCGCTGCAGGCGCAGGAAGTGGAGCTGCTCACGCCGATCAAGGTCCGCGTCAGCGGCCGCTTCATCGACCTGACCAAGCAGTTCAACGATCAGGACGTCACGCACGCCGAGATCGAGGACGTCGACAAGAAGCTCGTCGACACCACGGTCGGCCGCGTCATCTTCAACACCTCGCTGCCCGAAGAGATCCCGTTCATCAACGGTCTGATGAAGAAGAAGGCGCTGCAGGAGCTCGTCAACTTCGCCTTCATCAACTTCGGCAACGACCTCACCGTGCGCATGCTCGACTCCCTCAAGGAGCTCGGCTTCCTCTACGCGACCAAGGCCGGCGTCTCCATCGGCGTCGACGACATGGTCATCCCGGCGAGGAAGGCCGACATCGTCGACGGCGCGCGCAAGTCGGTGCTCGAGGTCGAGCGCCAGCGTCTCGACGGTGCCATCACCGCCGGTGAGCGCCACAACAAGATCATCGATATCTGGCATCGCGCCACGGAGAACGTCTCGGACGAGATGTTCAGCGACATGCGTCAGGCCGAGCAGAAGAGCGGCGAGTTCAACCCCATCTTCATGATGGCCGACTCCGGTGCTCGTGGATCGAAGGAACAGGTTCGTCAGCTCGCCGGTATGCGTGGACTGATGTCCAAGCCGTCGGGCGAAGTCATCGAGACACCGATCACCGCGAACTTCCGCGAAGGCCTCTCCGTGCTGCAGTACTTCATCTCCACTCACGGCGCGCGTAAGGGTCTGGCCGACACGGCGCTCAAGACCGCCGACTCCGGATACCTCACCCGCCGTCTCGTCGACGTGGCGCAGGACGTCATCGTCACCGAGCAGGACTGCCAGACGTTCGAAGGCATCGTCGTCACGCCGATCATGGAAGGCGGCGACATCCTCGAGCCGCTGCGCGACCGCATCGTCGGCCGCGTCTCGCAGGAAGACATCTACGATCCGCTCACCGGCGACCGCCTGGTGTCGCAGAACGACGAGATCTCCGAAGATCTCGCCAACGCGATTCAGGAAGCCGGTATCGAGCAGGTCAAGATCCGCTCGGTGCTCAGCTGCGAGACGCGTCGCGGAGTCTGCCGTCGTTGCTATGGCCGCAACCTCGCCAGCGGCAAGCTCGTCGAGATCGGCGAAGCGGTCGGCGTCATCGCCGCCGAGTCGATCGGCGAGCCCGGCACGCAGCTCACGATGCGTACCTTCCACGTCGGTGGTACGGCGTCGCGCGTTTCCGAGCAGTCGCGTCACGAAGCGTCGTCGCCCGGCAAGGTTCACCTCATCAACGTCAACACCGTCACGAACAAGAACGGCGATCTCGTCGTCATCAACCGTAACGGCAAGCTGCTGATCATGGACGACACGCCCGTCAAGAAGGGCAAGAAGTCCAACGTCGATCTCGCCGAGGGGACGGGTCGCGAGAAGGAGCGTTACGCGCTCGTCTACGGCGCCACTCTCCGCGTGCACGACGGGCAGCATGTCGATGCCGGGCAGATTCTCGTCGAGTGGGATCCGTTCACGTCGGCCATCCTCACCGAGGTCGGCGGCAAGATCTCGTTCAAGGACATCGTCGAGGGCGAGAACGTGCGCGAGGAGACCGACAAGGTCACCGGCCTCACGCAGTCCGTCATCGTCGAGTCAGCGTCCGCGGAGAAGCGCACGCCGACCGTCATCGTCAAGACCAAGAAGACTGACGAGAAGAAGTACCTGCTGCCGACCGGCGCGCATCTCATGGTCACCAACGGCCAGGAGGTTTACCCGGGCGACATTCTCGCCAAGATTCCCCGCGCCACCACGAAGACCAAGGACATCACCGGTGGTCTGCCCCGCGTCGTCGAGCTCTTCGAGGCTCGTCATCCGCGCGACAAGGCGATCATCACCGAGGTCGACGGCATGGTGCATCACGGCCCGGTGGTCAAGGGCATGCGCCGCGTCATCATCGAGACCGAAGAAGGGACGCGTCACGAGTACAGCGTTCCCCGTTCCGTGCACGTCAACGTGCAGGAAGGGGAGCATGTGCGCGCCGGCGATCCGCTCATCGACGGTCCGATCGATCCGCATGACGTGCTAGCCGTTCTCGGCATCAAGGAACTGCAGCGTTACCTCGTGGATAAGATCCAGGAGGTCTACCGTTCGCAGTCCGTCGCCATCAACGACAAGCACATCGAGGTCATCTGCCGTCAGATGCTGCGGTCGGTCCGCGTGACGCGCGTCGGCGATACCGACTTCCTCGTCGACGAGCAGGTCGATCGTTTCCGCTTCATGGAAGAGAACGAGAAGGTCATGAACCGCGGCGGCGAGCCGGCGGACGGTACGCCGCTCCTGCTGGGCATCACCAAGGCTTCGCTCTCGACCGATTCGTTCATCTCCGCGGCGTCGTTCCAGGAGACCACACGCGTGCTCACCGAGGCGGCCATTGCCGGCCGTGTCGACTACCTGCGCGGTCTCAAGGAGAACGTCATCGTCGGACGTCTCATCCCCGCCGGTACCGGCATGCCGGTGTACCGCGAAGTCTTCCTGGAGAAGGACGAGCCTGCGCCCGTGCAGCCGTCGCTCGAGGATCTGCTCCGCAGCGAGGACGAAGAGGCGCTGTCGATGGCCGACTTCGACGACGAGCAGTAATTCATCCGCGTCTTGTCATTGAAAACGGGCGGCTCTCGGGCCGCCCGTTTTTTCTTTTCTACGACATGTAGAAGTTGCTATTTCGCCCGCCCCTTCGCTGATCATTGTTGCTGTATGGCCGATCAGCCAAAGCTTCTCGATCGCACGCGCAATGCAATCCGCGCCCGCCATTACAGTCGCCGGACGGAAGAGGCGTATGTGATGTGGATCAAGCGCTACATCTTCTTCCACGGCAAGCGGCATCCCGCGTCGATGGGCGGGGACCAGGTCAATGCGTTTCTGAGCAGCCTGGCCGTAGAGCACAACGTAAGCGCCGCGACACAGAATCAGGCGCTCGCGGCGCTGCTCTTTCTCTACCGTCACGTGCTCAGTGATCCCTTGCCGTGGCTCGAGGACATTGTGCGTGCGCACCGGCCGCTGCGAATCCCGATCGTATTGACGCCGGAGGAAGTCCGCCTGCTGCTGAGCAAGCTCGAAGGCGTTCCACGTCTTGTAGCATTGTTGCTTTACGGCGGCGGCCTGCGGTTGCTGGAATGCCTGCAATTGCGTATCAAAGACCTCAACTTCGCGCGACACGAGATCTTCGTACACGACACCAAGGGCAAGCGCGATCGCGTCACCATTCTCCCGCGCGCCGCCGACGCCGACTTACACGAGCATCTGGCAAACGTGAAAGATCTGCACGAACGGGACCTCGGCAAAGGCTTCGGCAGAGTCGTGCTCCCGGGCGCGCTTGCCCGCAAGTTACCGAATGCCGAAACCGAATGGCCCTGGCAATGGGTCTTCCCCGCGACCAGCCGCTGGGTCGATGAAGAGGCAAGAACCGAGCGCCGTCATCACTTACACGAATCGGTGGTCCAGCGCGCGATGAAGGAAGCCGTAACCGCCACCGCCCTCCCCAAGCGCGCCACCTGTCACACGCTGCGCCACTCGTTCGCCACGCACCTCCTGGAACGCGGTCAGGACATCCGCACCGTCCAGGAGCTCCTCGGCCACCGCGACGTAACCACGACGATGATCTACACCCACGTCCTGCGCATCGGCGCGAAGGGAGTGCGCAGCCCTCTCGACGTCATCTAACAAACCCTTGACGTCTTCCCCCACCCGAGGGAACCTCGGTGCGCACCATGTTGCGCACCCGTCTCACCCTGAAGCCCGGCCGCCCGGGCACGCGCGACCTCGTCGAAAAGTACGGCGAGCAACTCGTCTGTGTCCGCTACCGCTACGACGACGAGCTCGGAATCCGCTACAAGACGGTAGAGCTCATCGTCGACGAAAAGCCCTGGAAGCCGCGCACCTCACAATACCGCCCCACAGACCTCGTCCACGTCAAAGTCGAGCCCCACGAATCCCAACTCCGCTCTGCGCTGAAACTACTCGGCGGTAGATATCACGCGCCGTCAGACACTTGGCTCATCGCCCACGCCGCCCTCACCGCGCTCCGACTGACGCATCTGATTACCGATATATCTGGTCCATCTAAGCCAATATCCACGCGCCCTGCCCGCGTTCGCAAGACCAAGGCGCATGATCGTTACGACGAGATGGCGGATTTCCAGTGGTGGGTGGGGTTGGGGTCGAAATAGGAGTTAGCCCGACCAAGATGCTCGTGGCCTCACTTTTCCCCCGCCCAGCCCGCCGGTCCACGAGCGATCCATTTCGGAAAAGGAGACGCCATGCTCGACACGCGCCAGTGCTCGCACGGGCGAACCGATCGAGCCCAACCAACAATCGCGATCAGATAGGAGACACGCCGAGTGGAGCGGAAGGGTCCAAATCCTGGATTGCGCAGTACTGCCTCGGATCTATTCCACCCAGCTCTAGACATTTCAGAAGCCGGCGGTCACTGGATACAAACACCCAATCTCGCCGCCAGAGCGGAAGCACTTGATCCAGATCGAGTGCATCGTTCTCTTCGGGTTTATGGTTAAACTCCAAAATAAGGCGCAGATATCCTTGGTGGGCTAGAAAGTACGCCTCTAGAATTCGTTCGGTTGCCTCATACATCGTGGGCAGGACAACCATCGGCCACCATCGTTCGCGGCGAAACCAGGTCTCGATTTGTTGCTTCATGCCGGCGGGTGACCGTAGATAGCTCAGAACATTGGCTACCTGCATCGGTGTCGCTCGCGAGTGCCAATCTGGAAAGGTCTGTATCTGCGGGTTCATCGTCCTGAGCATCTGATTCACCACATCACTAACCCAACCATCAGTATGACGACGTCGTAGGCTACGAGCGCGTTCGAAGTCGATAAAATCAACTTCCGCAAGATCATTGGCCTTCGCCAGCCAAACAGCTACTTTCCGCCACTGATACGGATCGGCGATGATGCCAGGGTAGCCCAGATACATTTTGAAGAGTGTGTCCGTGTCGGGGAGGAATCGAGTGCCACTGACCTCGAGTAGCAACGACATCTGAGAGCGTGCCTTCTTGAAAGAGCGTTCATCGTTCACGTCGGAAACGGTCTCAAAGACATTGACCGTCGAGCCGTACAGCCGCACATCGGGCCGGAGAGCAAGCTGCCGAAGCTTTCGAGGATGAAACAGTACACCCGTGTCAAAGCAAACATTCAGCATCGCTGGAGGAACGTTATACACACCGCGCTCTTTTGTCGAAACACGGGCGGGCTAACTCGAGGTAGAACCCGGCGCGGCCCGGCTTCGGCCCGCCGGCCGAGCCGGCTCGTTCAGCGGTACTTGAGCGGCGTCACGCCGCCTGCATCGCGCGCTTCAAATGCGGGCATGCGGCGTGCCGCGCTGCCGTAGCCACGTGGGCCCTGGCCGCGCGGGTTAACCTCTGGACCGTTAGCCCGGCATCGATCTTCGCAGCCGCAGGCTTCCCCCGCCCGCCCCGCATCTCCCGCCGAATTTGTCCTGACATACGCGAGATTTCGGTACTATCGCCGAGCTCCACGTCGTAATCAGCAGTAGCCCGACCAAACAGATACCTGCGTACCCGCTCCCTCAGTCGGACTTCCGCCGGCTCGACGAATCCGCGATGACCACCGCCGTGGGAGCCGGTTCCGGAACGTTCTTCAGGGAAAATTCGAACCATCCAGTACGGCCCGAAAAACGAAGTATGTGTGGCGTACGGTAAGAAATACGCCTGTCGAAGTCTGTATAGGCCACATCAATGTCGGCCACGTCACCGGTTGTGGGCGAAAATCCCGCCTTGGCCAATGCGCCGTCGATGATCGACTTAGCCTCGGCGTCGGTCTTACCCGACAGCGAGTTTTGAACGTCAGACCATGTGTCTATGCCCGCTCTCCACTCCGCGAACAACAAAAATCGATACAGATCGTTGTAGTGGGCATTCTCCCAGCGCTTTCCGTCGACGATCAAGTCGAGTGGTGCCCCGGTTGCGTCGTTGTCCACGCTGGCAACGGGTCCTATCCTTAAGACACAGCCCCTTCTGATCTCCTGTTCGGCAAAGACGTTGTATGCCACCGCATCGCCATCGTTGTGAATCAGAATCGGCGTGCCTGCACCAGTGCTCGTCATGACCGAAGCGGGCACGACCGTAATCTCTGCGCGCAGCCGGGGTCGTATCGCAGGTATCGCCGGTTTCTCGCGTTCTTCTCGCCACGCAAGAAAGGCAGCAACGAACGCCGCGATCACCAAAAGGTCCACGTAATAGTTCGTGGGGAATGACGCGCCTTTGCGAACACCGTAGATCCACGTCAGCAGTCCGATCACTGCTCCGCTCACGATCGGTCCCCAATGACGACAAAGTGCGAGGAGGTACTCGCCAATCTCATCGGCAACAGCTATCACTCGGCGAACTATCGGCATCGAGGAAAGACTAACGTCTATTTGCTTGTGTGTCCAAGGAAGCCCGTCTTCAAGTCGCCTTCTTCGCAGGCCGGCGGGCTAACTCGAGGTAGAACCCGGCGCGGCCCGGCTTCGGCCCGCCGGCCGAGCCGGCTCGTTCAGCGCAACTTGGGCGGCGTCACGCCGCGTGCATCGCGCCCCTCAAATGCGGGCAAGCGGCGTGCCGCTCTGGCTTCGGCACGCGGGCCCTGGCCGCGCGGGTTAACCTCTGGACCGTTAGGCGGACATCAATCGCTACTGTTGCGCTGTTCCCCCGCCCACCCCGATCTGCTCACGATTCAGGTGAGTTGCTCACGCCGCTAGTGGGCACGGCCCCGGCCGGCGCGCATATGCTTGCCGTCGAATAGGTCGCTAGCGGGACGTCGATCCCCACGACTGCACGTTCTACCACCCTCGCGCCGGGTGGCGGGATCCCATCGAGATGCGCGGCATTACGGACTGCGGCCAGCGTTAGACGAGTACGACCGCTCGACCGCTCATCCAGGCCGATCGCAGATCTACGGGACAGGTTAACGTAGGGCGATGGCCGTCCTGAACGCACCGTCCGCGCGGTCGCCAACTCTTCGAAGCGATCGCGCCGATGGGGGGCCGAGCGCTGGGAAAGCGTCTGTCGATCATTCTTGAAGGCATGGCTGTGTGCGCCATGTGCAAGCAGGCGTTAGAATCCGCGCGTGCCTGAGATCAGCCGATTCTTCGGAATCATCATCACGATGTACCATGATGAGCATCCGCCGCCGCACTTTCATGCGCGCTACGGGAGACAAGGTGTCGTGGTGAGGATCTCGGATGGAGCTGTGACCGGCAAGTTGCCTCCGCGGGCACTCGGCCTTGTCTTGGAGTGGTGGAGCATTCACCAGGAGGATCTCGTCGAAAACTGGCAACTGCTATCCGAAGGCAAGAAGCCCAAGAGCATTCAAGGCTTGGAGTAGAGTCATCATGGAACTTATAGATGTCGTGGAAGTTCGATACGTCCGTGACTACGTCGTTTGGCTCAAATTTGAAGATGGCACAACAGGGGAGGTCGACCTTACTGCATCGCTCAGAGGGCCGGTCTTCGAGCCTCTTCGGGATAGGGAATACTTCAAGCAGGTGTACGTCAATCCTGAGATCGGGACGATAGTGTGGCCCAATGGGGCAGACATTGCGCCCGAGACTTTGTACGCGCGAGTACAAGTTGCTGTTTGAAACGAGACCTCAGTCAACTCTCCTTACGTGTCGCGCATCAGCCATCCGGCTCCTACACGACGGTATCGCAAATGAGCCACCCGGCATGTCGCCGTCGGCCGCCTAACTCGAGGTAGAACCCGGCGCGGCCCGGCTTCGGCCCGCCGGCCGAGCCGGCTCGGTTAGCGGTATTGTGAACGGCGTCACGCCGCCCGCATCGCGCGCTTCAAATGCGGGCAGGCGGCGTGCCGCGCTGCCGTAGCCACGAGGGCCCTGGCCGCGCGGGTTAACCTCTGGACCGTTAGGCGGACATCAGTCTCGGCGGCGTCACGCTTCCCCCTCCCGCCCCCGAACATCAGCATTTCTCGTAGCTTGCTTGGCTATCACGGTACGTTCGCGTTGTTTGCGCTTGGCGCCCAGAACGGTCGCTAACCGCCGGCTAGCTGGTGATCGGGTCTGGCACTGGCTAGAGGAAAGCAGTCATTGAACGAGTTGCATCGCTTCTGACAATACGGGCTATACAATCGCACGATGCAAGCTGGTACCAGGCCACGGCCTTTCGTGTTTGTGTTGATGCCATTCGACGCCACGTTCGACGATACTTACAAGCTCGGTATAAAGGCAGCGTGTGAGGCAGCCGGGGCGGTCGCAGAGCGTGTCGACGAGCAAATCTTTCAGGAAAGTATTCTACAGCGTGTGTTTACGCAGATTTCGAAGGCCGATGTCATTGTGGCCGAAATGACGGGTCGCAACCCAAACGTTTTCTATGAGACAGGGTATGCGCACGCGCTGGGTAAGACCGTAATATTACTGACACGCGAGGCGGAGGACATCCCCTTTGATTTGAAACACTACCCACACATCGTGTATCACGGGCGCATCGTTGATCTCAGGAGCGCACTTGAGCAACGAGTGCGATACCTCCTCGATAACCCTCCAAGAAGCGTCGCAGACAGTGTGAATAGTGTCGAGGTTCAGGTCAACGGTGTCAAAATTGCTGATCGGCCAACTATCGAAATAACTTATAGTGCGAATATGCTGAGCATCGGCCTCCGAGTTTCTATTCATAACTCAGCCGCGATTGCGCTACGCACGATTAGTTGCCGCCTTGCTCTGGTGACAGCACGTATGTTCAGTCGCACCATTGGCAGCGGGCAACTGCGTCCACAAACCGAACGCATCAGTGATACCGAGAATCTGCACTACTTTTTGGAACCAATAGAGTTACTGCCTGGGACTTGGCACGCGCAAACTATTACGCCCATCGTAGACGGGGCGCCCGGTATTGTCGAAGGGGACGAATACCACTTTTCCGTTCGGATTTTTACTGCGGCGGGTCCCTTCGATTATCCTTTTCGGATTCGTCTGGTATCAGGCATTGTCGTATGATTCGCGCCGCCTAACTCGAGGTAGAACCCGACGAGAGGCCGAATTCCGCGCTCGGCGGCCGAGCCGCCTCGACTCTGCCAAGACGCGCGGCGTCACGCCGCTTGCATCGCGCACTTCAAATGCAGGCCAGCGGCGTGCCGCTCTGCCCGCACGCACGTGATTACCTCTCGCGGGTTAACCTCTGGACCGTTAGGC
>Ga0207691_10002380_pt1 | contig 18410 bp, 17 predicted proteins | sample KBSM13metaG_FD_184327 | JGI IMG/M metagenome (GOLD analysis project Ga0207691, IMG submission 184327) | Miscanthus rhizosphere microbial communities from Kellogg Biological Station, Michigan, USA - KBS M1-3 metaG (SPAdes) (version 2) | ecosystem: Host-associated > Plants > Roots > Rhizosphere >... | reverse complement strand
AAGGACGGCCTGGCCGCGGCCGAGCGCGGCAACCGCGGGCGCTCGACCGGCTGATTCGCGCGACCCTGGCCGATGCCGCCGGCCGGCGCCGGCGCTGCCGCGCGTCGTTCCGCTCGCGCGCCGCGGCCGCTTGCCGCTGATCGCGGTCGCCCTGCCGCTCGCCGGCCAGCCCGACTTCGGCCTCGGCGCGGTGATCTTGCTGCGCGACCCCGACGTGCTCGATCCTCCGCCCACCCTCTGCTGTGCGAGGTCTTCGGCCTGACCCGCGCCGAGGCGGCGGTGGCGCGAGCTGTTCGGCGATCGCACGCTCAAGGAGATCGCCGCCGAGCGGCGCTCGAGCGTGAACACGGTGCGAACGCTCGTCGGCCGGGTCTACGCGAAGACCGGTTGTCGCCGACAGTCGGAGCTGGTCCGGCTGATCGGCGCGCTCAACGAGGGACGCGCCGCCGGCGCCGGCCTCGCCAGCGGCCTGGCGACCGCCGGACTGCTGCTCGAGCAGGCGAGCTGGCGATGTGGCGTCGGCCAGATGCGCGCCTTGCTCGAGCTGCCGCTGTCGGCGCCACCCGATCAGCGCGCGACCATCATCTCGCGCGACTTCGCGCCCGGCGACGACACCGGGCACCACGTGCACGGCTGCGGCCACGAGATCGTCTGCGTCCTGCAAGGCTCGCTGACGATGGAGTATCCCGGGCAAGCGAGCGTCGAGACCGGCGCCGGCGAGGCGATCTACGTCGCCCCCGGAGTCGTGCATCGCGGCGTCAACACCAGCCCTTGGGGCTCGCGCTTTCGCTGTTCCACGTCGGCATCGGACCCGGCGGCTCGATCGCCCGGCGCAACCTCTAGCCCGGCGCCGCCTCGTTGTCGTCCGACCGGATGACGACCGGCGCGGCCGTCGATCCTAGGCTGGCGTTTCCTTCACCAGAGAGAGAACGCCATGGAGCGACGCACCTTGCTGCTGGCCTCGGGCAGCGTCCTCCTGCCGGGGTGCGCCGGCCCGACCCCAGGCGAGAGCACGGTCGGCGCCGACCATCGCGTCGCCGCTTGCGACCCCGGCGTCACCGTTGCTGCACAACCGGCGGCCGGCGCAAGCCGCCCGGCCGCGGCCCGAGCGGACCGTGCTGCTGGTCCACGGGCTGACCTATCCCGGCAGCGCTGCATTCGACCTGCCGCTCGGCGGCAGCTCCTGGATGGAGCATCTGGCGCGGCGCGGGTCCGACTGCTGGTCGGTCGACGTCCGCGGCTACGGCGGCTCGACCCCGCCCGAGGCGATGGATCAGCCGCCCGTTCGAAACCCGCCGCTGCTCGACGCCGCGATGGGCAGCGCCGACGTCGCTGCCGCGGCCGATTGCATCCGGCGCGAGCGCGGCGTCGCGAGGCTCGCCGTCGTCGGCTGGTCGTGGGGCACGGTGCTGGCGGCGCGCCTCGCCACGAGCCGGCCGCAGGCGGTCGACCGGCTCGTGCTTTACGCGCCGGTCTGGCGCTGGCCGGGCGGCACGCTGCCATGGCCGCCGGCCGGCGCCTATCGCGCCGTCACGACCGAAGCGGCACGACGCACTTGGCTGAGCGGCGTGCCGGCGGCGGCGCAGGCGAGCCTGATTCCCGACGGCTGGTTCGAGCAGTGGGCGGCCGCGAACTGGGCCACCGATCCGGTCGGTGCGCGTGCGCAACCGCGGGTGCTGCGTGCCCCCAACGGGCCCCTGGTCGAAGTGGTGCAGGCGTGGAGCGAAGGCCGGGTCCTGTTCGACGCCGCGGCGATCCGCGCGCGCACCCTGGTCGTCGTCGGCGAGTGGGACAGCACCACGCCGCCGCCGATGGCGCGCGCGCTGCACGCGACGCTGGCGCCCTCGATCGACGCCAGCTTCGCCCTGATCTCGGAAGGCACGCACCAGGTCTTCCTCGAGCGCAACCGCGAGCTGCTGTTCGCGGCGGTCGACGCGTTCCTCGAGTGCGCCTGAGCGCCGCGACCGCGACAATCGGGTCGATGAGCGAGCGTCCGCGTGCCACCGCCCTGTCGATCACCGCCTTCGCGACGCTGCTCCTGATCGCCCTGCTGATGGGCGCGAACCACGTCGCCGCGCGGATCGCCTTCGACCACGGCGTCGACGTCGCCAGCGCGGTCGCGGTGCGCAGCGTCGCGACCGCGCTGGTGGTCGGCGCGCTGATCGTCGTCCAGCACGTCCCGGTCGTGCTGACGCCGCGCCAACGCCGCTTCCTCCCGGCGATCGGCGTCATCGTCGGCGTGCAGAGCGTGTGCCTCTACTCGGCGGTGGCGCGGTTGCCGGTCGCGCTCGCCCTGCTCGCCTTCAACACGTATCCGCTCTGGACCGCGCTCTGGGCGCGCCTTTTTTATGCCCATCGGCCCGAACGTCGCGTCGTCTTGGCGATGCCGGTGATGCTGGTCGGACTGGCGCTCGCGCTCGACGTGTTCGGCGCCGCATCGGGCCTCGGCGCAGCGCTGCAGTGGCAGCGCATCGGCGCCGGCGTCGCCTTCGCGCTCACCGCGGCCGCGACCTTCGGCTTCGCGCTGGTGCTGACGCAGCACGAGGCCGGAACCCTCGACGGCCGGGTCCGAACGACCAGCACGATGGCGATCGTCGCCGTGCTCGCGCTCGCGGGCGTCGCCTGGCAGGGCGGCTTCCACTGGCCGAACGCAACCGCGGGCTGGTGGGGGCTGGCGCTGCTGACGTTGCTCTACGGCACCGGCATCACCATCCTCTTCACCGTGCTGCCGCGCCTCGGCGTGGTCGGCAACTCGGCGATCATGAACGTCGAGCCGGTGTTCGCGCTGGTGCTGGCCTGGGCGATCCTCGGCCAGGCGATCGCGCCGTCGCAGGTCGCAGGCGCCCTTCTCGTCGTCGCGACCGTGGTCTGGCTCGGCTTGCGGCGCAGTCGAGCCGGCTGATCGCGGCCGTGGCGGCGCAACCGCTCCGCTCGCGGCGAGCGGGCCGCGCTCGCCTCAGTTCGCGGCGCGCTTGTCGCCGCGGTCGTTCCAGGTCGTGAGACCCGAGTTGCTGCGCGTCACCTTCGCATTGCCCCAGAAATCGATCGTCGCCACGCCGGACACGTGGGCGGTCAGCTCCCTGGTCGCCCAGACCTTGACCTCGCCGGCACCGCTGACCGAAAGGTTCGCCGTCTGGCTGGCCAGGTTTTCGCCGAGATAGACGCCGCGACCCGAGATCCGGACGACGAGATCGTCGACGGCGCCGGCGAGCTGCCCGGTGCCCGAGCCGGAGACGTTGAACTCGAGCTTGTCGGCCTTGAGCTTGTCGAAGCGCACCGAGCCCGCGCCCGAGATCCGCACCACCAGCTGCTTCAGCCGCAACGGCTCCGAGGCGACGACGTCGGCCGCGCCCTTGATCTCGACCCGCCGCAGGTCGCGCGCCGTGACGACGATCTGGATCTGCTTGCCGCGCCAGAACTTCCACGCTCCCGACGGGCGCAATCGGAGCACGCCGCCATCGACATCGAGATCGACCGCCTCCTGCGTTTCGCCGTCGCCCTCGATGAAGACGCTGTCGTCGGCGCCCTGCGCCAGCCGCACCGACGCAGTGCCGTTGAGGACGACGGTGTCGAACGGCCCGAGCGCGTACCTCTTCCCCTCCGCGCCCTGGGCCGCTGCCGGCGCGGCCAGGGCCAGGCAGCTCGCGAACGCGAGCGCCGCGGCGACGCATCGGCTGCGCAGGTTCATAGCGAATCGGCTCTCAGTTGCTTCGAAATCTCGCGGCTGGCGGTCACCCGCGTGCCGTCGCGCAGGCGCAGCACCAGCTGCGAGCTCTCGTCGGGCGTCATCGAGTCGACGAAGTCGAGGTTGACGATGCACGAGCGGTTCACCTTCAGGAAGCGGCCGCGATCGAGCCGCTCCTCGAAGCTCGTGATCGGCAGGCGCACGAGATAGGTATGGCCCTTGGTCGTGACCGCGGTGTACTTGGTGTCGGAGCGCAGGTGCTCGATCTCGTCGACCAGCACCGGGACGATCTTGCCCTGGTCGCGCACCAGGAGGCGGGTGAGTGGCGCCTGGTCGCGCGGCGCGGCGGCGCCGGCAAGCGCCGACAGGGCCTGCTCGTCGCGCGCCTCTGCGCTCAGCGCGCGCGCGACCGCTTCCTCGAACCGCTCGCGCGCGAACGGCTTGAGCAGGTAGTCGAGCGCATGCAGCTCGAACGCGGTGATCGCGTGCTGGTCGTAGGCGGTGGTGAGGATGACCGCCGGCCGCGGCCCGGAGGCATCGGCCGCGAGCGCGCGCAGCACGTCGAGGCCGCTCATTCCCGGCATGTGGATGTCCATCAGGACCAGTGCCGGCGCAAGCTCGCGGATCGCGGCGAGCGCGCTGACGCCGTCACCGCGGCAACCGACGAGCTCGAGCATCGGCATCTCGTTCACCCACGCGGCGAGGGCGTCGCGGGCGAGCGGTTCGTCTTCGGCAATGAGGGTCTTGTGGGGCATCGTTGTCTTCGCTCAGCCGATCGGAATCAGGATCTCGACTTGGAAGCCGGCACCCGGCGCCGAGCGCACCCGGAGCTGCGCCGAGCCGTCGAAGTCGAGCTCGAAGCGGCGCCGGAGCGCGCTCAGGCCGACGCCGCCCGCACTGCCGGGCGCAGGCGGCCAGCGGCAGCCGGCGCCGTCGTCGCGCACGGTGAGCGCGAGCGCCTCGGGGTCGGCGCGGCGCCGCGACTCGATCCGCACCGTGCCGCCGGCGATCTGCGGCGCGATGCCGTGGACGATGCTGTTCTCGACCAGCGGCTGCAGCGTCAGCGGCGGGATCTCGTCGCCGAGCGTCGCCGGGTCGATCTGCCAGTCGACCTTCAACCGCGTGCCGAGCCGCAGCGACTCGAGCGCGAGGTAGTCACGAACGAACGAGAGCTCGTCCTCGAGCGCGACCCGGTCGGTCGCCGAGCGCGTCGTGTCGAGCACGTAGCGCATCATCCGCGAGAAGCGCAGCAGCGCCTGCTCGGCCGCCGCCGGGTCCTTCCGTGTCAGGATCAGGAGCGAGTTGAGGGTGTTGAAGAGGAAGTGCGGATTGAGCTTACCGCTGATGTTGGCGAGCTCGGCACGAACCAGCGCGGCCTCGGCGCGCGCCGCGGCGATGGCGACGCGTTGCGCGCGGCGCGCATGGAGCGAGCTGGCGAAGCCGGAGACCAGCGCGAAGTACGCGAACACGCCCCACATCGCGCGCCAGAGCACGCGTTGCTGGAACGTCGCCGTCGCGTGGTCGGCGCCGAACAGGCTCCAGGCGACGACGAAGTCGATCAGCTGCCAGGCGACGACGAAGGCGATCGCGCCGACGATGTGCCAGGCGACGGTGGCGATCGAGTCGCCCCAGCGGCGCTGCAGCCAGCGCACCCACGGCAGGACCAGCGCGCCGAGGACGATCGGCGGGCCGAGGTTGAAGGTCGCCTCGTAGATGCCGTCCCAGAGGCGCCAGGCGCCGCGATCCCACTCGGTGCCGGCCATCGCGTAGAGCAACCAGCAGAGGACGCAGAGGGCGAAGTAGCCGCGCCAGAGGCGGGCGCTGCCCTCGCCGGCGGCGGGGGGCAGGAGGGCGGAGGTCGTCGCCGGATCGGTCACGCGCCCATGCTAAGACGAGCCTCGGTCAGGCGCGCCAGGGCAGGCGACGGAGTGCGGGATGAGGGACGCGAATCGCCGTCACGCCGCCGCCGGCGCGTCGGGCCGGGCGACCGGCAGGCCGGCGGCGATCCAGGCGTCGATGCCGCCGTGCAGCGGCCGCACCTTGCGGAATCCGGCCAGGCGCAGTGCGCGCGCGACGCGTGCCGCCGAGACCTCGTTCGGGCAGGCGCAGAAGACGACGATCTCGGCATCGCGCGTGACCTCGTCGCCGACCGTCGTTCCGGGCTCGCCCGACCAGTGGATCGCGCCCGGGATCGTGCCGTCGCGCTGCCGGCTCTCGGCCGAGCGGACGTCGAGGATCGTCGGCGCCGCCTCGGATTCGATCAGCTCGGCGAGCTCGGGGACGCTGATGCGCGTCATCCTGAGCTCGCGCAGCAGGCTCTGCCGTTGCCACCACTTGGTGGCGATGAAGAGCAGCAGCAAGGCGGCCAGCACGGCGACGCCGATCCGGCCCATTGCGGCGAGCACGTCGACGACGCTGCCGACGGCGTCGCGAAAGACAACGCCGAGAGCGATCGCCACGCCGGCCCAGAGCGCAGCGCCGACGGCGTCGAGGGCAACGAAGACGGCAAACGGCAGGCGCTGGCTGCCGGCGAGGCTGGTCGCGATGGTCGCGAAGCCGGGAATGAACTTGGCCACCAGCAGCGACGCCGGGCCCCAGCGCGTGAACAGCGACTCGGTCTGGCGCACGCACGAGTCGGGCGAGAGCGAGATCCGGCAGACGCTGCGAACGACGCGGCCGCCGTAGCGACGTCCGGCCAGGTACCAGGAGACGTCGGCGACGAGGCAGGCGACGACCGCGACGGCGAGCAGCCCTGCGAGCGGTTGGTTCGCCGTGGCGATCAGCGCGCCGGTGACGATCAGCGTCGGATAGGCCGGGACCGGCAGGCCGAGCTGGACCAGCAGCACGTTGGCGAACGCGACCGCCAGCCCGTGATCGCCGAGCAGTCGCAGCAGCGCTTCCATGCCCGTGCTCGCGAGGCCCTTGCGGAATCCCGGGCGCGCCTCAGAGGCTCGGGTCGATCAGCACCTTGGAGGCGGTGGCGCGTCGACCGTAGTCGGCGATCGCGTCCGCCTGCAAGGCACCGGCAAGCGAGACCGTTCGCGTGTACTTGCTCGCGAACGTCGTCTTCAGCTCGGCCGCGACCCGCGCCTTGAGCTTCTGCGCCGCGTCGTTGCCGACGCGCTGCAGGAACGGGAAGAGCAGCCAGCCGCCGACGCCCCACGCCATGCCGAAGCTGCGCACCAGCTCGGTCGGGCCGGTGTCCAGGCCGCCGTAGATGTAGACCTGCTTGTGCGTGGTCGAGCCGTAGCGGCTGTACTCGGTGGCCGTGCGATTGAGCGCCGCCTCCATCGCGCCGAGGATCTGGCCGGCGAGCCGGCCGCCGCCGATGGCGTCGAACGCCAGGGTCGCGCCGGTCGTGACCAGCGCCTGCGTCAGCTCCTCGACGAATCCCGGCGACGAGGTGCTGACGACGTGGCGCGCGCCCTGCTCGCGCAGCAGCGCTTCCTGCTCGGGCTTGCGAACGACGTTGACCAGGCCGATGCCGTCGGCCAGGCAAAGGCGGTTCAGCATCTGACCGAGGTTCGACGCGGCGGCCGTGTGCACCAGCGCGCGATGGCCCTCGCGCCGCATCGTCTCGGTCATGCCGAGCGCGGTGAGCGGGTTGACGAACGACGACGCGCCTTCGGCGGCGCTGGTGCCTGCCGGCAGCGGCAAGCAGAGCTCGACCTTGACCGTGCGGTACTGCGAGTACATCGCCCCGCCGAGCACCGCGACGGTCTTGCCGAGCAGCGCCTGCGCCGCGCTGCCGCTGCCGGCGCGCACGACGGTGCCGGCGCCTTCGTTGCCGACCGGCATCGACTGGCCGCGGCGCCCGGCCATCGCCTTCATCGCGCCGTCGGGGATGCGCGCCCGGGCGACGCTGCGCTCGCCGGCACCGCTCACCACGAGCGTCGCCAGATCGGCGGCGCCGAACAGAAGGCCGATGTCGGAGGGATTGATCGGCGTCGCCTCGACGCGAACGACGACCTCGTCGGCGGCGGGCTCGGGCGTGGCGACGCGAACCAGCGAGAGCTCGAGCTCGCCCTCTTCCTTGACCAGCGAGCGGAGCTGCAGCCCGTCCTTGGCGACGTGATCGTTCATGGTCTTGCCTCCTGCGAGTCGAGCGTCAGACGCGAAGTCGGGACCGGCTTCGCGTCAGGACGCCATTGGACCCGACAATGCGCCCCGAGGCGTCGCGGGCTCGCCGCGACCGAGGTCACCGCCAGGGTCATGATCGTCCATCTGGTCGACGGCACGTACGAGCTGTTCCGCCACTTCTACGGCCTGCGCCGCTTCACCAAGGGCAAGGATCGGCCGTTGGGCGCCGTCGTCGGCGTGCTTCAGTCCGTGCTCGAGATCATCGAGCGCGGCGAGACGCACATCGGTGTCGCGACCGACCACGTCGTCGAATCGTTCCGCAACGACCTGTGGCCCGGCTACAAGACCTCGGCCGGGATCGAGCCCGCCCTGTGGGCCCAGTTCCATCCGCTCGAGGACGCGCTCGCCGCGATGGGAATCGTCGTCTGGCCGATGGTCGAGCTCGAGGCCGACGACGCCCTCGCCTCGGCGGCGCGGATCGCGAGCGCCGACCGCGCGGTGCAGAAGGTCTGCATCTGGACCCCCGACAAGGACCTCGGGCAGTGCGTCGTCGCCGACCGCGTCGTGCAGGTCGACCGAAAGACCAAGACGATCCGCGACGAGGCCGGCGTGCGCGCGAAATTCGGCGTGCCGCCGAGCCTCATCCCCGACTATCTCGCCCTCGTCGGCGACGCCGCCGACGGCTACCCGGGGATTGCCGGAATCGGTGCCGTCGGCGCGGCCCGGCTGCTGACTCGTCACGGCCCGATCGAGTCGTTTCCGCCGTCGGTGCTCGGCGATCGACTCGAGCAGGCGCTGCTTTTCAAGCAGCTCGCGACGCTGCGCCGCGACGCCGATCTGTTCGGCAACGTCGACATGCTGCGCTGGCGCGGCCCGAGCGCCGCCTTCGCCGCGTGGACCGAGCGCGCCGGCGTGCCGCGCCTGCTCGAGCGCTGCCGCGCCGCGAGTCAGGCGACGCTGACGCCGGCTTCGAACAGGTAGCTCGCCAGCGCTTCCTCGACCACGGGCGTCGAGAGGCGCGACGTCTCCGGCAGGACGACGCTGACGCGCATGCCGCGCCGGCCGCCTTCGCTGACGCTGATCTTCGCGTCGGGCAGCGCGAGCTGCTCGTGGACGACGCGCCGCACCAGGCGTGCGGCAGCATCGCAGCGCAGCTCGGGCTTGTAGATCTTGCCCACCGACGTGAGCGGAATCGCGTCGACGATGTGGATCCGCTTCGGCCACGCCGGGCGCTCGCCGATGGTTCGCTGCGCGTGCTCGTGCAGCTCGTCCTCGCTGGCGCTGGCGCCGGGACGCAGCGCGACGTAGCAGACCGGAAGCTCGCCGGCATACGCATCGGGCATGCCGACCGCGGCGGCGAGCGCGACCGCCGGATGCGCCGCCATCGCGTTCTCGATCATCAGCGGATCGATGTTGTGGCCGCTGCGGATGATCAGGTCCTTGGCACGGCCGGCGATGTGGATCCGGCCGTCGTCGTCGGTGAAGCCGAGGTCGCCGCTGTTGAGCACGCCTCGCTCGACGAACACGCCGGCATCGTGCGCCGGGTTGCGATAGCCGGGAGAGACATGCGGGCCGCGCACCGTGATCACGCCGATCTCGTGCGGCTCGCACGGCGCGCCGAGGTGACCGTCGGCCTCGAGCCGGCACACGACCACGCGCGTGTACGGCAGCGCCCAGCCGACCGAGCCCGCGCCGCCGCCGCCCGCGACCGCGTCGATCGCGATCAGCCCCGAGGCCTCGGTCATGCCGTAGACCTCGAACAGGTTCTTGCCGGTGACCTGCCTGAAGCGCTCGCGCGTCGCCGGCGGTAGCGACGCGGCGCCGCAGAAGCCGGCGCGCACCGCGCCGAGATCGGCACCGTCGAGCGGCGACTCGAGCACCGCGCCGACCGACGTTGGCACGGCGCCGACGAGCGTCGCGCGATGGCGCGCGGCCAGTCGCCAGAAGCCCTGCACCATCGCCTGGTTGCGCAGGCCGCCGGGCGACATGATCAGCAAGCCGGCCCCGGCCATGAACACGCTCAAGGCGCAAAAGATCGTGCCGCCGACATGGAACAGCGGCAGCGTGCCGGTGAGCGTGTCGCTGTCGCGCATGTCGCCGAGGACGACGCCGCCGAGCGCCGCGACGAGCTGGCTGTGGTGGCTGTGCGCCACGAGCTTCGGTGTTCCGGTGGTGCCGCCGGTGTGGAAGTAGGCGGCGATGTCGTCGTCGCCGCCCGGTTCGCCGAAGACCAGGCGGTCGTCGGGCTGCGCCATCAGCGCGCGTTGGAAATCGAGCACCCCGGGTTCGAGCGGCACGCCCGGCGCGGCAACGCGTAGCAGCACCAGCCCGGGGATCCGCTCGCGCAGCGCCAGCGCCTTCTGCCAGATGTCGAGCACCGGATGCGGCCCGAGCGCGACCAGCACCTTCGCCCCCGACGCCTCGAGCAGCGCCGCGATGTGCTCGGTCTGAAGCAGGAAGTTGATCGGCACGGCGTAGCCCGCGGTCTCGGCGCCCCAGAGCACGGCGTGGGTCTCGACCAGGCTCGGCAGCATGCAGGCGACGCCGGGACGCGCGCCGCCAAGGGCAGTGAAGAGGTTCGCGCCGCGCCGCACCAGGCCGAGCAGCTCGCGGTAGGCGACGCGCCGGGGTTGCTCGTCGTCTGCGCCGCTCATCAGCATCGTCAGCGCGACGCGATCCGGGTGGCGCTCGGCGGCGCCGATGAAGACGTCGAGGACGCTACGTTCGGGCAGCCGCTCGGCGAGCGCCAGTTCGGATTCGAAGCGCGCCAGGTCGTCGCGATTGCGGACGCCGAGCCCGGTCAGAACCGCCATGGCCGTCTCCCGTTGTGGGTCGCCATGATCGCCACTCTGGCGAGTCTGCACAATGCCCGGCCGTATCGGCTCCCCCGCACCCATGCCCGACATCATCTCGATCACCCACGTCTCGAAGACCTACGCCTCGGGCTTCCACGCCCTCGACGACGTCAGCCTCGACATCCGCGCCGGCGAGATCTTCGCCCTGCTCGGCCCGAACGGCGCGGGCAAGACGACGCTGATCGGCATCGTCTGCGGCATCGTCAGGCTGGCCCAGGGGACCGTCCGGGTCGCCGGCCTCGACATCGTCGCCGACTACCGCAAGGTGCGCGCCCTGATCGGCCTGGTGCCTCAGGAGCTGACCACCGACGCGTTCGAGACGGTGTGGGCGACGGTCTCGTTCAGCCGCGGCCTGTTCGGCAAGCCGCCCGATCCGGCCCACATCGAGAAGACGCTCAAGGATCTGTCGCTCTGGGACAAGAAGGACAACAAGATCATGACGCTCTCGGGCGGCATGAAACGCCGGGTGATGATCGCCAAGGCGCTGGCGCACGAGCCGCGCGTGCTGTTCCTCGACGAGCCGACCGCCGGCGTCGACGTCGCGCTGCGCCAGGAGATGTGGCAGCTGGTGCGCGGCCTGCGCGCCTCGGGGGTGACGATCGTCCTGACGACGCACTACATCGACGAGGCCGAGGACATGGCCGACCGCGTCGGCGTGATCCGCCAGGGCAAGATCATCCTGGTCGAGGACAAGGCAACGCTGATGCGAAAGCTCGGCAAGAAGCGGCTGACGATGCAGCTCGAGCCGCCGCTGGCAGATCTGCCGCCGCGGCTCGCCACGATCGCCGGCCTGACGCTCGCTCCGGGCGGCGCCGAGCTCAACTACGTCTACGACCCCGGCGGCACGAAGGACGCCGTTCCGGCGCTGCTCGAGGCACTGCGCGGATCGCTGCCCGAGGCGGGCGTGCGGGTCAGGGATCTCGAAACGGCGCAGAGCTCGCTCGAAGAGATCTTCGTCAACCTCGTCCGGGAATGAAGTCGATGAAGATCAACATCCACGCCGTCGTCGCGATCTACAAGTTCGAGATGGCGCGCACCTGGCGAACGATCACCCAGAGCATCGTCTCGCCGGTGCTCTCGACGGCGCTCTACTTCGTCGTCTTCGGCGCGGCGATCGGCTCGCGCATCGAGCGGATCGGCGACGTCAGCTACGGCGCCTTCATCGTCCCGGGGCTGATCATGCTGTCGGTGCTGACGCAGAGCATCTCCAACGCATCGTTCGGCATCTACTTCCCGAAGTTCACCGGCACGATCTACGAGCTGCTCTCGGCGCCGATCTCGTACCTCGAGATCGTCCTCAGCTACGTCGGCGCCGCGGCGACCAAGTCGGTACTGGTCGGGCTGATCATCCTCGCGACCGCAGCCGTGTTCGTGCCGCTGCACATCGCCCATCCGTTCTGGATGCTGGCGTTCCTGGTGCTCACCGCCGTCACCTTCAGCCTGTTCGGCTTCATCATCGGCATCTGGGCCGACGGCTTCGAGAAGCTGCAGCTGATCCCGCTGCTGGTGGTGATGCCGCTCACCTTCCTCGGCGGGCCGTTCTACTCGATCGACATGCTGCCGCCGGTGTGGCAGAAGCTCTCGCTGCTGAACCCGTCGGTCTACCTGATCGCCGGGTTTCGCTGGAGCTTCTTCGACAAGTCGGAGATGCACGTCGCCATCAGCTTCACGATGACGGCGGTGTTCTTCGTCGTCTCGCTGGTGATCGCGACCGGCATCATGCGCACCGGCTGGCGCGTCAAGACTTAGCGCCACTCGACGGGCCCCGGGTCGCCCGGCTCACGTGCTGAGCCGGGTGTCGTCCGGGTCGGAGGTGCGCGGAGCCGGGCAGCGGCGTGCGGCGGCGGCGATCCGGGCCTTCGCCTCGGCCAAGGTCTGCCAGCGCATGTTGTAGGGGTCGTCGGGCCCGCCCATGCAGCGCGGGACGATGTAGTCGATCACGTGACCGGGGCAGTCGCCGAGGCGTGCGTCATTGGCCGGGCACGGATGGAGACGCTGGAAGTCGGCCTGCGCCGGCGTCGCCGGCGGGCCGGCCGAGGCCAGCGGCGATCCGAGCAGCAGCGCCAGCGGCAGCGACCACAGCCCCAGCCGGGGCGGCGCCGATCTCCTTGCGAGCGGCATCTGCGTCATGACGTCTCCTTGGATTCTTTTCCGGCTCCGAGCAAGCCGGATACCCGCCGGCCGATCCGTCTCCCGACCAGCGGCGCTGCGGCTCGGCTCGGGCGGCGCACGATGATGCGCCTACTCGCGCCTGGCCGCGCGACGCTCGTGGGCCCGACCGAGCCGGGTCGAGAGATAGAGCCAGCCGGCGGCCACCGGCACGGCGCAGATCGCGATCGCCGCGAGCTTCATGCCGAGCGCCTGGAGGCTGTCGAACAGCCAGCCCGACGCCGCATCCGAGCCGCGGTAGACGACGACGTCGATCAGGTTCTTGGCCTTGTACTTCTCCTCACGCCCGACGACGGTGAAGAACACCTGGCGCGCCGGATTGGCGAGCGCGAAGTTGGCCCAGCGCTGCGCCACCTGGAACACCAGCACGACGGCGAGCGTCGGGCTCAGCGCGAGGGCCGCGAAGCCGACGATGTAGACCGCGGGCAGCGCGCCCGCCGCGACGGCGGTGCCGAAGCGCTCGATCAGCTTGCCGGTCGCGAACACCTGCGTCGCCAGGGTGAGGATGCCGACGGCGAGGTCGATGCCGGCGAAGAGGCGGGTCTGCTCGGCGGCGTCCGGGATCGCGGCGGAGACGAGCTGCGCCTGCGCGAAGTAGAGAACCGTCGCGCCGAACGACAGCAGCGCAACCCACGCCGCGATGCCGAGCAGGTACGGCGAGCGGACCAGCTCGGGCAGCGCGGCGAAGGCGCTGCCGCCGAGGGGGCGCTCGTCGCGACGCGGCCCCCGGGCCGTGCCGGCGCTGCGCTCGAGGCGCCAGACGCAGAAGAGCGCGAGCTCGAGAAAGGCGATCGCGACCAGCATCAGGTTGGCCGGGCCGAGCGGAACCGCGAGCACGATCGTGATCGCCGGGCCAAGCAGCGCTCCCGCCGTGCCGCCGGCGCCGATGAAGCCGAACAGGCGCTTGCCCTGCGCGCTGTCGAACAGGTCGGCCATGAACGACCAGAACACGGCGACGGCGAACAGGTTGAAGACGCTGACCCAGACGAAGAACACGCGCGCCACCCACATCGGCTCGACGGCGAGCGACAGCAGCAGCCAGAACCCGACCAGGTTGGCGACGAAGAACTGATACACCACCGGAATGAAGCGCGCGCGCGGCAGCCGCGCGACCAGGGCGCCGTAGAGCGGCTGCGCCAGCAGCAGGGTCGCGAAGGTCGCCGTGAACAGCCACGGCAGCGCGCGCGTTCCGCCGGCGATCGCCATCTGGTCGCGCAGCGGACGCAGCACGTAGTAGGCGGCGAGGACAAAGAAGAAATAGGCGAACGACCAGAGCGCGGCCCGGCGCTCTGCCGGGGTCGCCGGCACCAGGCGGGCGAGCCCGCGCCCGGTCACGGCGCGAGCGAGAGCTTCTGCTTCAGCTCGGCGGCGCTCGCGTACGGGCCGTAGCCGGGCGCGCCCATCTGGAAGCGGCGCGCGTCGGCGAGCGTGCCGACGACGACCGGATCGAAGCCGGCATCGCGCACCAGGGCGGCGGCGACCTGCAGCGCTTCGGCGTCGTCGCCGGCGATCGGAATCGGCAGCTTCGGATCGGCCCGATTCGCCTCGCGGCCGATGACCAAGTACGAGATCGTGTTGAACGCGCGCACGAGGCGCGTGCCGGGAAGGTACTTCTGCGACGTCACGCCGATGCCGTTCTGCAGCACCTCTTCGGTGATCGGCCCGTCGCGCGCGGCAACCGCGTTGCAGGCGTCGAGCACGATCTTGTCCTTGAGCGCTGCGGCATGCTCGCGGCCGAGCTCGGGCAGCGCGGCGTACGGCACGGCGAAGAACAGCGCCTCGCCGAAGGCGATCGCCTCGGCGACCGTGCCGCCGCGAGCGAGCGGACCGAGCTTGGTCACGAGCTCCTGCACCTCTTGCGGATCGCGCGACGAGAACATCACCGGATAGCCGGCGCGCACCCAGAGCCCGCCGACCGTGCCGCCGAGCCGGCCCGCGCCGATCAGGCCGAGCGGCATCTTCGGCGGCGCCGGCTGCGCGCGCAGAGAGCGCGGCGACCCGGCCGCGATCACGGCGCCGGCGCAAGCGGAGAGCAACACGCGACGACGTCGGCGATCGATCACGGCTGGATCGGCCAGTGCCTTCCTGAGGCTTTCGACTCGTGACATGACGGTGACATTGCAGGTGGCGGAAGCGCCATCATCCGACTGCTGCAGGAAGCGAGCAACGGGGTCTTACCATCGAAGCGAGAGGCAGCGCAGGGAGGATCGACGATGACGAGCCGGCGTGACTTCGTGAAGGCGGCATCGCTGGGAGTGGCCAGCCTCGGCGTCGCGCCGCGTTCGTCGGCGGCGGCCGAGACTGCGGGCGGAGCCGCCAAGCCATTGCGGATCCTGATCCTCGGCGGCACCGGCTTCACCGGTCCGCACCAGGTCCGCTACGCGCTCGCGCGCGGCCACAAGGTGACCTTGTTCAATCGCGGCCGGCAGCCGAAGGCCTGGCCCGGCGAGGTCGAGGAACTGCTCGGCGACCGCAACACGGGCGATCTCAAGGCGCTCGAGGGCCGCGAGTGGGACGTCTGCATCGACAACCCGACGACGCTGCCGTTCTGGGTCCGCGACGCGGGCAGGCTGCTGCGCGGCAAGGTGCAGCAGTACGTCTTCATCTCGACCGTCTCGGTCTACGCCGCCAACGACAAGGCCGAGGACGAGTCGGCAGCGCTGCTGCGCTACGAAGGCGCCGACGCGATGGCCGAGACGATCGAGACGCTGCGTGCCAAGCCCGAGCTCTACGGGCAGCTCAAGGCGACGAGCGAGGCCGAGGCGACGCGCCAGTTCGGCAGCGCGACGACCGTCATCCGCCCCGGCCTGATCGCCGGCCCGGGCGACGAGACCGATCGCTTCACCTACTGGCCGGTCCGGCTGGCGCGCGCCGGCGAGGTGCTCGCGCCCGGCGACGGCAGCGACCCGGTCCAGTTCGTCGATGCGCGTGATCTTGCCGAGTGGACGATCCGCATGGCCGAGACGCGGACCCCGGGCACCTTCAACGCCACCGGCCCGGCACGGCAGCTCGTGATGCGCGAGATGCTCGCGGGCATCGCTGCGGCGATTCCTTCCGACGCCCGCTTCACCTGGGTGCCGACCGAATTCCTGGAGGCACAGCAGGTCTCGGCGTGGACGGACCTGCCGGCTTGGGTACCGGGCCAAGGCGACAGCAGCGGATTCGCGCGGCGCAGCATCGACCGCGCCCTTCAGGCCGGGCTCACGTTCCGGCCACTGGCGACGACATCGGCCGACACGCTGGCCTGGTTCAGGCAGCAGCCCGAGGCACGCCAGGGCAAACCGAAGACCGGCCTCACGCCGGCGCGCGAGGCCGAAGTCCTGAGCGCCTGGAAGGCCAGCGCCAAGAAGTCCGGCTAGCGGCGCATGTCAGCGCAAGCTGCGCGTCCTTCGACCGCTCCGCGGTCAGGTGCCGCAGAAGGTGCGGTAGCTCGCGGTGATCTCGGCCGCGGCCGGCTCGGCATAGCGGGCATGGGCGGCGGTCTCGTCGTAGGGCCGGCGCAGCGCCTCGAGCAGGCGATCGAAGGGGCCGGGGTCTTCGTCGTCGGATGCGGCGGCGAGTGCTTCCTCGACGCGGTGATTGCGCGGGATCAGCCACGGGTTGACCCGGCGCATGCGCTCGGCGCGAGCGACGCATGCGCTCGTGGCGTCGACCGGCGCCGCGCCATCGTCGTCACGCGCGCAGCGCTCGCGCCAGCGAGCGAGCCAGGCGTCGGGCACGCCGGGTTCGGCGCCCGCAGGGGCGAACAGCGCGCGCAAGGGCGCATCGTTGCCTTCGGCGGCATCGGCGAGGCCGCGCCACGCGAGCGTGAAGTCGACGTGGCGGGCATGGAGCATAGCGAGCCAGTCGTCGGCGAGGGCGGTGTCGGCGGCGTCGTCCGCCGCCTCGATGCGACGCAGCCCGAGCTTGGCTCGCTGGCCTTGCAGCAGCTGGCGGCGATAAGTCGCCGGGAACGAATCGATCACGCGCATGGCCTCGGCCGTCGCCTGCGCCTCGTCGTCGGCGAGCAGCGGCAGCAGGCACTCGGCGAGGCGCGCCAGGTTCCAGCGCGCGATCTGCGGCTGGTTACCGAACGCGTAGCGGCCCTGGCTGTCGATCGAGCTGAACACCGCCGCCGGGTCGTAGGCCTCGACGAAGGCGCACGGCCCGTAATCGATCGTCTCGCCCGAGATCGTCATGTTGTCGGTGTTCATGACACCGTGAATGAAGCCGACGTTCATCCACTGCGCGATCAGCGCCGCCTGGCGCTCGGCGACGCGCTCGAGCAGGCCGAGGACGCGCTTCGGCGTGCCGACGAGATCGGAATCGTGGCGCGCGATCGTGTACTCGGCGAGCTGGCGCACGCGCTCGACGTCGCCGCGCGCGGCGAAGAACTGGAACGTGCCGACACGGATGTGGCTGGCCGCGACGCGCGTCAGCACCGCTCCCGGCAGCACCGTCTCGCGCAGCACCGGCTGGCCGGTGGCGACGACCGCGAGCGCGCGCGTCGTCGGGATGCCGAGCGCGTGCATCGCCTCGCCGATCAGCACTTCGCGCAGCATCGGCCCGACCGCCGCCTTGCCGTCGCCGCCGCGCGAGAACGGCGTCCGGCCCGAGCCCTTCAGGGCGATGTCGCGACGCCGGCCGGCGCGGTCGATGACCTCGCCGAGCAGGATCGCGCGACCGTCGCCGAGCTGCGGCGAGAAGCCGCCGAACTGGTGGCCGGCGTAGGCCTGGGCGATCGGCTCGGCGCCTTCGGGAAGAGTATTGCCGGCGAACAGCGCTGCGCCCGCGTCGCCCGCGAGCGCGGCGACGTCGAGGCCGAGCTCGTCGGCGAGCGTTGCATTGAAGAACAGCGACTTCGGTGCCGGGGCGGCTTCCGGCCGCCACGGCACGGAGAAGCCCTGCAGATCACGGGCGTACGAGTTGTCGAGCGTGAGGGAAGCGCCGGCGGTCATGGCTCATCTGAAGAGGTCAGCCTCGAGTCTGAACGACTTCGCCTGCCGACTCGGGATCAGGGACGTGTCTCAGCGCTGGCCGGGAAGACCGATCGCCACCGGTCGCACCACCGCGCCCGCGGCGCCCTGGTCGCGCGACGCCAGCGCCATCGCGCACGACGTCCAGACGCGGTCGTTCGCCATCTCGGCGAGGTTGAGGTTCTCGAGATGGTGGATGCCGAACACTGACAGCATGTAGTGATGGATCGAGAACGGCAGCCCGGGCTCGGTGCCTTTCGCCGGCGGGGCCTTGCCCTGCAGCATGCCGTTCGGCACCGGGTCGATGAACGGCGCGTCGAGGCCGATGGCGACGATCCGCTTGCTCGCGAGCAGCTTGGCGGCGTCGACCGCGAGGCCGGGCGCCATCGCGTAATACGAGGCGCCGGCATCGCCCTCCTTCCAGTTCTCGCTCCAGCCGGTGTAGATCCAGACCATGTCGCCGGGCAGGATGCCGCGCTTGGCCAAGCCCTGCGCCTTCAGCATCTCCTCGATGTGCGCGGCGGTGACCAGCTCGCCGTCGGCCATCGCGCGGCCCTTGCCGACGTGACTCTTCGCATCGAGCAGCACCGCCGTCGTGACCAGCGGCGGGATCTTCTCGATGCCGAGCTTGAGCAGCGGCGAATCGGCGCTCGGCTTGATGTCGCG
>Ga0207691_10002379_pt1 | contig 18415 bp, 11 predicted proteins | sample KBSM13metaG_FD_184327 | JGI IMG/M metagenome (GOLD analysis project Ga0207691, IMG submission 184327) | Miscanthus rhizosphere microbial communities from Kellogg Biological Station, Michigan, USA - KBS M1-3 metaG (SPAdes) (version 2) | ecosystem: Host-associated > Plants > Roots > Rhizosphere >... | reverse complement strand
GAGTTTATGCGCTTCGCGGAGAAGCATCCGGATCGTGGCACACCCTATACACCTGTGGCGTTTCTTCTGGATCCTGCGCATGGTTTTGAAATGACCGATTACCCACAGTGGCCGTTTGAGATTTCACAGATCGATCGTGGTGATCGGGCCCTCCGTGAGTTATTTGGTGTGGCTTACTACCCCGGGTTGGTGGTTGAAGGCGAACCAGCAATTGCAGATCGTCAGCCGTTCGTTTCGAGTGTGTTTGGTGATGTGTTTGATGTCATTACGGCAAGTGATAAGAAGCAAGTGGGAGACGGGGCGACGGGGAGACGGGGTGAGTGGACGAATCGAACAGAGGTAAATGCACATAGCACATCTGCGACTTCGCTCTCCCCCTTTCTCCCTTTCTACCGTGCCTTAGTCGTCGGTGGTCGTATCGAATGGTCGCCAGAGTGGATTCAAAAATTGACTGACTACGTTCGCAGCGGCGGAACAGTGGTGCTCAACGCGGCTCAGATCAAAGGTATCCCGGAGCAATTCCTGGGAGTGCGTCTGACTAATGCGATAGCCGAGGCACAGAATGGCCGATGTTTGTTACCTGGAGATGAAGCTGACGATCTGAGCGGGCAAGTATTCCGCTACGAGAGACTGGAATTGAAAGGTGCGACCACGTTGGTAAGTACGACGACCAGTGATCCACTTGTGACTGTAAATAAGGTTGGGAAGGGAAGTCTGATCTTCGTGGCTGTTCCTGATCTATTGGGCGAAGACGAACGGATGGTTCCACTGGCGGCGCACGTTCTCGCGCACGTTTTCTCCAATGCTACTCCGGTAAAGGTAAGCGGCGATGTTGAATATCTAATCAACCGCAACACCAACGGTTGGGTTGTCACCTTGCTCAACAACAATGGCGTTTTCAAAACTCAACAAGGAATGGCGCAGGTCGATCGAACTGCATATCTGACGGCCACGATTTCACTGCCCGGACAGAAGATTCAGAGTGCGATCGATTGGACGACAGATAAGCCGATCGCAACAGACGGAGACAGCCTCAAGGTGCGAATCGCTCCAGGTGGAATTGCCGTTGTCGAGTTCAAAGTGAAATGAGTCTGCGAAGCGGGATAGAGGTACCAGGAAAAAATAGCCCGCGAAGCGGGCGACAAGCGTAAAGCCTAGGGCGTCAGCCCTAGGAAAGCTCCGCCAAAAGTTTATCGAGCCCGCGAAGCGGGCGACAGCCGCCACCTAAACACGTATCATTCCTTCGGCTTTATCAATTCTCACAGCAAAGGAACCTCACAAGATGTCTCAATCATTTACGAATCTTCTGTATCACCTCATCTTCTCAACGAAGGATCGTCGACCGATCATAACGCTCGACTATCAACCTCGCCTCTACGATTACATCGGCGGAATAATCCGCGAGGTTGGTGGAACATCCCTTGGAATAAACGGGATCGAGGACCACGTTCACGTCGTCACGAAACTACGCCCTGATAAAGCCCTATCCGATGTGTTACGAGTGTTGAAATGTAACGCGAGTGGATGGATGCACGACTTGTTTCCAAGTCTGGCAGAGTTTTCGTGGCAACGAGGTTACGCCGCCTTCACGGTGAGCCAGTCAAACGTGGAAGACGTAAGGCGTTATGTGGCTGGGCAAAAAGAGCATCACGAGAAAATCTCTTTTCGAGACGAGTTCATTGAGTTCTTGAAAGAAAATTACATCGAATACGACGAACGATTTGTTTGATTCGTGCGGCTGTCGCCCGCTTCGCGGGCTCGATAGACTTTTGGCGGAGCTTTCCTAGGGCTGACGCCCCAGGCTTTATGCTTGTCGCCCGCTTCGCGGGCTTTGAATTGTTCCAGCCGTGGGCACTGCTCTGGACCAGTCCTCCTGTTTTCCTGCTATTAAAACCTTGCGCTGGATTGGATTTGGCGTTAGTTTCCCCCCTGCCTAATCCCGACCAAACAGCGCCTCGATAACGACGTTTCCTCCAGTACCTCAACCTGGTGTTTGGCTTAGTCTAGTGTGACCGGCCAGACCCGCCAAAAAGGAGACAGGCAATGCTTCAACCGTCACTATTCTTCCCTGCTCGGCCTTCACTGATTCATAAGCGCGAGCGAGGGTTCACGCTGATCGAACTTCTCGTTGTAATCGCGATCATTGCAATCCTAATCGGACTACTTCTGCCTGCAGTTCAGAAAGTCCGCGAGGCTGCTAACCGCAGCCAATGCATAAACAACCTGCGAATAATTGCGGTCGCAGAAGCGCAATTCCATCAGCAGCAGGGAGTCTTTACCAATTCACTCGAATCGCTCGGGCTCAATAATCTGTTCCCGAATAATCAGGCTGGTGGATACGACTTCGTCATTAACGCCGACGCTCTTTCCTTTGTTGCTGATGGGAAACCGGCGGCCCCGGGCATCACTGGAAACACTGATTGTCATGCCAACAATCTCAATCACCTTTGGTGTTCACCAAATCCAGACGCCGACGCCGGAAGGGAACGAATGTTCGCTAACATTCACGCACGTTCTGCTCAGGTGATTGGCTCACTACTGGCCCAAATGCCTGAAGCCTTAGGCCGGCTGATACCAACCTTGCAGTCCGATAGGGTTGTTCCAGATGCTTTCAGCCGTCTGGATACCAACGGAGATGGGGAGTTAAAGGTACGAGAGATCTTTGGACCTCACGCAGATAACACTGGAGCTTTGGGTGAGCTGCTTCCGTTTATTGAGGGACAGACGCGCCTGGGATTGGCAGGTGAGCAAGTAGATCTGATTCCCACTATTGCGCTAAGGAGACTCGCCAACCCTGACATTTTCCCTGGGAACGAAGATCTAGAAATCAATTTCGCGATCACCGATGGGAATGCTCAATTGCCGGCCGTACAGTCGACTCCACCTCAGAACTTGTTCCTTGCAGGTTTTTGCGATGGAAGCGTGCGTCCGTTTTCACACGGAGACAATCACGGATTTCGATACCAGTTTCAGCAGGGTTCACTCTTTGCTGATTTACAATCAGTCAATGTGCCAGGACGACTAAGCAACACGTGGGCTGGTTTGGTAAGAGTGACCGATCAAAATGAGAACTCAATTATCGCAATCCTGATTGGTTTATTGGTACCGGCGGTTCAACCCCAGGGTGGCCCAACACTTCGAGGCGTCATTATTGCTGGAGGAGGTGGCGGCGTCTTTAGCGGTCTACCTGGTGCCGGACCTGCTGAGATCAACTTCTCTAATGCCAACCCAGGTCCGATTAATGGCAAGGCTTCAATTAAGGTCTTTGAAGTTCAGAGGTGAAGTACTGTCAATCTGGGGAGTCAGAGGCGCGATGAGCATCGCGCCTCTTTCTTCGCGCGGACTCAAACGGTTACCGTCGTTCCATCGAACTTGGTCAAACTAAAACCGTTGAAGACTTCGTTGTAACAAGCGTGCGCTTCCTTAAGGAGGCTGATAGCTACTTGCTCACCGAGCTTGATTGATTCTGTTCCGTCTGAGCGCCAGTGAACTCCCGCAGTATTTCTTCCCAACGCCACATTCGAAGCGATCTTGTTGAGTTCGCCACCAACTGTCAGGTCTCCAGCGTCGGAGCCGCCATAAAGACCTAACGTCAATCCATCCGTTGATGGCTGAAGCGGAGTAAGTCCAATGTCGACCAGGTTCGTGCTCTCCTTGAACCACGCTTTGAGGATTGTGACACATGCTCCCGCAACTGTTGCGTGTCCGGCTCCATACGCGGGATGTGTCGGAGATCCTTCGGGGAAGGCCATTGGTAATAACGCGTTGCCAGCTGGCATGTAGCCACCAAGTCGGCTGCCACTACTCAACGACGTGAGCACTTCAGGATGAACCGGGTAGCCAGCTCCGTGATAGAGGGTGCGATCGACTCGTTCTGCGTGAACCTCAGGCCTTAACCGCCGGTGCACATACCATTTTTGAAACCATACCGCCTTCAACGCCCGGGTGGCGACTTCACACAAGACAGTTGCGATGTGTGGTCCACCAAACGTACCAAAACCAATTTGAGTTGGATTAGCGTTGTAAGGATTTCCGTCGTCAAACGGCGCTCCTGCACCCGCGAGCACAAGGAACGCGTGGAAGTACGCCTGGAAAAGAACGTCGATGTGAACCCACTGTCCGATGTTTCGTCCATTGCGCATGTACCGTGGAGTTGGATCAAGCACATCGGGAGGTTGATTGAATCCGCGTTGCACTGCCAACCAGGTGTTGAAATCCGTCATGTAATCAAGACCCGGCATCGATGTTGTAATCTTTTGCTCGAGCTTGTTCGCTCCAAAGTTACAGTTCTGATAGAAGAACTGCGATAGGTATGGTCCAGCCTTGTCTCCCGGCGTGAGTCCGCGAAAGAGCGTGGCCGTTGTTACGACGCCACCAGTCTTGGCGCCTTTGAAATCACTTCCATAGATTGACAGATCCGCGGCTGCAGCATTCGCAATCGGATTCACCGAGTAGTCTGAGTACGGGACGTCGCGGAGCAAAGCCATCCAATAGTTTTCGGAAATCTCCGCTGCCTGCTCACGACTTGCGAAGGCAGGCGCCGGGAGCTGCACGAGCGAATGCGCGTCCGCACCTTCCATGTCAAAGGCGAGTCCCGATTGCGGATTGGTAAGTTTGCGATCACCACCCATGGGGATGGCATCGAAGTCCGTCGGGTTTCCACTGTTGAGGGCTTGCAACATTGCCTGATAAGCACTTAAGACAACTGTGCCGTCGTTGTTGTGCGGCAGTCCCTTTGAATAACTCCCGAGCTTGTTTGGGTAGATGCTCTCATCCACATTGGCTGGGTGTTGTAAGTTTGGCGGTGTAGCTTTGCTACCTTCTTGCGCTGCGTCGCGACGAATCTTTGCGCATTCGTTTGCTCGTTGATTTGATCCCTGCGCCGCACGTACTTCTGATCTTTCAGACTTGAGTAAAGGTTCGATACCAATCACTCCCGCTGCGATAGTTGCTGCGCCTGCGACACCTACTCTACCGATGAATGCACGTCTGTTTGGTTGAAGGGAATCTTGTTTCACGATGGATCCTCCAAAAACGGGTGATTTTGAGATTTGACGCCCGAGGCAGAGCGCCCTTGGGAAAACGCTTTTTGTTTTTGAATGGTGACTCGGGGGCCTGACCTGTGACTGAACGTCGCGATCGGTTTCTTTAAGCTCCGCCGTATTCTGTAGCACAGATTGATGGTTTTAGGAATAGAACTGCGAGTCTAGTCAACCTACAACTGCTCAATCGCATCTATTACCGCAAGCAATACCAAACCCAGTCACGTCTCCCCGACGCTAATCTCCAATCAAGGCTAAGGAGGCCACTTGTCATGAAGCACGCGTTGCTCTGCGCGGCGATCTGTCTGTTCGTCTGCGAGTCTGCGATCGTCACTCAATCTCAAACACTCAATCGCAGATCGTCTTCTCAAAGATCCAGCATCAGAAAAACCAACAGCGGTCAGAGTCCAACTGCTGACTCGATGTCGCGCGCGAAAGCGAGCGAGTCGTTGCTGCCAATTCGCCGGGTGATCCTTTACAGCAATGGCGTTGCCTACGTCGAGCGGCGTGGGATCATTTCCAATCATGCTGAGGTTAGTCTTTCGTTCAAGCAATCACAGGTTGACGACGTTCTGAAATCGATGGTTGTGCTTGATCTTGGCAAGGGACGTATCGGCGCCGTTAGTTACAACTCGTCAGCGCCTCCTTCAAGCAGGATGTCTGAAATTCCTTTTGCGATTTCAGCGGCGACGGATGGCAACAATGGTGGAGGACTCGCGGGTGTGCTCAGCCAACTGCAAGGTGCGCGTGTTGTTGTTAGTACGGCCAATCGCACCGTGGCTGGATCAATTCTGACTGTTGAAGCGAAGCATTCGCAGATCGACGCCACTAAACCGCCGGTAACCACACATCGGTTGGTTATCGCTTCGGAATCCGGTGAAGTTTCAGAATTTGATCTGACGGAGGTTCGTTCGCTTCAGCTTGCGGATGAAGGTACACGACGTGACTTGAGCGAGTTTGCTCATGCGGCGGCCGCCGCCAGGCGCAGAGATGCTAAAACAATTGTGGTTACTTCAGACGGCATCGGCGATCGCGAGATGGTTGTTAGCTACACGATTGCGGCCCCAATTTGGAAAACAACTTATCGGGTTGTGCTCGACGATAAGGGCAAGCCGTTCTTCCAGGGGTGGGCAATTGTCGACAACATCAGCGAAGAAGATTGGAATGGGATTCAATTATCATTAGTTTCAGGTACTCCAGTTTCGTTTATTCAGCAGATTCAAAATCCAGTCTATCGTTATCGTCCGATCATTCCTTTGCAGCAGGATTTGAATATGAGACCGCAAACGTATGAGCCAGGTGAAGGCAGCGCATCATCTGCGGGCTCGCTGAACGGAACGGTAAAGGATGCAAACGGCGCTGATGTTGAGGGTGCGACGGTGGTGGTGACGAATGCAGCCACGAACCAGAGCTTTCAACTCACAACCGACAGCGACGGCGAATGGCTTGCGGAGAATCTGAGCCCAGGTCAGTACAAGCTCCACGTCTCGGCGCGTGGTTTCAAGGACACGGCTGTTACTGATCTGAGTGTTAAGGCGGGAGTGAAAACCAACTTCGACGTGCGAATGGAGGTTGGATCTGTTCAAGAGACGGTGACGATCAACGGGGGAGCGAACTTTCTCATGAATCGCATTCAGGATTTACCGCTAAGCGGTCGAAATTCATTATCACTAATGGCACTCACGCCTGGTGTTGTTTCACCATACCGCGCGCCGATCGCAAACGTAATGGCGAGTGGGCAATCAGGAGTGGAAGCACAAACAAGCGCAAGTGAAGTAGGCGATCTGTTTGAGTACCGCATTGAGCAGCCCGTAACCGTTCCTCGAGATCGTTCTGCGCTGATCCCAATTCTTCAGACTCGGATGGAAGGTGAGCGAGTATCGATTTTCAACGAACGAAGCCCATCGAATCGTCCAATGAGCGGAATGCTTTTGAAGAACACATCGTCGTTGACGCTGGATGACGGCTCATTAACGGTAATTGACGGCGACGCGTATGCAGGTGAAGCGTTGATGGAGCGATTGAAGCCAGGCGAGGAAAGATTGATTTCATTCGCCCTCGACCTCGGCACCATGGTTAACGTCACTAATGATGAGGATCGACTGCCAACCTACATGTTGAAAGTGCACGACGGAGTTGCGGCGACTTACTACTACAACATCCGTCGAAAGATTTACACGTTAGTGAATCAGACCGACCAGGCACGAGTTGTCTACATCGAACACCCGATTGGTACTGATCCTGGCTGGCAGTTAGCAAGCGATACGACTAAGCCTGATCTGAAGACTGCCCAACACTATCGTTTTCGAGTGACACTTGCGGCGCATCAAAAGTTGGAGTTTCCGGTTATCGAGCGCAAAGAAAACTACGATGCATTTAACCTGTCAGACTTCAATCGCAACCAACTCGACTTCTTCATCTCGCAGCGCTACATCGACGATCAAACTCGCCAGGTGTTGGAGAAACTGATTGACTTGAAGAGTCAGATTACGAGAGTCGAATCGCAGCTTCAGGAAATAAACCGTCAGGCAGGCGAAATTACGCAGGATCAGCAACGACTGCGCGAGAACATCAAAACGTTGACTTCAACAGCAGAAGCAAAGCAGTTAATAACACGCTACGTCGCGAAAGCAAATGACCAAGAGACTCGGCTTGAGCAGATTGAAAAGGAACGCGTGAGCTTGGGTCAGCAACGCGTAAAGCTTCACGCGGAGTTGGCATCGGCGATTCAAGGCGTGTCGTTCGATCGGAAGATTGACTGACAGCGGCTTGGTGGGGAATCACTTGATTGATGGCGGCTTTGCCGCCTCCCGTGCGGAAAGCCTCTGGCTTTCCGTCAAGCACGCAACCCTTTTGGCGGCTAAGCCGCCCGAGGCGAAGCCTCTCATTTTCTAAGGAGCGAACGGAAAGCCAGAGGCTTTCCGTACGGGAGGCGGCAAAGCCGCATAAGCATCCTTCAAGTTTTCATCGAGAGCATCCCAAGCTTTCATCGAGTTATTGCTTGTCGAACAGGAGGGAAGCTCTGTGGTGAACTTGGTCTTGACCATCTCCACCTCAGAGCCAGGGGACACACAGGTTGCACAGAGGAGTCTCGTTAAGGTTTGTGACCCTTTCCTTTGCCGCCACCCTTTCCGCCACCTTGCTGTTGCGGATTTAGCGTCGCCGGTTTTCCTTGCTTCCTTTCCTGCTTCATTTCCGAGTGACCATGACCAGGATTTCCTCGCTGCATTTCGACCGGCTGCTGTGATCGCGGGACTGGTTGCTTTGGTTTCTGTTCAAAGCGTGGCTCTCTCGGACGAACAACGCCGGAATCCGGTGTCTTCATCCTGTTACCAACTCTTTCACCCTGCGCTCTTTCGATCTGAGGTTGCGGTTGACGAACGGGCACTTGAGTTTGTCTCGTTGCGTTCTCAACACGCTGCTGTTCGTGTTTAGCTTTCCCTTCACCTAGTCGTTTGAATCGACCGTTACCTGGAGTTTGATCGTCGAGACGGATTTGATTTGGCGCTTGCGCAGGCTGCACGGCACCTTTGTTTCCTTGATCACCGTTATTGCCACGCTGATCACGGAAGCTGTTGTCACCGCGTTCATCTTTCACCTTAAACTTGCGGCTACCAAATCTTTCGTTGACCGATTCAACCCGCATGTTCCGGGCAAGTTCTCGCCTGAACGGAGGCGCTACTGGCGTAATGCTGGTAACAACTGCCGTGTCGCGCAGTTTCTTCGCGATTCCCGGCGGAATGTCTTTCTTGCCTCGACCCCAGGCCGAATGAATTACTGCGTTTCTCAACGGCGTCAACGTTAACGGATCCAAAACTGGATTCACATTGCCCAGCATTTGGCGGTCAGCCCTTCGTGCTCTGCGCCAATCGCCGCTTGTGAAGTCATCGATAGGTACCACGGTGACAGCACCGGGCACATAAAGATTTGCCACGCGTGGCTGAACGATCTGAGTTCGACTCAAATAGTACGGACTCCAGTCGTTGTTGTAATAACGGGGTGCGTATTGGTCGCCTGGGCCTAACGGCACCCAACCGATTTCGTCCTGGGACAACGGCACAAACGCAACCATCGCCGGCGAATAAGTCGGTGTGTTGTTTACTTGATCAGGTATCCAGTACCACTGATTGCCCACGTTGGCCCAGCGTCCGTAGTGATACGGAGCGTAACCCCAGGGCTCGTTTGAGACCCAGGTCGGGCCATACGGGTAGTCATTCATCCAATACCCCTGTTGGTATGGAGCCCAACCGTCGTTGACGCGAGGAGACCACGCGTATCCGTAGCCATTCAAGTTTTGCCAGTTGCCGTAATAGTCGAGATCGTTCACGCCCGGAATGTAGGAGTTCACATACTGGTAGCTGGACGTACGTCGATAAGGATCGAAGTAATAAGGATCATTTAGATATGCGTTGTAGTCTCGATATCGCCCGTCGTAATACTGCGGATACTGATAACCGTAATAGTCGTCGACCAAATAACCAGCATCACGACCGTCTAATCGTGACAACACGACGTCGGTAGCTGTTTGACCGAGTAACCGGAGCACTTCGCCTTTGTTGATTTGGCCACTGCCACCACGACCAACCACCTGGGCGAGTCCACTTAAAACTGAGACAAGTACATTTCCGTTGTCGAATCCGACGTCGTAAAGACCTGGCTGTTGAAAGTCTACGGCACCATAAGGAGTCGCTACTTCAAACAACTCACCGGGAGCCAGGTAGCCCACGTCAAACATTGCCGAACCGTCGCGGAGTGCCAACTGAGTCCGTCGATCCGCGAGCGACAGCACATCCAGCGAAGTATTTGGATTCAAGCGCGCGAAATTTCGACCAGTGAAAGCCAGGCTCGCGTGCGCGTTGTCGCGCGTGTAAATCCGATCGCCAACTGTGAAGGGTTGGTTTGCTGTAGCCTGTACCCATTGCGGGTCGGCTGCGTCCCCATTGTTATCGCTGTTATTGAGCGCGACATCGCCATCGACACGTTGGATTCGCGCGGCGTTTGGAAGGGCAGCGGCCGATGCGTTTTGCTCATGCCTCACCCACCAGCCGACGGCGACAGCCGCCAGGACCGCGAAAATGAGAGCCACTACCGTCAGGTGTGGCCATACCTTCCAATTAGTAGTGTTTAGTTTTTGCATTGGCGCCCTCCCATGTTCAGAAACTGATGCTTACTAGTTTGGCAACCTCCATGCCCGCAAGATGCGTTTTGGGAAAGTTTGATCGATGAAAAGCAGATAACAGTCGGGCTGTTGTTGGTAGTCGTGAGATTGCCACGCGATTGCAGGAAGAACGCAATTTAGGCGCGACCGGAACTTGGAGTATCCGATAGACCATATCGTTCATTCGCGAAGGAAATGCGTCTCAAAACCGCACTGTGGAGTGCATTACTATGGATGATTTGAGGTGGAATGGCTTTTGCCAAATGAAGAAGCGGTCTACCCAGGTCTCTCCTAAACTCATTTGAAGGGGAAACGGAATGAACATAAGGTTTCTAAAAGGGGTTGCGGTTTCCGCCGCTCTCACCGGCTCGCTTCTGACCGCAACCAGCGTCGCGAACGCCCAGGGCCGGCGCGGTCGTGGAGAAGAGCGTAGTCAGGAAAATCAGGCTCAGCGCGAACAACGACAACAAGAACGCCAGACTCGCCGTGAAGAGCGTCAGACTGCCCAGCCACCTCAACAGCAGCAACAGCAGCAGCAACAGCAGCAACAACAGCAACAACGCTGGGAACAGCGACGTCAGGAACAGGATCGTCAGAATCAGGAACGCCAGCAGCGCTCAGATCAGCAGCGCCAGGAACAGCAAAGGCAGTCACAAGAGCAGGGACAGCGTTGGCGCCAGGAACGTCAAAATCAGGAACGTCAAACTCAAGAGCGAGATCAACAGCGTCGCGAGGCTCAACGGCGAGACGAGCAACAGCGCAGCGAGACCCAGCAGAGATGGGAACAGCAACGACGTGAAAACGACCAGCGAAATGATCAGCAACGTCGTGAAGCGCAGCAGCAATTAGAGCAACAGCGCCGTGGACAACAGCAACGTAACGATCAAATCCAGCGTGACGAACGTTGGCGTGGTCAGAATCAGCAGCGTAATCAAGACCAACAGGATCAATGGCGCCGACAACAACAATCCAACGATCGCAATCGTGTCGGGCGCGATAACGACGGAAACCGCAACCAGGATTGGCAGCGTCGTTGGCAGCAGGATCAGCAACGCCGTAGCGAGAGCTATCGCGCAGACCAGCAGCGACGTCAGAACTTCGCCTGGCAACGACAGCGTTCGCTTGAACAGCAACGACGTATTGCGCAGCTCCGTTTTCAGCAACGCTACATCGAACGTTTGCAGCGTGATCAGTTGCGGCTACAACAGTGGCAGTACAACAACTACAACAACAACTATTACAACAACTATCGCTATCAACGTGGCTCAAGCTACTACGAGACGAATCAGTACGGAGCAGAAATGCTTCAGCGTGCAATCAACGATGGTTACGGTGAAGGATTTCAGGCAGGTCAGGCTGATCGTCAGGACGGGTGGGGCTTCAATCCCGAAGACGCCTATGGGTATCAGGACGCCAGTTATGGCTACGATAGTTACTACGTTGACTTGAACGAGTATCAGTACTACTTCCGCGAAGGCTTTCGACGTGGCTATGAAGACGGCTACTACTCGCGTTCGCAGTACGGACAATACTCAAATGGCGGTTACAGCATCCTCGGTGCAATTCTCCAGGGGATACTTAATCTGCAGTCGATCAACTAATTTGACGGGGCGGTACTCCGTGGCCGCCCCGCTTTTCAAAAACGAGCAACAGCATTAACGAAGGGCGGCCATGGAGTGCCGCCCCTACAACTACGACGCAATTGCCTTCTCGGCTTTTGTGCGGACGAACGCGTAATTCAAGGCGGGAAGCGAATTGAACTTCGCAGCTTTTGTAAATGAGTCCTTGGCTTTTGCCGCATCACCCTTTCCTTGATAAGCCTCACCTAGCAAGTACAGATCTTGTGGGTTCTGTTGATTGCTTTGATTTAGCTCTGCGATCGCCTGGTCATAGTTCTTTTCCAAAAGTGCGATTCGGCCGGCTAATTCATGTGCCTGCTTGATCTGCCCGGAGTTCTTTGCTGCTTCGGAACCTTTGAGAAACTCTGCAGCATCCTTCTTTGCACTGTCCAGATTCTTCTCGCCGATTGCTACTCGCGCCAGGTTGTAGTGATGAAACAGCGCCGTGTTGTCTTTGATTTCTTTGGACAGGTTCGATTCGTTAGTCATTTTAAGCACTTGCTCGTAGGCTTGTTTTGCGTCAGCGTAACGACCCATCTCGAGAAGGACATTTCCTTTAAGCTGCAGATCGCCGGCCATCGCCGGAACATCGTTGGTCTTTTCTCCTAACGCGTATTGTTTCTCCACTTCCGTGAGTGCCTGGTCCAGTTTTCCACTGTCGGCAGCAACTACCATTTGACCAAACAACGCTGTGCGCCGTTCCCCGTCGCTGCGTGCCTTCTCGGTCATCTTCTGTAATTCAGCCTGTGCGTCGGCAGCCTTTCCCTGATAAGTCAGCGCGGCCGCGATCCCAAAGTGAGAGTTAACGAAGTTTGAGTCGATAGACAACGCCTTCTGATACTGGGTGATTGCTTCGTCGAACCGGCCCATCTTTAGCAATAACTCTGCGTAGGAATCGTAGGGGTTCGGATCGGCTGGAATAAGTTCGATGTACTTCTTGAAGGCGGTTTCTGCGTCGCTGTAATTTCCATCCTGCCGATACGCATAGCCAAGGATGTTGAAGGCAGTTGAGTACTTGGGATCAAGTTCAGTCGCTCGTTTGTAATGAGTGATGGCTTGTTTGAAGTCTTGCTGGCCGAAGTAGTAACCACCAAGATTGAAGTGTGCGCGTTCGTCATTCGGATACGCCGCGACTAGTTTTTCGAGGATCTCTTTCTGTTTTGTTGGGTTCGCATTTGCGCCGGCTTCAGTTGCCTCGATAAGCATCCGTTCGCCATCGGAAGCCTTGCCCGCGAGCGACACTGCTTTGTTCAAATGTTCAAAAAACTCCTTGGCTGTAGGTGAAACGGCGGCGCGGTTTAATTCTGCAAGGGCGAAGTTTGAATCAAGTGAGATCGCCTTGTCGAAATGTTGAATCGAATCGGTGATTCGTAACTTCTCCTGGAGATCGCGACCGGCGAGATACTCTTTTCGAGCATCTTCTGACGACGTGGTAACGGCGATCTTTCCTGAGTTGTTGTTTCCAGCAGTCGCGCTCGATCCGGTTCCAGTATTCGCTGGTTCTGCTTGTTGGCAACCCGCAAGAGTAAGAGCCACTATGGCCATTGTCATGAATAGACTAAACGACAACATTCGAGAGTTAGTGCTTTGCATTGCTGAATGCTCCTTCGTAGATAGACAAATCAGGCGTTAGAAGACCACGACGTGTTTGTAAACGTGCGCCTTCCTAATCCGGGGAGACCGTCTGGCTTGCTGGCATTCAGGCGGCGCTATCGTGTCAGGGTTAACTAGACGCCGCGTGTGAAGTAACCGCTCTTACTCGTTTTGATTGCCAGGTTCGTGTGGCGTGAGAATATCTACGGTCGGCAGGTAAGGTCAAGAATTTGTGGAAGAGCGGCTATCGCGTTTTTTAGAGAAACTTCAAATTGTCAGATATCGATGTCATGGATGACTCTCACACTGGGCCGCGCTTTTGCGAGTGTCACCTCGATGCATTCCAGAAAACTATCTGCATCAAAGGGCTTGGGAAACATTTCCACGCAACCCGCCGCAAGCACGTCGCGTTCAACCGCGTCACTAAGATAAGCACTCAGAATGATTATTGGAATGTGAGAGAGTTTCGGAGTTGAATGGATGCGTCTGGTTGCCTCGACGCCATCCATCTCGGGCAACGCTAGATCCATCAGGATTAGATCCGGATTTTGCCACGCAGCTTTGAGTAAACCTTCAACACCATCCTCAGCTTCTACAACGTTATAGCCTCGTCGTCGGAGCAGCATCGAAATCATCTGGCGTGTATCTGCATAGTCTTCGATAAGCAAAATAGTCGGACAATTAGAAACTTGTGCACACGGCATTACCGTGTTTACGACTGGAGACATAAAGGTACTCCGTTCAGTTCCCAGACACAGATTCTCCATCTGTATACCGGTCAAATTGCTTGTCGGGATGCTGGAATGAGGCTATGGGGCAAGGCCGTGGGGGATTCGCTAGATTACCATATCGGTGAATTGTGGTGGTGGAAATTTCCTAAAGCACGGAAAGGCAAGGCCATTGCAAGAGTTACCCTTTAGTGACGCCCTACGCTGAACGGGCGCCCTCTTCTGGGACCGCAGGCGTCCTCGCCTGCATTCGTCACCCCTAGAGTTCCCCTAGCTGAAACGTTGGCAGGCGAGGACGCCTGCGGTCCCAGAAGAGGGCGTCCGTTCAGCGTAGGGCGTCACTAAAGGGATTCGAGCGGAGCGCGCGATTTTACTTCCTGGGTTTCTCGCCGAACCAGTACCATGTGGGCTCGGGAACACTGCCATAGCGAAGCAACAAATCGTCAATCGTCTTGTTTACAGGCACGTGTCGATCGGGCAGCTTTGCGCCTGCTGCAATCAATGTCTTTATGATCTCCACGTATAGCTCGGGATCACCGCCGTGTGCCGCCGACCAAGCCGTTTGTCCGAGCACCGTTCCGCCGTACATGTTTCTTGCTTCGAGTGGCGGATCAAACTTCAACAAGTATTTGATTGTTTCTAGTTGTCCGAAGATCGCGGCGCAATGAAGCGGAGTTTGACCGTCACCTCCGTGCCCTTTAATACTTACACCTTTCTTCAAGAGAAATTCGATCACATTGATTCGTCCCCAACTGCAAGCGTAGGTAAATGCCGACTGGATCTCTTTCTTGGTGACACCACGTTTAAGCTTGCCGCTCTCGGTGAACGCCCGTTGGATAACATCAAGTCGACCTACGCCAGCGGCCGCTTCAAGATTTAGACGAGCGCCGCGCTCAGCGAGATAAACAGCCGCTTCACCGCGTCCATTCGCAAGACATCCCAGGACTGCACTACTTTCATTTCCAGCACTTTTTGGATGATCAATTTCTGCCCCGTGGTCGAGTAGGACTTGCATAAGCGGATTCTGAACTCCGGCTCTGAAAGGATGAACACTCGTCCCCACCAATCCCAAAGTTGTCGCTCCCCCTCCATACACGTCTGCTTCGGCATCCACTTCGGCTCCGGCATCAAGCAAAGCTTGCGCAATTTTGACGGCATTCTTGGGGGTTTTTTGACGATAGCCCTCAACGCCGTTAGCCGAAACATAGTGCAACAGCGTGGCGTTGTGTTCACGAGTGGACCTCACTTGAGCTAGTTTTGGATCCTTTCGCAAAAGCTGACTAAGCGTTTTTAGATCCCCGGTGACGATTGCGTCGGCTGCGGCTTCGAAACGAGCGACCGTGGAAGTTTTATTCGAAAGAGTCTTGATATGTTTCACGAACTTAGCCCAGGTTTCGAAACCGTGTGAGGAAGCAATGACAAACTGAGCGTCACTCAGTCGTGTTGGTGCTTGCGAACCCAGCTTGCGCGTCGCGAATTCTTCTACCCGATCAATCGTTCGATCTATTGAAGCCTTCAGACGCGAGGGCTCAACGTGATGGGAGTAAACCCGAGCCAGGGCTTTGATCCATTTCTCAGCCCACTTACCAATTGCCTTCTGGTTGCCGGACTTGAAAGCTTTAGTCGCTACGACTAGATCCCCAGCGAGTATTCTGTACCGCTCGACCGTGGGTTTGCGCATTAGAGGAAGTGCGTCCTGTGGATTGGGAAACATATCGAAGGCCTCTCCCTTTTTATCAACTCGGACTACCGAAGTTTCATTTACCATTTGCGGCTGGGCCGCCTCCCGTGCGGAAAGCCTTATGCTTTCCGTTCGCGCCTTGGAATAGGAGAGGCTTCGCCTCGGCGGCGTAGCCACCAAAAGAGAGTCGCGAAGTTCGACGGAAAGCCGGGCTTTCCGCACTGGAGGCGGCCCAGCCGCACGCCATCCTAAAGTTTGACAACGAAAACGCTGAGGTGACGCAGAGAAATATTATACTCTCCACCTTAATGCGCAGATCTCATCTTCTATTAATCGCTCTATTCTTGTTGCTCACCGCTTCGATCGTCTTAGTTGTTTATCTCAAACGTCGCGTCCCGTCAGCCACTCAATTCAGATGGCAAGCACATATCAACCGAGTCGCTGGCGACGGCTCTCCACTATTCCGCGAGGGCGCTGATCCAGTTAAAGCCGGCTTTTCCGACCCATTCGGAATCGCAGTCGCACCAGACGGGGCCGTCTACATTTCTGACGCAGGCGAAAGCGATCGCATTCGCAAGGTTAATCGAGAAGGCTCACTCGTCACCGTAGCCGGTGGTATCGACGGCTCAGGGAGCGTCTTCAACACACCTTCAGGCCTGGCCATCGACGCCGAGAACAATGTTTACGTGGCAGATACGGGAAACAATCGTATCCGCAAGATCACGCCCGAAGGAGTTGTCTCAACTATTGCCGGAAGTGGTACGGCTGGTTTTGCTGATGGTCCAGCCCCGTCGGCGCAGTTTGACGGACCAGTTGGCATTGCTGTCGATGAAACGGGAAACGTGTACGTCGCTGATAGCTACAATGATCGCATTCGCAGGATCAGTGTCGATGGACAAGTAATAACAGTGGCGGGCAAAGGTGGTCCCGGGTACGCAGATGGTGATGCGGCAAACGCTCTTTTCGATACGCCGTGCGGTGTCGCTGTGAATCGGGATGGAACTCTAATCGTCGCTGATACTGGAAACGACAAACTACGCAGGATTTCACCAACGGGTCAGGTTACGACGCTGCAGGTTGCCTTCGACGGCGAGCCTGACCGAACGTGGGTCCGTTCGCCCGTCGGTCTGGCACTTACACACGATGGCTTTGTTTATGTGACAGAGTTTGATCGCGGAACGATTGTGCAGGTCGCGCCGGATGGTAGGGCCTGTGTGCTGGCGGGCAGCAGATCTGGATATGCGGAAGGGAATGGCGTTGAATCGCGCTTCAATCATCCAGCGGGTATTGCAATCGACCCTCGTAGTGGTGACTTGGTCGTCGGGGATAGCGCCAACTATTTAGTCCGCCGACTCTCACACATGGCCCAGGCGCAAGCCACACAGCCCTCGACCGAACAGTTGCCACGATTGACTCCGGAAACGTTAGGTATTGCAAATCTTCATTGGCCCTTCGATCCTCAGGACCGTCCTCATGAAGTGGTTGCGACGATGGGGGAAGTCAGAGGTAGTTACGACTCGACAGATAGTCGCGATCATTTGCACAGCGGGTTGGACGTGTTTGCTGCTTTTGGCGATGTGGTTCGGGTAATCCGGTCGGAGAAGGTGAGTAGTCCGCTGTCCAATTGGGGCATCAATGAATTGACAGAGGGTATTCGCGTTGGTGTGATCTCCTACATTCACATTCACGTCGGACGTGACAAGGACGGCAACCTCTTCAACGATTCCAGATTTGTTCCGGTGAAGGGTGACGATGGGAAACTAACCAGGGTTAGGGTCAGGCGTGGGACTCTCTTCGGTCCTGGCGATGCGATTGGAACTGTCAACCGTATGTATCACGTTCACCTGATCGTTGGTCCGTCAGGAGGCGAGATCAATCCGCTTTCGCTATCGCCTGTTGGTTTCAAGGATAGTATTCCGCCAACAATTGAAAAAGATGGGATTCAGTTGTTCGATGAGTCGGGAACGAGGCTAATCGGCCAAGAAAATGGAAAGCTGGTAGTTCGCGGCCGCGTACGGGTTGTTGTCGACGCATTCGATCGAAACGACATGAACAGCGAACGACGCCGACTGGGTTTATATTCCCTCGGCTACCAAGTCTTCAACGCCACACAAACAACAACCAACCCAACATCCAAACAACAATCGAACCTTGCCGCTGCCCCTGCACCTGGTACTCCTGCCCCTGGCTTTCCCTCTCCCCTCATCACCATCCTCTTCAATCGCCTCCCTGCTGACAATGCAACAAAGATCGCTTACGCCGGTGAGAGCGGAATCACCGTTTACGGTAGCAAGACCACGAGGTTCTTGTATGAGGTGACAAATACAGTTCGCGACGGCCAAGCTCAAAATAGTTTCTGGGACACGTCGGAGTTGCCGAAAGGCGACTATGTTTTGCGGATTGTGTGCGCCGATTATTCTGGCAATGAAACTCATGGGGATCTTTCAGTCAAGATAAAGTAAGCCCCTCCCTTTCCCTTCAGTGACGCCATTGAACTAACGGGCGCGCTCTTCTGGGACCGCAGGCGTCCTCGCCTGCCAACGTTTCAGCTAGGGGACTTTAGGGGTGACGAATGCAGGCGAGGACGCCTGCGG
>Ga0207691_10002376_pt1 | contig 18427 bp, 17 predicted proteins | sample KBSM13metaG_FD_184327 | JGI IMG/M metagenome (GOLD analysis project Ga0207691, IMG submission 184327) | Miscanthus rhizosphere microbial communities from Kellogg Biological Station, Michigan, USA - KBS M1-3 metaG (SPAdes) (version 2) | ecosystem: Host-associated > Plants > Roots > Rhizosphere >... | reverse complement strand
ACAGGAGGTACGCGACCGGCAGGACGAACAGCAGGCTATCGAGTCGATCGAGCAGTCCGCCGTGGCCGGGAAGCAGGCGTGAGCTGTCCTTCACGTTCGCCTCGCGCTTGAGCAGCGACTCGGTGAGATCGCCCACCTGTGCCGCGACGCTGATGACGAGCCCGAATACGATCGTCGCCGGCAGCGGCATCGTGAGCGAGGCCACGGGCGCTAACGCGAAGCGTACGTAGAGCCACGCGACGATGATCGTCGCGAGCAGCCCGCCTAACGCACCGGAGCGCGTCTTCCCCGGGCTCACCGACGGCAGCAGCTTCGGCCCACCAACAGCGCGCCCCACGAAGTACGCCCCGATGTCGGATGCCCAGGTCAGGATCAGTGGCAAGGCTACGAGCGCCGTCCCCGCTCGATCGCCGACCGCGTACGGGTACTCACGCAGCGCGTAGCCGAAGCTGAGCGATCCTCCTGTGTACAACACGCCCATGACCGTGGCCGACGCCGCGCCAAGCGGGCGGCGACCGGTACCTCGCGCCCAGATGACGGCGGCGAGGATCACGAGCAACGCGACCGCGGGAACCGCGAGCGTCGGTCGATAGACGCCGACGGCGGCGGCATACGTGACGAGCGGGATAGCGCCGGCCAGTGGAATCCCAATCGGGTCGAGTGGCTCGAGCCCGCCCGCCGTCGCGATGCGATAGAACTCCCAGGCGCAGCCGGCGGACACGAGCGCGAGGAACGCCGCCAACGGAAGGCCGCCCAGGTAGATCATGACGAGCGCCAGCGGCGCCGCCACCAGTGCGGTGAGGATGCGCTTGGCGAGCTCGCTCACGCGTTAGGCCGGTACTCGGCCGAACCGACGCTCGCGCAGCTGAAAATCGCGAATCGCCTCGTACAGATCACCCCGCGTGAAGTCCGGCCAGAGTACGGGACTCATGTACAGCTCCGAGTAGGCGAGCTGCCAGAGGAGGAAGTTCGAGAGGCGCTGTTCCCCGGACGTGCGAATCAGCAGGTCCGGGTCGGGACACTCGGCCGTATAGAGCCGACCCGCGAAGGCCGTCTCGTCGATTGACGTTGCGTCGATCCGCCCGGCCGCCGCGTCCTGCGCCAGGAGCCTCGCGGCGCGCGCGAGCTCGGCGCGCGCGCCGTAAGAAATGAACAAGTTCAAAATCATCCGGTCGTTGCCCGCCGTTTGCGCGACCACACGCTCCACGGCAGCGGAGGCGTCCGCCGTGAGTCGCTCCAGCGCGCCTAACGCACGGACCCGAACGCCTCGCTGGTGCAGCTCGTCGGCCTCGCGCGCGATGTACTCCTCGAGCAGCGACATGAGTGCCGTGATCTCGGTCGGCGGACGGTGCCAGTTCTCCTGCGAGAACGCGAACAGCGACAGTACCTCGAGCCCCACCTCGACCCCGCCTTCCACGACCTCCCGCACCGACTTCATGCCGGACCGATGCCCAAACGGCCGGGGCATGCGCCGTTCGCGCGCCCACCGGCCGTTTCCGTCCATGATGATGGCCACGTGTCGCGGCACCGCGCCGTGAACGCGGATCTGCGCGAGCAGCTCTGCGGCGTTCCTGGAGTGCACGGTGCGGGTCCGGTCAGACTTCCATGATCTCGGCTTCCTTGTGCTTCAGGAGCTCGTCGATCTTGTGCATGTAGTCGTCGTGGATCTTCTGGAGATCCTTCTCGGCGTGCTTCACGTCGTCCTCGCTCACGCCGTTCATCTTCTTCAGCTGATCGCGCGCAGTCGTGCGCGCGTGCCTAACGGCAATCCGTCCTTCTTCAGCGAGCTTGTGAACGACCTTCGCCAGCTCCTTGCGGCGCTGCTCGTTCATCATCGGCAGCGGAACGCGGATCACGCCGCCCTGCACCGCCGGGTCGAGCCCGAGGTCGGACTCACGAATCGCCTTCTCGACCGCCTTGAGCTGGCCCTTGTCGAACGGCGTAACGAGGATGATGCGCGGCTCGGGTGCCGATACACTCGCCACCTGGTTCAGCGTCATCTGCGTGCCGTACATGTCCACACGCACGGTGTCGAGCATGGAGGGCGACGCCTTGCCGGAGCGGATCGAAGAAAATTCCCGCTTCGAGCTCTCGATCGCCTTGTCCATGTGCGCGCGACAGTCTTTCACGATCTGCGGAATTGTTGTCATCGAACGATCGTTCCCACGCGCTCGCCGCGTACCGCGCTTGCGACCGCGCCTTCATGGTGAATGTTCAGGACGATCAACGGGAGGTTGTTTTCCTTGCATAACGTCACCGCCGTCTGGTCCATCACGCCAAGCTCCGACACCATCACCTCACGATAGCTCAGGGTGTCGTAGCGTTTGGCGTCGGGGTCTTTCTTGGGGTCCGCGGTGTACACGCCGTCGACGCTCGTGGCCTTGATGATGACGTCGGCCTTGATCTGGATGGCTCGCAGCGCCGCAGCCGTGTCGGTGGAAAAGTACGGGTTCCCGGTCCCCGCAGCGAAGATCACGGTGCGCCCGACCTCGAGATGCCGGAGCGCGCGACGCCTGATATACGGCTCGGCTAACTCCTCCATCCGGATCGCGGTCATGACGCGCGTGTCGAGTCCCTTGCGCTCCAGGACGTCCTGGAGCGCAAGGGCGTTGATGACGGTCCCCAGCATACCCATGTAGTCGGCTGTGACGCGATCCATGCCGTTCTTGGACAGCTGAGAGCCACGAACGATGTTGCCACCGCCGATGACGAGACCAACGCTGACGCCCATGTCAGCGATCCCCTTGATCTCATCGGCGAATCGATTGATACGCTCGAAGTCGAAGACCATCGCCTTGTCGCCGGCGAGTGCTTCGCCCGAGAGCTTGAGCAGGACGCGCGAATAGGCGACGGCGGTGGCTGTCACCGTCGCTTACTCCTCGCCCATCTGGAAGCGAGCGAAGCGACGCACCGTCAGCGTCGAGCCGCTCTCCTTGCTCGCGTCCGCCACGAGCTGGCGAATCGTCTTCGAATCATCACGCACCCACGGCTGGTCGAGTAGCGTGTTCTCCGAGAAGAACTTGTTCACCTGACCGTCGACGATCTTCGCAATCATCGCGTCCGGCTTGCCGGCCGTGCGGGCCTGCTCCTCGTAGATCCGACGCTCGCGCTCGACGATGTCGCTCGGAACCTCTTCACGGTTCACGCCGAGCGGCACCTTCGGAACGCCGGCCGCGATGTGTTCGGCAACCGACTTCGCTACGTTCTGCACCGCCGGGCCAGTCCCGCCGGCAATGTCCACGATGACGGCGACGCGGCCGTTGTGGTGCACGTACGAGCCGATCACGCCATCGGTCTTGAAGCGCGCATAACGACGCACGACGACGTTCTCGCCCGTCTTGCCTGACGCTTCCTTCACGGCGTCAGCGACGGTCTTGCTCGCGTCCTTGTGCCACGGCTGCTTCATGACCTCGCCCTCGGTCGCGACCGTGACGATGCCATCGAATGCCGCGGCGCCGAACACCTGCGTGGCGACGTCCTGGGCCAGTGCGCCGAATTCCTCGTTGCGCGCCACGAAGTCCGTCTCGCTGTTGATCTCGACCAGCGCGGCGGTCTTCGCGTCGTCACTCACGAGCGCGACGATGCGGCCTTCGGAGGCGGCGCGATCCGCGCGCTTCTCGGCCTTGGCGATGCCCTTCTTGCGGAGATACTCGACCGCCTTGTGGACGTCGCCGCCAGTCTCCTCGAGTGCCTTCTTGCAGTCCATCATGCCGGCGCCCGTACGCTGGCGCAGCTCCTGGACATCCTTTGCGGTAATGGTGGTCGCAGCCATGTGTCTTTCCTTCGTTTTCGTGGAAACGCCGCCGGCACGGCGCCGGCGGCGTTTGGATTGTAGACGGTCTTCGAGGCCTGTGGCAGTGGGAGCGTTCAGGCTTCCGTGTCTGCGCCCTCGTCTGCGTCCCCGGCAGCATCGCCGCCCTCGACCGCCTCACCGCCCTCGGCGCCGCCCTTGAGCCGTGCGGCGATCGCTTCTGGCTTCGCGCGGCGACGACGCGGACGGCGACGGCGCTTGCGCTCCTCTTCACTTCCACCTGCGCCGCCAGCGGCCGGCTCCATGCCGCGATCGGAGCTGTAGGTGCTCTCCTCGCCTTCCTCTTCGGTCGGGCGCGTCGGCGCTTCACGGCGGGCTTCGGTGATCGCATCGGAGATGGCGCGCGCGATCAGCTCGACCGACCGGATCGCGTCATCGTTGCCCGCGATGGGAACGCTGATGAGATCAGGGTCCGAGTTCGTGTCGCAAATGGCGACGATCGGAATCCCGAGCTTGTTCGCCTCGCTCACGGCGATGCGCTCCTTCTTCGCGTCGATCACGAACATGAGGCCGGGAATGCGCGTCATGCTCTTGATGCCCGAGAGGTTCTTGGCAAGCTTGTCGCGCTGGCGCGACATCAGGAGCTGCTCTTTCTTCGTGTAGTTCTCGAACTCGCCGCCGGCCTCGGAGCCTGCCTCGAGGTCCTTGAGCTTCCGAACCTGCTTCTTGACGGTCTGGAAGTTCGTGAGCAGTCCGCCGAGCCAACGCTCGACGACGTACATCGCGTCGCAGCGCTCGGCTTCGCCCTGGACGATGGCGCCGAGCTGCCGCTTGGTGCAGACGAAGAGGACGTTCTCGCCGCGCAGAACCACTTCGCGCACGAGCTTCTGCGCCAGCTCGAGCTGACGGAGCGTCTTCTGAAGGTCGATGATGTGGATCCCGTTCCGCTCGGCGAAAATGAACCGGCGCATCTTGGGATTCCAACGGCGAGTCTGGTGTCCGAAGTGGACACCTGCCTCGAGGAGCTGCTGGAGACTGGGCTGCATTTGCTGTTAGAACCTCGAATGGGTTTTGTCGTCCGCCCTCGTCATCATCACCGTCGACTGGCTGGGCCAGCACCCGAGGTGACTCGGAAGGCGTGCAGAGTGGGTCGAACGCTATCGGCTGTCAGTCGCCAACTACCAGCCGGCGGATAGCTCCGAGCTGACAGCTGATAGCACTCGAAACGCGTTAGCGCTTCGAGAACTGGAACCGCTTGCGGGCCTTCGGACGTCCCGGCTTCTTGCGCTCGACTGCACGCGCGTCGCGCGTCAGGAGGCCGAGGTCACGAAGCTTGCGGCGGTGCGCCTCATCGAGCACGACGAGGGCACGGGCCACGGCCAGACGCAGCGCGCCGGCCTGACCCGTCTGTCCGCCACCGATGACGTTCGCTTTGACGTCGAAGCGCCCGAGCGTGTCAGTCGCGGTGAACGGCTGCTGAATGGCCGACACGAGCGCGGCCCGCGGGAAGTAGTCGCCTAACGTGCGACCGTTGACATCCCACTTGCCGGAGCCGGGGCGAATGTACACGCGACACACCGCTTCCTTGCGGCGGCCAACGGCGTGCGTCGTCGAACTGTCAGCCATTACTTCGTCTCGTTGGTGCGAGCGTTGAACGTCAGCACGCCGGGCTGTTGCGCGACGTGCGGGTGATTGGCCGTCGCGTACACGCGGAGCTTCCGGCGCAACTGCTGCCGGCCGAGCGCACTCTTGGGCAGCATGCCGTACACCGCCTTCTCGATCATGCGCTCCGGGTGCTTCGCCAGCATCGACGCGGCTGGCGTGAAGCGCTCGTGACCCATGTAGCCGGTGTGCGTGAAGTAGCGCTTCTGCTCCATCTTCCGCCCCGTCAGCTTCACCTTCGAAGCGTTGATGACGATGACGTTGTCGCCCGTGTCCATGTGCGGCGTGTACATCGGCTTGTGCTTGCCGCGCAGGATACGCACGATTTCAGTGGCGAGACGACCGAGGACCATTCCATCGGCATCAACGATGAACCACCGATGTTCGATGTCCTTCGGTGTCGCGGTGTAAGTGCTCATTGAGAATACGAATCCGAACGTGAACGGCCCGCACCCTGGCGCTTGGCGCCAGTGGCGGACCGGGCTATCCTGATTTTGGCAGACACGTAAGCTAGACAAGCATTTACGTGTTGTCAACCGACGTGAAAAGTGGCTCGCTACTCGAGCTCCACCAGCGTCGCGCCCCGCTCCACGGCAACGCCGGGCTTCACCCGGACGGACTTGACGACCCCCGCGGCCGCCGAGCGGAGCTCGTTCTCCATCTTCATCGCCTCCATCACGATGAGGCCCTGGCCGGCCTGAACCACGCTCCCGACTTCGACGTTCACGCGCACGATCAGCCCTGGCATCGGCGCAATCAACGGCGCGGGCCCCGCCGGCCCTGACGTGGCCGCCGAGAGTTGCCGGATCGCGTGGGTTCGCTCGTCCAGCGCTTCGACCTCGTAACGCCAGCCGTCGAGCGAGAGCGCGTACCGTCCGCGCGATGCGCCTCGCGCCACCGCCACGCGGTGTACCTCATCGCCAATGGTAAGCAACGCGATGGGCGTACCCGGGAGGTCAGCCAGATGTGCCTCGACCTCGGTCCCGTCCACACGAACGCCATTGGCGTCGAGCTCGACTTCCACGGTCCTACCGGCAACGTCGACGAGGTATTTCACGCGGCCTCCGGAACGAGCTCGCACACCGTCTCGACGTGCGCGGTCTGTGGGAACATGTCGAACGACAACATGGACGCGATGCGGTACCGGGACAGGCGCTGTACGTCGCGCGCGAGCGTAGCCGGGTTGCAGCTGACGTAGACGATCGCGCGCGGCGGCGTGGCCTCCTGTAACACCGATGTGACTCGCTCATCGACGCCGGCACGCGGCGGGTTGAGGATCACGACATCGGCCGGCAGCGCGTCACCGATAACGTCCTCGACACGCCCGACAACCGCGCGAGACCCCGGCGGGAGGTGCGCCGCAACCCACCTCGCGGCGGCGCCATCAAGCTCGATCGCGGTCACGCGCATGCCAGCCCCGGCGAGCGCGATAGCTGTCGCGCCCGCCCCCGCGTACGCGTCGATGACGACCGCTGGCGCATGCGCCCTGGCGACTCCAATCACGTAGGCGTGAAGCTGCTCCGCCCCCGCCGCATTCACCTGCGTGAACGACGCGTCGGGCGACTTCGCATCGTGAGCCTCCGATGCGCCCACGCCGTCCCTGCGCCGGTCCACGAGCAATCGACGTCTCTGTCCGCCCGGCTCCCACCACACCGTGGACAGCGCCGGTACGCGCTTGGCCAACGCTTCAGCCGTTGACCACTGGCTTCCGCCTTCGAGCACGAACGACGCGCCGTCCGTCGTCAGGCGAACCGCGCCGCGGAGCTGCGCGGCTCTCGGAAGAAGCGACGCCGCAGCGAAAATCTGCTTCCAGATGGCCACAACGCGATCGTCTGTGATGAGGCACTCCTCGAGCTGGAACACCGCATCGGGTCTATCGAACGGATGGAGACCCGCGATCAAGCGATCACCGCGCCAGCGGAGCGCGAGCGTGAGCTTCGTGCGGTACGCCCAGGGCGCCGGACTCGGTCGGACGTCCACGGCATCAACGGAGCGCTTGCCGATGCGCTGCATTGCGTCGCGGACGATCCTGCTCTTGGCGCTCAGCTGCGCATCGTACCCGAGATGCTGGATCTGACATCCGCCGCAGCGATCACGCGTGTAGTGCACGCACGGCGGGTCTACGCGTTCGGGAGATGGTTCGACGATCGACAGCACCGCGCCGCGTGCGAACCTCCCGCGCACTTCGAGCCGGGCATCCACAGTGTCGCCAGGTGCGGTCCTCGGTATGAAGACAGCCATGCCTTCGCTCCTCGCGACGCCGTCTCCGCCGGCTGCGATGGACTCGACGTGAACGCGAGCGGTTGTCATCGATCGCCGATGGCTTCTCTTCTTGCCGCCTGCTTCCACGCGTCGGTGGCGGCGACCGCGTGACTCGGAGACGGCGCAGCACCGTCTCCGGGCGCGCGGCCGTTCACCGGTGTGGCGACGCGGCCCGTCCGGTCGCGATGAGCGACGAGCGCCGCAGCGATGGCCGCCGCGCGCACTCCCGCGTCCGGCGGTTTCACTCCGACTATGCTGGGCAAGCGGCGTTCGAGCCACTGAATCTCGATCGCGCCGCGACGGAACTCCTCGTCTTCCATGACGCGAAGATGAAAGTCTCGCGACGTCTCGATTCCGTGAACCGTGAGCTCGAGCAACGCGCGGTGCATCCGCGCAATGGCATGCGCGCGGTCTGGCGCCCAGACGATGAGCTTGGCCAACATGGGATCGTAGTGAAGCCCCACTTCGCTGCCTACCTCGACACCGCCATCCCATCGGACGCCCGGCCCCGCCGGAACGTGCAGGTACTCGATGCGGCCGGTCGACGGCAGAAACCCGTTGGCAGGGTCCTCACTCGTTATGCGGCATTCAATGGCCCAGCCGCGAGGCACGATCTCGTCCTGGCTGAACGGCAGCCGCTCTCCGGCCGCGACGCGAAGTTGCCACTGCACGAGATCGATACCGGTCACCAGCTCGGTGACAGGATGCTCGACCTGGAGCCGCGTGTTCATCTCCAGGAAGTAGTACCGACCGTCCTGGTCGAGCAGAAACTCGCACGTGCCGGCGTTCACGTAGCCCGCCGCGACCGCGGCACGGACCGCCGTCGCGCCCATCTCACGACGCAGCTCGGGCGAGACGGCCACGCTCGGGGCCTCCTCGATCATCTTCTGGTGCCGGCGCTGCACGCTGCACTCGCGCTCACCTAACGAGAGCATCGTCCCGTGCTGGTCGCCGAGCACCTGGATCTCGACGTGCCGTGGGCCGACGATGTACTTCTCGACGTAGACAGCATCGTCGCCGAACGCATTCTTCGCCTCCCGACGCGCCGCCTCGAGTGCGCCCGCCAGCTCGGCACGTTCCTTCACGACACGCATGCCTTTGCCGCCACCACCCGCCGCGGCCTTGAGCAGCACCGGGTAGCCGAACTGATCCGCGATCTCTTCGGCCTCGGCCGCATCCCGCAGCGCCGTTGTCGTTCCAGGTACCACCGGTACGCCGGCAGCGATGGCCAACTGGCGTGCGGCCGTCTTGCTCCCCATTGCGGCAATTGCTTCCGGCGGAGGGCCGACGAATATCAGCCCCTCGTCCCTAACGAGTCGCGAGAACCACTCGCGCTCGGAAAGGAAGCCGTACCCGGGGTGAATCGCGTCGGCGCCAGCGCGCTTCGCCGCTTCGATGATGCGCTCGCCGCGCAGATAGCTCTCGGCCGACGGCGCAGGCCCGATATGCACAGCGTCGTCGGCCTCACGAACGTGGGGCGCACGGGCATCGGCATCACTGTACACGGCCACCGAGCGAACGCCGAGCTCGCGGCACGCCCGCATGATCCGTACGGCGATCTCGCCGCGATTCGCTATGAGAAGCGTCGAGAACATTACAGCGGGATGTTCCCGTGCTTCTTTGGCGGATTGCGGTCGCGCTTTCGCTCCAGCGTGCTCAGCGCGTCGATAAGACGCGGCCGCGTGTCGCGCGGGTCGATGATATCGTCGACGTACCCGCGACTCGCCGCGACGTACGGGTTTGCGAACTTCTCGGAGTACTCGCGCACCTTGGCATCAGTCGCAGCCACGCCGTCGCCGCTCTCGGCGATCTCGCGGCGAAACAGAATCTCGACGGCGCCCTTGGGGCCCATGACCGCGATCTCGGCGGTCGGCCAGGCGACATTGAAGTCGCCGCGAATGTGTTTCGAGCTCATGACGTCATACGCACCGCCGTAAGCCTTGCGCGTGATGACGGTGAGCTTCGGCACGGTGGCCTCGCAGTACGCGTACAGCAGCTTCGCCCCGTGTCGGATGATGCCGTTGTGCTCCTGCATAACGCCGGGCAGGAAGCCTGGCACGTCTTCGAACGTGACGATCGGAATGTTGAACGCATCACAGAACCGAACGAAGCGCGCTGCCTTGACCGATGCGTTGATGTCCAGCACGCCCGCGAGCACGGCCGGCTGATTCGCGACGATCCCGACGCTGTAGCCGCCCAGGTGCGCGAAGCCGCACAGAATATTTCCCGCGTACGCACCGTGCACTTCATAAAACTCGCCATCGTCGACGATGCGCGTGATGACCTCGTGCATGTCGTACGGCTTGTTCGCGTTATCGGGCACGACGTCGATGAGCGACTCCTCGCGGCGATCGCGAGGATCCCGGCCGGTCCCGCGCGGTGGATCGTCGAGGTTGTTCGACGGCACGTAGCGGAACAGCTCACGGATTGCCTGCAGCGACGCCAGCTCCGAGTCATGCGCGAAGTGCGCGACGCCTGACGTGCCGGCGTGCGTGTCGGCGCCACCGAGCTGCTCCATGGTCACGTCTTCGTGCGTGACCGTTTTCACAACGTTCGGTCCGGTGACGAACATGTACGACGTCCCCCGGACCATGTACGTGAAGTCCGTGATCGCCGGCGAGTACACCGCGCCACCTGCACACGGGCCGAGCACGGCGGAAATCTGTGGAATCACGCCGGACGCCAACGTGTTGCGGAGGAAGATGTCGGCGTACCCACCTAACGACACGACCCCTTCCTGGATGCGGGCGCCTCCCGAGTCGTTCAGCCCGATCATCGGCGCGCCATTCCGCAGCGCGAGGTCCATCACCTTGCAGATCTTCTCCGCAAACGCCTCCGAGAGGGACCCGCCGAACACGGTGAAGTCCTGGGAGAAGACGTAGACGAGCCGGCCGTCGATCCGGCCGTAGCCGGTCACGACGCCGTCACCGTATGTCTTGATCCGATCGAGGCCGAAGTCGGTCGAGCGGTGGGTCACGAAGCGGTCGAACTCGACAAAGCTCCCCTCGTCGAGCAGCACGTCGAGTCGCTCGCGCGCCGACAGCTTCCCCTTGTCGTGCTGTGCCTTGACGCGCTCAGCGCCTCCGCCCTGCTCGGATTCGGCGCGCCGCCGCTCGAGCAGATCGAGCTTTTCTCGCATGGTCATAGAGGCGTGAAGCTAATGGGGCTATCAGCGATCAGCTATCAGCGTGAGCTCGAAAACACAGCGGGACGCTTTCGACTGTGAAAGCGTCCCGCTGGTATTCGCTGGTGCCTGCCTGGCGCTATGACTCTTCAGGCGTCGGCGGAATCTCGGTGTCGCCGATAATAGGCATATCACCGTCGTCCGTATGCACCGTCGGCGGTGTTTCCGGACGCGGTGGCTGATCCTCCGGAATGTCCGTGACGGTGAGGACAATGCGACGGTGAATCGGATCGACCTCGAGGACGCGCATGTCGAGGTTCATCCCCTCGTATGCGATATCCGCCGGGTTCGAGACCGCGCGCATGGGTGACAGCTGGCTCACCGGAACGAAGCCCTCGATGTCGTTGCCGACATCGACGACGACGCCCTTGTCCATCAGGCGAACGACCTTGCCGCGAAGCTCGGTGCCGACCGGATACGTCTCACCGATACGGAGCCACGGATCTTCCTCGGCCTGCTTGAGGCCGAGCGAGATGCGCTTGTTGTCCGAGTCGATGTTCAGGATCACGACGTCGACCGCATCGCCCTTCTTCACCACTTCCGACGGATGCTGAACGCGCTTGGTCCAGCTCATGTCGGAGATGTGGATCAGGCCGTCGATGCCAGGCTCGATCTCGACGAACGCCCCGAAGCTCGTGAGGTTCCGAACCTTGCCGTTGATGCGCGTGCCGACCGGGTACTTGAGCGGCAGCACCATCCACGGATCCTGCTCCGTCTGCTTCATGCCGAGCGAGATCTTTTCCTCGTTCGGGTCGACCTTGAGCACGACCGCTTCGATGGACTCGCCGATGCTGACGAGCTTCGACGGGTGACGAACGTTGCGAGTCCAGCTCATCTCGCTGATGTGCACGAGGCCTTCGATGCCCGGCTCGAGCTCGATGAACGCACCGTAGTTCGTGATCGAGACGACTTTCCCGGTGACACGCGTGCCGACCGGGTACTTCGCCGCGACGTCCTTCCACGGATACGCCTGAAGCTGCTTGAGGCCGAGCGAGATGCGCTCACGCTGCCAGTCGATGTCGAGCACTTTGACTTCGAGCTCCGCACCGATCTGCACCATCTCCGACGGGTGGGAGATACGCCCCCACGACATGTCGGTGATGTGGAGCAGGCCGTCGACACCACCGAGATCGATGAACGCGCCGAAGTCGGTGATGTTCTTGACCACGCCCTTCCGGACCTGATCCTTCTGGAGCTCCTTCATCAGCTTCTCGCGCTTGCCAGCACGCTCGGTCTCGAGGATCACACGGCGCGAGACGACGATGTTGCGGCGGCGCTTGTTGAGCTTGATGATCTTGAACTCGTACTTCTGGCCGAGGAGCTCGTCGATGTTCGGCACGCGACGCAGTGCGATCTGCGAGCCCGGGAGGAATGCGTCGACGCCCATGAGGTCGACGACGACACCACCCTTGATCTTTTTGACGAGCGTGCCTTCGACCGGCTGATCGTTCTCGTACGCGAGACGGATGCGCTCCCACACGCGCATGAAGTCCGCTTTCTTCTTCGAGAGAACGACTGACCCTTCCTGGTCCTCGAGGTGCTCCAGCAGCACCTCGACTTCGTCACCGGGCTTGAGGTCTGGAAGGTCCTTGAACTCCTCGAGCGGGATCGTCCCTTCGGATTTGAATCCGATGTCCAGGACGACCATGTTGTCGCGGATTTCAAGCACACGGGACTTTACAATTTCACCCTCCTCGATCGAGGCGAGGGTGCCATTGTACATGTCCATCATCTGCTCGTACTCCTCGGAGGAGTACTCGTCTTCCTCGTACAGCTCGGGACGACGGTTGGCGAGCGGCCGCAGCTGGGATTTCTGCAGGTCGCGCTTCTCGCGTGGGGTGAGCACGCTCGCGCCGGTAGAAGGGGGGGTGGTTTCGAGCTCGGTCATACCGATGAGTATTCTCCTGGACCGCGGATCTTTAGGCTCGCCGCGACGAGTCGAAGTGCAGAACGGGAAACGAAGCCGGCCCCAAAAGCCGCCCTTGTGGGACGGATCTCAGGTCCGATTCGCGCGAACCGTCAAATGTATTGTCAGCCTATATGCCCGTCAACGGGGGAAGTTTCGCTTCCACGCTGAGTTACGGCCCTCGCCAGCGCGACGATGCGGTCTACTTGCTCAGGCTGCGTCAGGTAGGTCGTATCGATCAGGACGGCGTCCTTCGCCTGAACGGTCTGGGTTGCGTCCTGCGCGTCGCGGTGGACGATGCGATCCGTCTCTTCTGCGATTTCCGCCTCGGTGGGTCGACGGCCGATCTGCTGCGTCAACCGCCGACGGGCGCGCTCCCACGGGTCGGCGATCAGGAACACCTTGAGCGTGGCGTCGGGAAAAACGGCGGTGCCCATGTCTCGGCCATCGACGACGACATCGTGCCGGCGCGCCGTGTCCCTCACGAGCGAGTTCACCCAGGCGCGAACGAGCGGCATCTGCGCTACTTGGGATACGAACCGTGTCACCTCGGGTCCGCGGATCTCGGCCTCGATGTCCTTGCCGTCGATGCACGGCGCGAACGACGTGTCGCGCGGACTGAGGCTGATGCCGGCGGCAGCGTCGAGCACGAACGCCTCCGTCCATTCGCTGGGTGACACTCCGCTGCGCACGGCCGCCGCCGTTGCGGCGCGGTACAATGCGCCCGAATCGACGTGTCGATACCGGAGCACCGATGCAACCCAGTGGGCGGTGGACGACTTGCCTGACGCGGCGGGTCCATCGATCGCGATGACGACCGGCGTGTCCGGCGATGCGTCTTTACTCATCCGTCAGTCGCGCCAGATCCGACCAGAATCCCGGATACGAGACCGAGACACAGTCGGGATCGTCCACAACGATCGCGTCACCAGAGAGCGCGCCAAGCACCCCGAACGCCATCGCCAGCCGGTGATCCCCGTGCACCCGCACCTGACCGCCTAACGACAATGTCGGCCCGCGCACGCGCAGCCCGTCGGGAAGCTCGTCCGCATCCGCGCCGACGGCGCGAAGGTTGGCGACGACCGCCGCAATCCGATCGCTTTCCTTGACCCGGAGCTCGCTCGCGCCACGGATCTCCGTTTCGCCATCGGCGCGCGTCGCCAGACACGCGAGAAGCGGCAGCTCATCGATCATCGCCGGAACGTCCTGGCCGGCCACGCGCACCGCGCGCAACCCACGCGCGGTGACCGTGATGGTGCCGACCGGCTCGCCGCACTCCTCGCGCTCTACTTCCCACTCCACGTCGGCGCCCATGTCGCGCAGCGTGCGAAAGAACCCGAGCCTCGTCGGATTCAACGCGACATCTGTCAGCGCGACGGGCGTGCCGCTCCCTACCCCTCCCGCCGCGGCGAGCGCGGCGAGGAACGCCGCCGACGATGGATCCGCCGGAACGTCGATCTGGAATGAAGGCAGCTCGGACGCCGGCGTGAGCGACGCTTCACCGCCACACGAACGGATCTCGACGCCAAGAGACGCCAGCATGCGCTCGGTATGGTCGCGGGAGCGGATGGGCTCCGTGACGGACACAGGAACCCGCGCCACGAGCCCCGCGAAGAGAATCGCGCTCTTGACCTGCGCGCTCGCCGTCGGGCTCGGCCAATCGATCGAACGCAATTGTCCGCCAGTCACGACCATCGGCAGATGATCCCCGTCCTCGAACGTGAAGCGCGCGCCCATGGCCTCGAGCGGGCGAGCAACACGCGCCATCGGACGTCGGCTGAGACTCGCATCGCCAATGAGGCGGCTCGCGAACTGGTGTCCGCTCAGCACGCCGGTCATGAGGCGCGCCGTCGTGCCGCTGTTTCCGCAGTCGAGCGGCTCGCTCGCGGCTTCGAGAGCACCAAGACCACGCCCGTCGACACGAACGTCGTGCCCGAGTGGCGGGATCGTCACGCCTAACGCGCGCAGAACTCCTGCCGTCGAATGCACGTCGGCCGATGGCAGTATGTTGCGAATGCGCGACCGGCCGCTCGCGAGCGCGGCACAGATGAGGGCGCGGTGCGAGATCGACTTGTCGCCCGGTACACGGATCGCGAGTGAGGCCGGATGGGAGGTCATCGCAACCACTGCTCCAACGCGGTCGCCAGGTCCGTCTTCTCGTCACGGTACTTGACGATCAGTGGGGTCTGCAACGAGAGACCTTCAGCTGCCGCCCACTGGCCACGCACTGCCCGCGCGCCCGGCACCACCACTGCTCCTTCGGGAATCTCGAGTGGTCGGCCGCCTTCAGCGCGATACACGCGCTCGCGCACGAGGTCGAACACTGGCGTGCCGCGGGTGAGCACCACTCCTGCCCCGAGGACCGCGCGCGCCCTGACGATCGTTCCTTCGTATACGCCGCAATTCCCGCCGACGATCGCGTCACTCTCGATGATGACGGGCGCGGCGTTCACCGGCTCGAGCACTCCGCCAATCTGCGCCGCGGCGCTCAGATGCACGCGTTCGCCAATCTGCGCGCACGACCCGACAAGCGCGTGCGAATCGATCATGGTTCCCGCGCCCACGTACGCGCCGACGTTGATGTAGGCCGGCGGCATGCACACGACGCCCGGCGCTACGTACGTCCCACGCCGGATGGATGTGCCGCCGGGTACGACACGCACGCTGTCCTTCAACGTCAATGCCCGCGGCGGAAACGTGTGCTTGTCGAAGAATGCCGCGGGCTGGTCTGGCCCGTGGTCGATTCCGTCCTCGGGCATCGCTACGACGCGGCCAACGCGAAATCCCAGCAGGATACCTCGCTTGACCCAGGGCACCGCATTCCACGTCCCGTCCGCGGCGCGCTCGGCCGCGCGTAACTCGCCACGCTCCAGCGCACCGAGCAGCTCGTAGACGACGGACTCGGTATCGTTAGGCAACGGGGTGCCCTGCGGCGTTGACGCGATCGCCTCGATGCGCTCGGCGAGCGCGTTGCTCGTGACCACCGTCATTGTGACAGCGCCTCCACTCCGGCCAACGCGGCGCGCAGCGGCGCCTCGTGCTCGCTGGTGAGCGGGACGAGCGGCAATCGAAGCACGTTCTCCATCTTGCCCATCATCGACAGTGCAGCCTTCACGGGAATTGGATTGGAATCGATGAACGCAGCCTCGAACCACGGCGTGAGACGCATGGCGAGCGCGCGCGCCTCGGCGAAGTCGCCGCTCGCGCAGAAGTCCGTGAGCCGTGCCATCAGTCGCGGGGTGGCATTGCTCACGACGGAGATCACGCCATCGCCGCCAGCCGCCATCACAGCCAGCGTCAGGGCGTCGTCGCCGGACAGGACGCTGAAGTCGTCGGGTCGGTGCCGCAGGATGGTCGTGACCTGCGCCAGATTCCCCGACGCTTCCTTGATGGCGACAATGCGCGGATGCTCGGCGAGCGCGAGCGTCGTTCGCGCCTCGATGTTGCTGGCCGTGCGTCCCGGCACATTGTACAACACGATGGGCAGATCGACGGCGTCCGCGATCGCGCGGAAGTGCGCGATGATGCCGCGCTGCGGCGGCTTGTTGTACGCCGGCGAGACGTGAAGCAGATGCGTCGCTCCCGCGTCTCGCATCTCACGTGACAGCGCGATCGCACGGGCCGTATCGTTGGACCCCGCGCCAGCCACGATGGGGACCCTTCCCTCCGCCACGTCGACCGTGATCTCGACGACTCGACGCTGCTCGGCTGTCGTGAGCGTGGCTGCCTCACCGGTCGATCCGCACGGGACGAGAAAGTGGACGCCTTCCGTGATCTGCCACTCGACGAAGCGCCGCAGCGCACCCTCGTCGAGGGCGCCGCTCGCGGTGAACGGTGTGACGAGCGCGGTGCCACACCCGCGCAGCATTGTGGACATCAGACGGCCTCCGCTCCCAGATCGAGCACGTCCCGCATGGTGAACACGCCGCGACGACCGCGCACCCAACCCGCGGCCCGCAATGCGCCGTCGGCGAACACGCGACGATCCCGAGCCATGTGCGTGAGTCGGATATGCTCGAATGCACCGTCGAACGACAGCTCATGCGTGCCGGGGACGTAGCCCGTGCGAACGCTCGTGATGTCAATGGCTCTGCCCAACGGCCGGGCCACGGCACGCTCGAGCGCGATCGCCGTACCGGACGGCGCGTCCTTCTTGGCCGCGTGGTGGGTCTCCACGATGTGGGGATCGAATTCCGGAGCGTGATGCATAACGCGACCTGCCGCGGCCGCCAGCGCGAGAAACAGATTCACCCCGATCGAGAAGTTAGGCGCATGCACGAGCGCGCCGTTCAACCCATGTACTTCTCGGGTGACGCTCTCGAGTCGGTCGCCCCAGCCGGTCGTGCCAGTGACAACGGGATAGCCCGCGCGCACCGCTGCAAGAATGTTCGACGGCGCCGCGTCCGCTTCCGTGAACTCGATCACGACTTCGGCGTCACCCAGCCGCTCGCGAGTCAAAGCCGACCCGCCGGCGTTGTCGGCGGCGCCGATCGTCGCGGTGACGGCGAACGATCGCTCACGCGCGAGGTCATGAATCGCGCGGCCCATCTTGCCATTGCCGACGATCGCGAGACGCAGGTCGCTCATTGGGGTGGTGGGAAGAACGCGGTGTGAAGCCGTCGCATGGCGTCGAGGACCTGATCGCCGTCGACGAGGAGCGTGAGATTGATCCCGCCCGAGCTGAGTGAAACCATGTGCACCTTGATCGTGTCGAGCGCCGCGAGCGCCCTCGCCATCGTCGCGGTACTGTCGCCGAGTCCGGCACCGACTAACGCGACAATTCCACGGTTGCGTTCGACGGAAACATCGCCGAGTGCGGTGAGCGATCCGAGCAGCGCGTCGAGGTGAGTGGCATCGTCGATCGTCATAGAGACGGAGACCTCGGACGTCGCGACCACGTCGACCGACGTGCGATTCTCGTCGAAGATCTCGAAAATCCGCCGCAGGAATCCGTGCGCGAGCAACATCCGCGGCGTGCGGATGCGGATCAGCGACACGTCTTTCTTCCCTGCGATGGCGCTCACCGGCCGGCGCGGCGCGTCGAACGTGATGCGCGTCCCGCACCCGTCGGGGCGACGCGAGTTGTAGATGTAAACTGGAATGCCGATGCGGACGGCCGGCGCGATCGTGCTCGGGTGCAGGACCTTGGCGCCGAACGATGCCAGCTCGGACGCTTCGTCGAAACGGATCTGCTCGATCAGCCGTGCGCCGTCGACGACGCGCGGATCGGCCGTGAGCATGCCGTCCACATCCGTCCAGATCTCGATCGCCTCGGCGCGGAGCGCGGCACCGAATAAGGCCGCACTGTAGTCGCTGCCACCACGGCCTAACGTCGTGGTAATGCCGGCCGCTGTCGCGCCGACAAAGCCGCCGACGACGGGAGTTGTCCCGGCGGCCAGCAGCGGACGAATGATTCGCTGCGTCGCGTCGGCGATCAGCTCCGGTTGCGGCTCGGCGCGCGTGTAGTGGTCGTCGGTGATCATGACGTCACCGGCGTCGATGAGCTGCGCTGGCACGCCGCGCTCACAGAGCACGGCGACCACGAGGTGCGACGAGAGACGCTCGCCGATGGATGCGATTGCGTCGAGACTCCGCGGCGTCATGTGACCGAGCACGGACAGTGCTTCCGCGAGGCTCGCGAGCTCATCGAACATCGCGCTCA
>Ga0207691_10002375_pt1 | contig 18433 bp, 15 predicted proteins | sample KBSM13metaG_FD_184327 | JGI IMG/M metagenome (GOLD analysis project Ga0207691, IMG submission 184327) | Miscanthus rhizosphere microbial communities from Kellogg Biological Station, Michigan, USA - KBS M1-3 metaG (SPAdes) (version 2) | ecosystem: Host-associated > Plants > Roots > Rhizosphere >... | reverse complement strand
GTGGGATACGGAATGTGGGGCATGGGTAGCTGGTCTAATTCCGACGACAATGAATCGCTGAGCTCGCTTCAAGCGTCAGTAGATCTGGGCTGTAATTTTTTCGACACTGCATACGCCTACGGTGAAGGCCGCAGTGAAAACCTGCTCGGACAAATCGTCAGATCAAATCCCGGGAAACATCTCTACACGGCCACCAAAGTGCCGCCAAAGAATTTGCAGTGGCCTGCACTTCCTGACTCGACACTAATGGAGTCGTATCCGCCGGACCACGTTGAAGAGTTTGTACACCGAAGTCTAGAGAATGCCGGACTGCAGCAGTTCGACCTCGTGCAACTTCACACCTGGAGTGACGATTGGATGAGAGACGATCGCTGGTTCTACAAACTCGACGATTTGAGAAGCCAAAAGCTCTTAAATGCGATCGGACTTAGTATCAATCGTTGGGAACCATGGAATGGTGTGCGGGCAGTGCAAAGCGGACAAGTCGATGCCGTTCAAGTTATCTACAACATCTTCGATCAGAACCCAGAGGACGAACTTTTTCCTGCCTGTCGCGAGCACAAAGTCGCAGTGATCGCCCGCGTCCCATTTGACGAGGGAACACTAACCGGCACGCTAACGAAGGAGAGCACGTGGCCGGAAGGCGATTGGCGCAACAATTACTTTACGCCTGAGAATCTAAACCCCAGCGTCGACCGGGCCGAAGAACTCAAGAAGATGCTCGGCGAGTGGAACCAAGAACAGTCGACAAACATCCGGATGCCAGAACTCGCGTTACGATTCATTCTTAGCAATACGGACGTCACGACAATTATTCCCGGCATGCGTAAGCTGTCGCACGTGGAGTCGAACATCGAGGCGAGTGACGAGGGAGCGCTGGATAAGGAACTGTTGAAAAGACTCCGTGACTTTCGGTGGGTGCGTAAACCTGCTCCCTGGTCTGACTAAGCGTACAGACTTCAGCTTGTGAGGCTTAATAAGAAAGTTCTGACGGGCTATAAGAATCATTTTCCATTATTTTCCATATCTCATTTGACTAGCTCTTCATTTCCAAAGTCTTCACTAGAAATGCCCAACGATCAGCAATCTCTTCAATGATCTTCGAAGTTGGTTTCCCCGCTCCGTGTCCTGCCTTGGTCTCAATGCGAATCAGTATCGGAGCACTACCTTCCTGAGCCGCTTGGAGCGTTGCCGCAAACTTGAAACTGTGCCCGGGCCAAACTCGATCATCATGGTCGGCTGTGGTAACTAACGTCGCCGGATAAGCGGTACCCGGCTTAATGTTGTGCAACGGCGAATACGCGTAAAGCGCCTTAAACTCGTCGGCGTTTTCAGACGAACCGTAATCGGAGACCCAGGCCCAACCAATCGTGAACTTTTGAAAGCGCAACATATCCATCACGCCAACTGCTGGCAGCGCGGCGCCAAAGAGGTCCGGACGCTGCGTCAGCGCAGCACCAACAAGCAATCCACCGTTGCTCCCGCCTCCGATTGAAAGCTTCGGAGTTGACGTGTACTTGTTCTTAATCAACCACTCAGCGGCGGCGATGAAATCATCGAAAACATTTTGCTTCTTCAGCTTCATACCGCCCTGGTGCCAGTCTTCGCCATACTCGGCGCCGCCTCGCAAATTTGGCTGCGCATAAACACCACCCATTTCCATCCACACGAGATTCCCGACCGAAAAGGCAGGCGACAGAGACACATTGAATCCGCCGTAACCGTAAAGGTATGTCGGGTTGTTGCCGTCGAGCTTGAGACCCTTCTTGTAAGTAATGAACATCGGAACTTTCGTTCCATCTTTACTCGTGTAGAAGACTTGTTTCGTTTCAAAAGTACTGGGATCAAAATCGACTTTCGGCTGTCGGAAAACAGAGCTCTTACCAGTGGCCGTGTCGTAACGATAGATAGTTGTCGGGGTAGTAAATCCAGTGAAGGAGTAGAACGTTTCTGTGTCAGTTGCTTTGCCGCCAAACCCATCGGCTGATCCGATACCTGGAAACTGAACTTCATTAAGCAGCTTGCCGTTGGTGTCGTGAATTCTGACTTGTGTGTAAGCGTCTTTGAGATAGTTCAAGATGAACTTGTGATTCACCAAGGTCGCAGTCTGCAATGCCTCGGGACCCTCGGGCACCAGCACTTTCCAATTGGCACGCTCCGGTTTCGCCGTATCAATTTCGATAATCTTGCCACGTGAAGCTTGAAGATCGGTTTGGAACCAAAAGCGCGATCCTTGATTACCGATGAATGAGTAAGCGGCATCGAAGTCGTCCAACAACTTCACGACTCCCGAGTTGTTGTTCTTCAGGTCCTTGTAGTAAACCCGGGTCTTCGAATCGGTTCCTTGAAAGATTGGGATGATTAAATAGTCACCATCTTCCGTAACCTGAGCACCGAAGAGCCAATCTTTCTGATCTGGACGCTCGTAAACAAGAACGTCTTCGCTTTGTGGTGTACCGAGTTTGTGGAAGTAAACTTTTTGGAAGTAATTCGTCGCTTTCAGAGAATCACTTTTCGGTTCGTCATACCGACTGTAATAGAACCCGCTGTTGTCGCGCGTCCAGGAAACACCTGAGAACTTAACCCACTTGAGGTCGTCAGAAAGGTCCTGCCCAGTGTCGACGTCACGGACTTTCCATTCCTGCCAGTCAGAGCCTGACGCAGACAAACTGTACGCCAGCAGCTTCCCGCCATTGCTAACCTGCATGCCTGACAGAGCAACGGTCCCGTCACTCGACAAGGTATTTGGATCCAAAACCAACTTCGGCTGCCCATCGAGGGAAGTCACCGTGTAGAGGACACTCTGATTCTGCAATCCGCTATTGCGAGAATAGAAATAGCGGTTCCCTTCCTTGAAAGGCACGCCGTACTTTTCATAGTTCCAGAGTTTTGTAATGCGCTCCTTGATAGCGGCGCGAGCCGGAATGGCCTCAAGAAAACCGAAACTAAGTTTGTTTTCAGCATCGACCCAACTTCGCGTTTCATCGGAATCGAGATCCTCCAGCCATCTATATGGATCAGCGACTTTCACGCCGTGATAGTCGTCGACCTGATCTCCCTTTCGAGCTACTGGATAACTATTCTTTTTCATCATCTGCTGCGAGGCACCTGTAGTTGAATTCTGCGCATGAGCACCAAAGCTGATTGAGATTCCGACAAGAATGCCCATCAAGGACAGACAGACGACTACACGAGTCAGTGAATAAGAACGCATGACGAAGCTCCCTTCAAGATTTTTGGAGACGCAACGCAGGTTGGTTCTAAAACGGGAAACCGCTGGCAGTATACAGAGGAAAAACGACCGGAACAAAACAGATGATGGTCATTGGTCATTTTCCATTTATCACCTTCCACTTGACAGCAGTTCCGCTGACATGGAGTCGGTACCACAGCGCGGTAGTGTGTGGCTTATCCGTTCTTGTAGCTACGCTGAAGTCGTTGATGTTGACGTTGAGCCACACGCTATCGCGTTGTGGTACCGACTTCAAACCCTCTTGAAATGGAAACTGATAAATGGAAAATGACCAATGACCAATGATTCTCCTCCTCACCAACCGTAGTTACCTCAGACTAGCCCAATGGTAAATACTGTTGGTCCACAGTCCGAAACCGTGTATTTTGCACGCCAACTTAGTTGGTTAAAGGAGACACTTCAACCCATGAGTGACGAACGTTCCGGAAGTTTTCTGGGCAGCGCGGCTATCGCAGTCGCCATTATCATTGCCACCATCATAGGCGGCTGGTTCTTCGTAAAAGGAAAACGAGGCGACCAGACAATCACCGTCACCGGCTCGGCACGCAAGAGCATTAAGTCCGATCGAGTAGTTTGGAAGTCGGCGATCACCTATCAATCGCCGGTGTTGGCTGATGCTTATCGATCGCTTTCCGAAGCAGTGCCGCGTGTCAAGTCGTACCTCGTTGGCAAAGGCATTCAGGAAAACCAGATCACCATCTCGTCTATTTCTTCTCAGACTCTCCATGGACGTAGTAGCGATGGCGGTGAGACATCAGAAATCACTGGCTACTCTTTGCGCCAGGAGTTGGAAGTCAATTCCAACGAGGTAGATAAGATCTCGAAGATTGCTCGCGAAGCGACAGAACTCATCAATCAGGGAATCCTGATCGAATCGATGCCGCCTGAGTATTACTACACTCAAATCGGCGGACTTAAGATCGAGATGCTCGCTGAGGCTGCCAAAGATGCGAAAACACGAGCGGAACAAATTGCCAACAGCACCGGGAGTAAGATTGGTAGTGTCCGTTCAGCTCGTATGGGAGTTCTGCAGATTACTCCAGCGGGATCAAACGAGGTGTCTGATTCTGGTATGAACGACACCACGTCAATCGACAAAGACATCACGGCGGTAGTTAATATCGGTTTCGCTGTCGACTAGGATTCAGTTCTTATCGCCGAGCCCGTGTTTCTGCCGACAGATCTTGCACATCGTTGGCGGCTCCGTATTGTCAACGCGATGATTCACGGGCTTTAGAGTCCTGAGATAAGCGAATAATGATTTCAGGTCTTCGTCGTTCATCTTTCCGTAGAAATACCAGGGCATCGCTGCATTTAATTGCCGCGCCCCGGTCTTGCCTTCCCGTAGCGTGTGAAGAAAGAGATTCTCGTCGTAGTACGAAATGCCCGATGCGTCAGGCGTGATATTCGAACTAGCGACAGCTCCAGTCGGTCCGTCTAGTACAAAACCTCCGGCGAAGTCCATGCCCACGATTGCCTGACCACGCTCTTGTGCAGTGTGACAGTCGGCACACGCTCCCAGCGTGGCCAGATATGCACCACGACTTATCGCCGTTGATGAATCCGGCGCCGGAACCGCGGTCGTGAGTGGTTCGGGGACATTCTTGATTAGAAACTTGAGAGGAAAAGGGATCCTTGTTTGTGGTAGCGCGCTCTTTATCGGCGGAAGCGACCGAATGTAGACGATAATACTGGCCAGATCCTCATCAGACATCGAGCGAAACTTCTGGTATGGCATAACAGGAAACAACGCGCGGCCATCGTGACCAATCCCTTCGCGAATAGCGCGCGCCAGCGCATCGTCGCTCCAATTACCGGCGCCTGTCTCTTTGTCTGCACTGATGTTCGGCGCGACCAACCAGGTCAGTTGCTTGTCAGGCCACGGCAGACCGCCGCCAAGCTTACCTTCCATCGGCGGCACTCCCGGTTTTGAAAAGTCGGCTGGTGAATGACAGCCCAAACAACCGGTTACCGCGTCAACCAAATACTTACCGCGTTGCAGCCGCTCCGGCGAGCTTTCGAAATGTCTGTCAGTTAGTGGTCGCGCTCGAGCACCCATGATTGGTCGCCAACCGATTGTGAAAGTAACGCCGAGTGAAAATATAACGATTAGGAGAAGAAGAGCTATTCCGAGAAGTTTAAGCCAGCGCTGCCGTGCCATTTTGGGGGTGCGTCCTTGTGTTTGGTGCTTGTAAAGGTCGCACCATTTAAGCGAGTGGAACGAAGATGTCAAGAAGGCATACTTAAAAAACAAGTTGACAACTCTTTTAGGTATGGGTGAATCTAAAGCACACTCGCCGCCCCCCGGTGAGGATTTTGACCCAACTCCCTGTACATAATATGAAAAGAATTTCCCCTGTTTTACCGCTCGTCACTGCTATTTTTGTTTCTACTATCCAAGTCGTGGGACAGAGCACGAACGCAGAACAATCGCGTCCACGCATTGTTTCCCCGGTTGCTCAGCAAACAACCAAGGTTTCCGAACCGGCGAATACGGCTTCAACATCTGACGGGAATAATGCCGCTGTCAATCCTGATTCCAGTCGACAGGTTGCGTTGCCTCTACTGTCGCCGGCAGCTATTCAGACTCGTATTAATGAAGCACAACGTCTGTTGAAATCGAGACCGCTGGCAACCGCGATGACGGCTCCGTCAATCGACTTTGTGACAGTGGTTGCGCTGGATCAGAATTCATCTCGAACACATCTTGTAACGTTTCCCAAACAAACATTCCTGACAAAAGGTAGCGAGGTAACGATCACCAGTTCACTGGGTACGCCATTGACTGTTCGAGTACTGCGCGCCAATGGCGTTAACACTGCGCTTACCGTGTTCACGCCCCAGGGTCAGTCACTTGTGCCATTGATTGTCGAGTACCCAATTGAACGCAACGGATTGTTCCGCGAGATGGCGTATTACACTTCAGCCCATCCAGCTTTGTTGTCGAAAGATCTCACCAGGTCGGGTCAACTGTACGTGCGCAACATGATCGACCTCGCTGTGAAGCGTTTGAAGGAGCGAGGTGTTTCGATATCTCCGGACATAGTGAACGTGGCCGAGCGCCTGTGCCTTATCGAACATATCGACCACGATCGCTTCAAGAATGAGAACCGAATCGCGCTCTACGATGAGATCTATTCACTATATGCCTTGAACGAACTCGACACTTATCGCTACTCGGTTAGTAGCGCCGGCGCGGGCGGGATGGTGCAGATGATTCCCTGGGCATACAACCTGGAAAGACAACGTCACCCTGGAGTGGGCCTAATTCCCGACTTCGTTACGGCAATGCGAAATCACGCGAACGCACTTCAGGCAATGCTGCTTTACATGCAGGACACATGGAATGAACTTTCAGCGAACGAAGACGTGAAGTCGGCATTGAATGGGAAACTAGCCACGACCAGTGAATTGCTAGCGGCCGGTTACAACTCCAACGCCGCCAAACTTCCCGGATACATACGACGCGGTGGTGAAGATTGGAAGACTCTGATTCCGCGTGAGACGCAGATGTACCTGCAGATTTACAAGTCGTTTGAATCGCTGGTGCCTATGAAGCAGCGAACTGTAGTGACGGCCGATTAATTCGGGAGTTAAATCCAACTTCGGTCATGTCCAATTTGTAAGGGCGTCCGCCATGGGCGCCCTTCCTGCTTTTGGGATGTGGACCGAACGAAAGGCGCCAACGAGGAACTCGCCACAGGCCGTCAGCCCTATTCAGCTTTAGCGTGAACACACTTAGTGCTGTTATCCTAATCGCGCTTCACCCTTAATAAGTCGCCACAATCAAGGAGTTAAGAATGTCCGATCATTCGTCACCATTTCTGCGAGCTACAGCTATCGTGTTGTCGATCACCTGCGTACTTGTTGTGTTAGTCGCACGCACCAGAGCTCAAAATCCACCTGTCGCTTCCCAAACAACCGCACCAACGGAGAAAACGGTTGAGCAGGTTCACACGAACATTCAGGTTCTCAAAGGATTGCCGGCATCGCAGTTGAATCCTGTGATGAATTACATGGCAGCATCGCTCGGTGTCCGCTGCAACTACTGTCACGTAAACAAAGGCGGGAACTGGGACTATGCCTCCGACGAGAAGGGCGAAAAGAAGTCGGCCCGCGAAATGATCACGATGGTTATGGGAATCAACAAGAACAGCTTTAAAGGGAACCCGGAAGTCAGTTGTTACACCTGTCATCGCGGGCGAACTTCCGTTGCACACACGCTATCGATGCCATTACCAACCCCGGAGCCTCGTCCTTCACAAGCTCCTGCGACTTCAGGTTCCGCCCCAGCGAATCCAACGGCCGATCAAATCCTTGAGAAGTATTACCAGGCAATCGGCGGGTCAGCGGCAATCGATAAGCTGAAGTCTCGCGTTATGAAAGGAACTTTGGTTGCCAATAATGGAAACGAACTCGGATATGAATTGGATCAGTCGGGTCCGGATTCAGTTCTAGCAATCCTGACAACTCCACAAGCCGGACTCTTCGAACGCGGTTTTGACGGAACTATCGGTTGGGAAAAGAGCTCGCGTGGGATCCGAGACCTGAGCGCCGAAGAGATTGGTTATTTGCGGCGCTATCCCGCGCTCTACACAGACATCAAATTGAAGGAACAGTTCAGCAGGATTAGTTTCGGTGGTAAGCCGAAGATTGATGGACGTGATGTCTATGCGCTACGAGCCACTACCACTGGCGGAAAACGAGAGCAATTGTTCTTTGACGTTGAAACTGGACTACTCGTACGTCGAACCACTTCAACAACGACGCTGATTGGCACGATTCCCGAGCAAGTAGATTTCTCCGACTATCGCGACGTTGATGGACTGAAGTTGCCGTTTACCATTCGCGTTTCGACCGTCGACCCAACTTACAGCGTCGTACGCAAGTTCACGGAGATCAAACTAAACGTCCCTGTCGATCCAAAGCGCTTCACCAAACCAGCGTAGCTGTCCGATATGCTTTAGCTTGTCGCTGCGTAACAAGCAAATTGCTTTTGCGGCTTTGCCGCCTCCCGTGCGGAATGCCTCCGGCTTTCCGTCAAGCCAACAACTCTCATGGCGGCTAGGCCGCCGAGGCGAAGCCTCTCCTTTTCTAAATGGCGACGGAAAGCCGGAGGCTTTCCGCACGGGAGGCGGCAAAGCCGCAAAGGTCGAGAAGAAGACGACTCACAAACAAACACGAATGCCACGGATAAGTAGACTTCATAATCCGTGGCATCTGTGTTTTAAGCTGAACCTCAATCAGCAACATCGACAAACTGAAGTTTATCGGACGTGCCATCGGCGTATTGCAGCTTATACAACTTCCAATACAAGCCACGGTGCGTGAGCAACTCTTGATGAGTTCCCTGCTCACGAACTTCTCCATGGTGCAACACAATAATCCGGTTGGCGTTCTGAATCGTTGAAAGCCTATGGGCCACCACGATCGAAGTACGGTCGCGCATTACCCGTTCAATGGCACGCTGAATCAGTTGTTCCGTCTCTGTATCGATTGAACTCGTTGCTTCGTCGAGAATGAGTAACGCCGGATCAAACGCCAACGCCCGAGCAAAGGAGATCAACTGTTTTTGTCCGACCGATAATCCAGCTCCCCGTTCCCTCACTTCGGCTTTATACCTATCTCTAAGGCGCTCAATGAATCGATCTGCGTGCACCTCTTCGGCGGCCCACTCAATTCGTTCATCGCTTATGTCGTTGCGACCGAGTCGGATATTCCCGGCAATCGTGCCGCTAAACAGAAAGACTTCCTGAAGAACGACAGCAAAGTTTTCGCGTAACGCTTTCAAATCCCACTCACGAATATCGACACCATCAAGCAGAATCCTGCCTCTCTGAATATCGTAAAAACGCATCAACAGATTCGTGATTGTCGTCTTTCCAGAACCTGTGTGTCCGACAAGCGCAACCGATTGACCTGGTTCGACAGCAAACGACACATCCTTCAACACCCAATTGTCGTCTTTGTAAGCAAACCAGACGTTTTGAAACTCAATCCTGCCGCTCGCCCTGTCGGCTTTCTTCGGCGTCGAGGGACTGACAATTGCGATGGGAAGATCGAGCGTGCGAAAGATGCGATGCGACGCAACCACTGCGGCCTGGAGAACGTTGTACTTGTCTGAGATATCGCGAATAGGCTGAAAGAGAAACCCTGAATACTGAATGAAAGCCACCAGCGCGCCCAACGTCAGGACAGTGTGCCCGGCCGTGTTTTGCATCACCCGATAACCGCCGTACCAGATGATCAAGGCGATTCCAACCGCACCTATGAAATCCACCATCGGGAAAAAGACTGCGTAGTACCAGATCGTCTCAATGTTCGCTCGCCGGTGATCGTCGTTGATCTCGTCAAACTTCCGAAGAGACTTCTCCTCGGCGTTAAATATCTGCACTGTTTGGGCACCCGCAATGTGCTCCTGTAGGAAAGCATTAATTCGCGCGATTCGCGTACGAACCATGTCGTAGCCTTTTCGCGCTCCCCGGCGAAACCATGTCGTTGCCGCAAACAGCATCGGAACCGTAAGCAAAGTAACGAGTGTTAGTCGAACATCCATCCATAACATCACCGAGATAATCGCTACGATCATTACGAGGTCGCCCAGCAGGTCAGTTACACCTTGCGTAAACAACTCGTTCAAAGCATCAACGTCTGCCGTCAATCTCGTCATGATCCGGCCAACCGGATTACGATCGTAGTAAGCAATTTCCTGGTGTTGAAGCTTGTCGTAAAGCTCGCGCCTGATGTCAAACATTACATATTGACCGACGCTATTCAGCAGGATCGACTGAAAGTAGGAGAAGATGAAGCGAAAGAGTTGCGCTCCGAAAAAAAGCATGACGAGAAGCAACAACCCATCGAGCTTGCGCGGAAGGATGTACCAATCGATCGCGTATTGGGTGAATTTTGGTTGCAGCACTCCCAACAGATTCAAAGCAAGTGTCAGGACGAGAGCAGGCGCTAAAAAGCGTAGATAAGGTTTGAGGTACCTGAGTAGACGTCGAGCAACCTGGAAATCGTAGGTCTTTCCAATAGCTTCTTCTTCGTGAAATTGTTTAGCTGCCGTCGACATCTGAATTACGTCACCGCGTCGAGTTCTTCTTCGAGCAATTGTCTTTCGTAGAGATTGGCATACTCGCCGTTAAGGGCGAGCAGCTCATCATGCGTACCCTTTTCGATAATGCGACCTTCATCAAGAACACAAATGATGTCGGCGCTCTGCACAGTTGAGATTCGGTGGGAAACAATCAAACTCGTACGGTCGCGCATGACGCCGCGCAGTTGTTCAAGGATCTTTTCTTCTGTGTAAGTGTCAACTGAAGACAAAGCATCATCCAGGATCAAGATCTTCGGTTGCCGCAAAACAGCGCGCGCGATTGCTGTCCTTTGCTTCTGACCACCTGACAGGGTTATGCCTCGTTCGCCCACCAGGGCGTCAAAACCATCCGGGAATCCTTCAACGTCTTCTGCTAGCCCAGCAACGCCGGCCGCCCATTCGACTTCAGGCTCGTCAGCTTTCTCAACGCCAAAAGCGATGTTGCCTTTCAAAGTATCGCTAAACAAAAACGTCTCTTGCGGGACATAACCGATGCTGGCGCGGAGTTGGGCGAGTGGATACTCCTTCACCTGTATACCATCGATGAAAACAGTGTTATCGGGCGCGTCAATCAAACGAGGAATCAAGTTGGCTAACGTCGACTTTCCGCTGCCGGTACGACCAACAATCGCAACCGTCTGACCTTCTGCGATTGTCAGGTTCACTCCGCGCAACACGGGCTCGTCTGACCGCTTATAACTAAACGTCAAATCTCGGAACTCAATGCACCCCTTGATTACGGGTTGGGACTGGACTCTGGGTACGTCGGCAATCGCAGGCTTAATCTGGAAGATTGTGTAGAGCCGCTTCAAACTCGCGGTGCCGCGCTGGTAAAGATTCACAACATAACCCAGGGCAATCAACGGCCAGATCAGCCGTGTTAGATACATATTGAACACAGCAAACTGTCCAACGGTGATCTCTCCCCGCACCGCAAGTGGAACACCGGCCCAAATTATCAAAACGAACCCTACGCCGATGAGAAACTGCATTAGAGGCCGCATCATCGCGTCGATGCGCACGAGACTGAGGTTTCGCTCTGCGTACTGCTGGTTGAGCTCATTGAACGCCTGTATCTCTGCGTCCTCCTGCGCGTATGCACGAACGACCCGCACACCAGTAAAGTTTTCCTGCGCCCGAGCAGTAATGTGAGCGAAGAACTCCTGGATCTTTTCAAAGCGACTGTGAACTTGTTGACCAAAGAACTTTACTGTCAATGAGACGAGCGGCATCGTTACAAATAACAGAAGCGTCAACCACCAGTTAATGCGAAACATCAGCGGCAAAACGGCTACCACGACAAAAACGGTTTGCAGTGAATACATGATCATTGGCCCGGCAAGTTGTCTGACCGCGGCAAGATCATTTGTCGCCCGCGCCATCAAATCGCCAGTACGATGCTCATGAAAGAAAGCTAGTGGTTGGTTTACAAGATGGACGTAAAAATCCTTGCGCAAGTCGTATTCGACGTTACGCGACATGCCGATCAGAATGCGCCGTTGAAGAAAGAGGAAGATGCCGCTAATAACACTTGCGCCCAAAACCTTGAGCGCTGAGACAGTGAGCCGTGATACGGATACGGAGGTCCAATTCGCATCAATTGCCTGCCCTACAATCAATGGAACATAGACGTTGAATAGCACACTGCCGAGGATGCAGCTGATCCCGGAGATGAGTGACAATTTGTATGGACGAAAGTACCTCGCGAATTTTTTTAGATCATCCATACACAAAAAATACAGCAACGCCCCGGGCGCGAATCAATTGAAATAGTGTGTGGCTATCATGCGCGATCTACGACGCAGATTCCAAACGGAGACCTCAAGTGCACGCTGAAAAACAAAAACCGGCAAGCTTTCACTCACCGGCTCTGCAAAACTGTCTACAAAAAACCTTCTAACGATCAACTGCACTAGATTGCTTCAACCGGGTCCTCTTGTGGATAGAGTTGATAGACTTCTTCATCCAAGTCAATTTCGGCCGGTAAACTTACTCGATTGCGTCCCGAGTGCTTTGATTCATAAAGAGCGCGGTCAGCGGCCACTACGAGTAAGTTTTTCGATGATGCATGGCGAGGAAAAGTAGCGAGTCCAAATGAGGCCGTTGTCGGACCAAAGCCCGGGATATGAGTTTCAGAAATTCGCTTCCGCAATCTTTCGGCAACCAGCAGAGCCCCATCTGTATCGGCCTGGGGTAGGATGATTGCAAATTCGTCACCACCAAAACGAGCGGCGTTGTCTACTGCACGCAACTCGGCTTTTAGGCTCTCAGCAACAGTCCGCAGGGCAACGTCTCCTGTCCCATGTCCGGCGCGATCGTTAATGTGTTTAAAGTTATCCAAGTCAATCATGATCAACGACAGTGACTGGCGATTTCGGGTCGCAACGTGAAGTTCTCTTTCAAGCTGGAGTTCGAACGATCGACGGTTGTAACAACCGGTTAGGCCATCGGTAAGAGCCTGCGCCTCCATCTGTGAGTACATGTGTGCTTGTTTCACAGCGACTGTAAGCTGATCGGCAACCGTGTGCAGCAGGAGCAATTCATTATCGGCCCACACGCGCGAAGCATCATCTGATTCCACCAGGATCAAGCCAACGAAAGCGCCCTCATAGTTCAACGGCACAGCTGCTTGAGCACAAACTCCGGTATCGTGCGTATCATCACCATCAATCACCCAAGTCTTTGGTGAATGTGGCAGGCAGGCGCGGACTAGTTCAACGTCGGCCAGTAACTCGCCCTTCTCTTCAAGGTCTACTGTCGGCCCTGAACGAAAGTAATAACTGCTTTTGATCTCGCCAACCAGTTCACCCTCAACTTGAACGGCGCAACTCTTCACGTTTAGCGCCCGACCAACTTCGTTCGCCGCGGTAGTCAGTAAACTGTCAAGGTCGAGCGAGTTTCTGATAGCAGTAGCTATTCGATTGACGGCAATTTCGCGCTCAGCTTGTTCCTGTAGCAAGCGTGCAAGTTTCGTTGTCACCCCAAGTGTCAGGTGCAACGATGTTGCTTTGGGCATCGACACGCGAACGGCATTGGCAAACGTCGCAGCGTGGAATGGATGCTCAGCAGTGACGCGAGCCATCAAATACTCCAACGCTGAATAGACAACGTCTGGCTCGAATGTCCAAACAACAAGATCGCCACCACCGGACTCTGGATCTCCAGGACCCGCTGTAGAAGCAAGCAGCGCAGAGAATCTCGCATCTGCGATTACCACGAAACGTTCATAAACAGCATCAGGCTGTTGCTCGAGCACAATCGCCTCGCGGCTCTCTTTGCCTCTAGTCCGCATCAATTGCGATAAGGCATCGTCGGCGCCGACAAACAAAAAGACGTCCTTCGCACAGTGCACCAGATCTCGTACACGAGTAGTTTCGCGCGCTGAGCGTTCAGCGATCTGCGGAAGGCTCTCAATAACAAGGGCCGCAAGACTATTTTCCAGGACTACCTCTTCGAAGTAGCGATGGAGTTGAGCAATCGTGGACGGAGCACACCTGATCGGAGTGAGTTGGCGCGGATGTTGCGCTAAGAGGGAGTCGTATAAAGAATACATGAGTGCCTTGGGATGGCTAGAAGCGCGAGTGGAACACTCGGACGGGGTCCGCGGATCTGAATGCTGGGCCAAAACCAGTTCTTGGACCAAACACATTTTACATTGATAAATGAGTTTATGTCCACGGGTTTTTCTTAGCGTTTTGTAAGGCGAAGGTAGGTGGTAAGACCTGTGGCAGCGAGATTACCTGCTTCGTCCAGAACTTCCGCGGAGATAACAACGATTCGTGAACCAGCACGGAGCACTTTAGCTGACGCGCTGGCCACCCCTTTCGCCAAAGGCCGGAGATAACTTATCGTCAGATCAACAGTAGTAGCTGTCTCGTCTGCATCCAACAGCGGTATGACGGCGAAAGCCGCAGCTGAATCAATTAAGGCAGCGATCGCCCCGCCATGAACTACTCCATTGTTCTGACGAAGCTCGTCCCTAACAGCCATGCTCATTGAAGCGTGGCCAGGTTCAGCAGCCTCAAGCTTGATTCCCAGGAGTTGACCAAAGGCGAGGTTCTGAACAGCGCTCTCAATTCGTTTCTGCTGTGATTCGGAGAAGCCAGAAAAGTTCATGACCGGTAGCTTTCGCCGGGATTGAGAGGCTCCACAATCACAGCGGTTCCGTAGGCAAGCACTTCGGTCACTCCTGCCGACAATTCGGTCGTATCGTAGCGTGCACCCACGATTGCGTTGGCGCCGATCTCGGTCGCATGTTGAATCATGATCTCGAAGGCATCGGTACGAGTCTGCTCACAGAGTGATGTCCAAACAGTGATGTTGCCGCCAACGATTGTTTGCAGCGTGGCACCAAGGGTTGCAAAGACATTTCGTGAACGCACGACAATGCCGCGGACAACCCCGAGGTTCTGAACAACCCGATAGTTGGGGAGCTCAAAAGCAGTAGTAACCATTTGATGGGAAACTGAGTACCGTGGTGGACTAACTGCGTACGGTACTCTTTGCATATTGTCGGAGCTCATCGTTTGCCTCCTTGCGGCGACTTAACAGACTTCCGTTTGTACAAAGTTACTTGGGGCGCTGGTTGTGATCGAGTTTTTGGTTTCCACAAGACCTTCTGTAGGTCGCAACGCAAATTCTTGTCGAAGGCGACTCCTTCACTTTCGAGCAGACGTTGTTGTTTATCATGTGGCAAGACTACTGGACCGGTCGAACACGCACCCTGTGCATTCAGCACGCGATGCCATGGTGTGCCTTCAGGAGATGCGTGCATCACGAAACCCACTGTTCGCGGCGTATATCCTTCGCCCAACAATTCCGCGATTTGACCATAGGTCATCACCCGACCCGACGGAATCTTACGCACGATTTTGTATACGCGCTCACGGTAGTTTGGGTTATCGCGTTTTGCCGGCACAGCTTTAGTTTCAATCAATCGATTGTACGAAGGACCGCTCTCGCAGGCGCTCCGTCACCCTGCCCACTTCGAATCCGCATCGGCAAACAAATCAGTTCATAGCGCCCCGCAGAAATGCCGGTGAGATTCAGACCTTCGACAATGACTATTCCTCGAGAGAGCAAAGCAAGATGTGTTGGGTGTTGCTTTTGTCCGAACTGCTCTATCGAAAGATAGTCAATGCCGACCAGTTTGACTCCCTGCTCGGCAAGATACTCGGCCGCCTCCAATTCCAGATAAGTGAAGTCCTGACGAAACTCAGTTGCATACTCCTGCCAGAATTTTGAATTCCGCGTCTTGAACAAAACACGCGAATTGCCCGATTCGTAAACATCGGATACGAATTCTTTGCCGATTGACAAACAGCTGTCCGGCACGTCGATCACCTGGGCCTCACCGATCAAAGCGTCGAGCGCCAACGATTCTGACTTCTTAGCTCCTTCGATGAAATGAGCAGGCGCATCCACGTGTGTTCCGCTGTGCGCTCCAAAGTTTAGACGGGTGACGTTTGCGCTATCACCCCTGGCCAGGCTGGACCAATCCGTAATCTGAACACCCGGATCGCCAGGATAGCTAGCCATATCGTTCGTAAGAGGAACAGTAAGATCGTAGATGGGCATGGGCAGGTTCTCGGTGAGAGGGGATAGTAGTGGCCTGGAAATGAGCGTGTCAATTCTTACGACTAAAGGCGTCATTGCCACACGCCGGTCCGCTTGCACACACAATTTCAATCTATTACATTCGCCTCGTTAAGCAAGAGACCAATCGTCGAGGTTAGCCGCATCAGTTCCAAGGATTTCCCACCTTTAAAAATTGCCGCCTCAAGCTACCTAAACAGCGCACCTTTGATTTGGAGCTTTTTATATGGCTCGATGCGCGGAGTTGCAGACTTTGTCGACCCGGTTCCCGCTCGATGTGCCCAACTTCTTGCGCAGGAAGAAGTCGACGTTGCACTCGTGCCGGTGATCGAATATCAACGGATACCTGATGTGTCATTGGTTCCGGATGTGTGTGTAGCATCGAAGAGAGAGGTACGCAGCGTCATTCTGGTGTCGAGAAAGAAGGACCTCGAAAACATCAGCAGCGTGGCTTTGGATGAATCGTCTCGAACCTCTGCAACGCTTGTAAAGATTATTTTCCGTGAGTTTCTGAATCGAGAACCAACCTGGTCAACTCATTCGCCCAACCTGGAGAAAATGCTTGAGCAGAACGACGCCGCGCTAATGATTGGCGATCCCGCAATGATCTTTCCGCGTGAAGGTTTGAGCGTGTGGGACATGGCTGGTTTATGGCGAAACTACACCGACCTCGGTTTCGTTTTTGCTATGTGGGCGGTCAGAAACAACGCTTTCGAAAGAGCCAGTAATGTCGACTTTTCAGCAGCGCGTGACGAAGGTGTGGAACACAAAACCGAGATTGTCGAGCAATATCACAAGCTGCTCGGACTATCGAGAGAATCGCTACGCCACTACCTGGATGAGAACATTAGCTTCAGTGTCGATGACCAGCTTCGCAAGGGGCTCGAACTTTACTTTCAACTGGCCCACAAACATGGACTGCTTTCTGAGTTGAAGCCGTTGAAAACAGTTGGGCAGTAGCTTAGTATTCAATATAGGAATCATGACCAACACATCAAACGTCCAATCTATATTGGATCGAACTCTAGCTGGCGAACGAATGACCGTCGCCGAGTGTACAACGCTACTTGAGTCACATGATCTCGCCCCGATGGGCGCCGCCGCGGATGTAATAAGATCGCGCCGGCACCCCGAGAATATAGTTACCTACATCATCGATCGAAATGTGAACTACACAAACGTTTGCAACGTCGTCTGCACCTTCTGCGCGTTTTATCGACGCCCGGGTGCGCCCGACACATACGTCCGAACGTTTGAAGAGATTTGTCACAAGATCGATGAGACAATCGCACTCGGCGGCACCGGAGTCTTGATGCAGGGTGGTTTGCATCCGGACTTTGGAATTGAGTGGTATGAAGACTTACTACGTTCGCTCCGTGAGAAGTACCCAACTTTTCAGCTGCACTGTTTTTCACCACCAGAGATTCACAACATTCATCTCATTTCAAACCTCGACTACGAGACGATCATGTCGAGGCTCAAGGCAGCCGGCTTATACAGTCTGCCCGGCGGCGGCGCAGAGATCCTCGATGACGAAGTACGAAAGCGAGTTTCCACCAAGTGCACTACTGATGAGTGGCTCGGCGTAATGCGTGCGGTTCATCGCGTTGGTTTACGTTCGACAGCGACAATGATGTTTGGCATCGGCGACACAATCGAACATCGCGTAAGGCATCTGGAACGGATTCGGGATCTTCAAGACGAAACCGGCGGCTTCACTGCTTTTATTCCCTGGACATTCCAACGAGAGAACACCGCATTGGGACGCCGTATTAAAGATGAACCAACTGGAGTCGATTACTTGAAGATGCTGGCGGTGTCGCGTCTTTTCCTCGACAACATCGAAAACTTCCAATCATCGTGGTTGACTCAAGGATTGCGTTTGGGCCAGGTAGCTTTGCGTTTCGGTGCAAACGACATGGGCTCGATCATGATTGAGGAGAATGTGGTGTCGGCAGCTGGAGCGAACAATAGCGCTGACGAAGCGATGCTCCAGTTTCTTATTCGCGAAGCGGGCTTTGTTCCTCAACAGCGCGACATTCTTTATAAGCACGTGAATCGGAACGAGAAGGCTGAACTGGTAATGGCGTAGATTAGTGCTTTGTACTTTGTGCTTAGCACTTTGTACTTTGTGCTTTGTGCTTAGCACTTTGTGCTTTGTACGTTGTGCTTTGTACGCCAACTGCTTCACGCGACACGACCCTACCAAGAACAAAGCACTAAGCACTAAGCACTAAGTACAAGTACAAGTACAAAACATAACCGAACCATTTCGTTCACCTCGCCGCGCCTCTCGACAAAAACCTTTCGCCACCGCGAAACGACTCCTTCACTAATGCATTGAAGAGTTCCGGGTGCTCTTGTTCCGGCATCATCCGACAGAAGTCAAATACTTCAAGTTCAGCCTTCGGATTAAGATCCAACAAGGCGCTGGCTTTCGAAACTGGACTAGTAAAGTCCTGCTTTCCCCAAACTAAAATCACCCGCTG
>Ga0207691_10002372_pt1 | contig 18456 bp, 16 predicted proteins | sample KBSM13metaG_FD_184327 | JGI IMG/M metagenome (GOLD analysis project Ga0207691, IMG submission 184327) | Miscanthus rhizosphere microbial communities from Kellogg Biological Station, Michigan, USA - KBS M1-3 metaG (SPAdes) (version 2) | ecosystem: Host-associated > Plants > Roots > Rhizosphere >... | reverse complement strand
GCCCTGCTGCGGCGCGTAGAGCGCGCCGCCGATGCCGGCGAGCAGGCCGCTGACGCCGAACGCGACCGCCTTGAGCCGGTTGCTGTCGAAGCCGAACATCACGACGCGGCGCTCGTTGTACGACAACGCCGCCCACAGCACGCCGAGCGGCGCGCGGTAGAGCCATCCGGTGGCCAGGGTCGAGCTGATCAGCGCCAGTGCGGCGACGTAGTAGGCGGCGGTGTAGCTGTCGAGCCCGGGCAGGCCGGGTATCCCTTTCAGGCCGTTGAAGCCGCCGGTGACCGACTCCCAGTTGTTGGCGACCTGGTAGGCGAGCAGCGACAGCGCGAGGGTGATCATCGAGAAGTAGGGACCACTCTCGCCGCGCCGGCGAAAGACCAGCGTGCCGATCGCGAACGCCAGCACGCCCGAGGCACAGGCGGCGAGCGGAATCAGCACCAGCAGCAGCCACGGCGTCTCGTCGCAGGCGATCAGCGCCAATCCCGAGAGGTAGGCGGCGAGGCCGAAGAACAGTCCCTGGCCGAGTGGTAGAAAGCCGGCCCGGCCCCAGCACAGGCCGATGCCGAGGGCAGCGATCGCGTACAGATAGAGCAGGCCGAGCTGATAGGCCCAGAAGTCGCCGACCGCGAACGGCAGCGCCAGCAGCGCGACGATTGCGACGCCGGCGCGAACGACCGTCGGCACGCCGCGCCGCGGCGCGTCAGGTGCGCGCATGGATCCCGCGCGGTCGGAGCCAGAGAAACACGATAGCGAGTGCCAGGACGGCGAAGTAGCCGCCGGTGCTGTCGCTCAGCGCCGAGACCACGCTGTTGGTGCCGCCGATGACGGCCGATCCGGTGAGCAGGCCGCCGACGCTGCCGAGCCCGCCGACGACGAGAACGAAGAACGACATCAGGACGTGGTCGAGCCCCATGAAAGGCTGCACCGGAACGAGCGGCGCGATCAGCACGCCGGCGAGCCCGGCCAGGCAAGTGCCGACGATGAACGTCGCCGAGGCGTAGCGCGCCACCGGAATGCCAAGGGCGCGCGCGAGGTCGGGATTGCCTGCCATCGCCTTGATCCGCGTCCCGGTGCGGCTCTTCGCGTACCAGAGCACGAGGCCGCCGAGGACGACGGCGCTGACGCCGATCAGGACCAGGCGAAAGCGCGGATAGGTTGCGCCGAGGACGTCGACCGTGCCGCCGATCGGCTCGCTCAGGCTCTTGTAGCCGAGGCCGAAGATCGCCTCGGCGCACTTGCGCAGCAGCAGGCTGAGGCCCCAGGTCACGACCAGGGTGTCGAACGGTCGCTGGTAAAGCGGCCGCACCAGCCAGCGCTCGACCGCGTAGCCGAGGATGCCGCAGACGACGAGCGCCAGTGGCACGGCGGTCAGGTACGGCCAGCCGTTCTGCTGCGCGACCCAGGCGCAATAGGCGCCGACCATCACCAGCTCGCCGTGGGCGAGGTTGAGGACGCCGAGAAGGCCGAGGACGACCGCCAGGCCGAGCGCAACGATCGCCAGCGAGGCGATCCCGAACAGCGCGTTCAGCGCCTGGGCGACGAGGACCGGTTCCATCCGCGGGCGACGGCGGCCGGTCGGGTCAGCGGCGCGGCGCGACGATCGTGGACACGCCGCGCCGCAGCTTGCTCAGACCTTGCAGGCCGTGCCGCTCTTGACCGCCTTGATGGTCTTGAAGACCTCGAACTCGGTGCCCTTGCAGCTCGCGAGGTACATGTCCTTGTCGACCTGGCGGCCGCGCATCGTCACGTGTGCCGAGGCGGTATCGAACGCGAGGCCTTCGGACGCCGCGGTCAGCTTCTTGGCGTCCGCCGAGCCGGCCTTGTCGAACATCGCCTTGGCCAGGTTGAGCGCCGAATAGCAATCGGCGCCGATGGTCGCGAGCTGCGGTGCCTTGGCGCCGTACTTGGCCAGGTACTCGGCCTTGAACGCCTTGCCCACCTCGGACGGGCTGTTCGCGAAGTAGCCCATGCACGAGTAGAGGTTGGCGCTGCTCTCGGCGCCGACGCCCATCAGCGTGTTCTCCTCGAGCAGCATCGAGACGCGCGCGATCGACTTGTCGAGGCCGAAGCCGGCGAAGGCGCGGTTGAAGTTGACGTTGTCGGCGCCGACCAGGGTCGCGATCACCGCGTCGGGCTTGGCGCCCTTGATCCGAGTTACCGCTTCCTCAAACTTGTTGGGCGCGCCGAACGGCACGTACTCCTCGCCGACGACCTTGCCGCCGTACTGGGCGACGTACTTCTTGATCTGCTCGTTCGACTTCCTCGGCCAGACGTAGTCGTCGCCGATCAGGTAGAAGGTCTTGGCGCCCTTCTCCTTGGCCAGGAACTCGGTGGCCGGCTGCGCCTGCTGCGGCGGTGTCTCCCCGAGGCAGTAGACGTTGGGCGAGCACTCGCCGCCTTCGTACACCGGCGAATAGATGTAGGGCGTCTTCGCCTTGATGGTCGCGATATTGGCCTCTCGCGTGGCGCTGTCGTGCGAGCCGATGAAGAGATCGACCTTGTCCTCGAGCATCAGCCTGACCGCCGACTTCGCGGTCTCGGCCGGCGCCCCGCCGGCGTCGGTGAAGATGAGCTTGACGGGACGACCCATGACGCCGCCGGCCTTGTTGATCTTTTCGGCAGCGAGGTCGGCGCAGGCGCGCTGGGTCGGCCCGAACAGCGACGCCGGCCCGCTCAAAGCGATGAAGAAGCCGATCTTGAAGTCGTTCGCCTGCGCCCGGACGAAGCGGCCCGTGCCGAGCACTGCGGTGCCGGCGGCGGCGGTCAGGATGCGTCGGCGCGCGGGAATGAAGTCGTGGCCCATTGATCAGTCCTCCTGGTCTTTCTGCTGAAGCCTGTGGCCGCGACGCGGACAGGATGGCTCTCAACGAAACCGTGTCTCTAGCCCTTCGGCGCCGGCATCTTCGGCAGGATCGCTTCGACGGCACGCGCGATCGCCAGCAGCCGGGCATCGCTGCCTTCGGGACCGTCGAGCTCGATGCCGAGCGGCAGGCCCGACTGAGTGCGCGCCGCGGGCAGGCTGATCCCGGGAATGCCGGCAACGCTGCCCGGGCTCGAGTTGCGGATGAAGGTCGGGAACGTCGGCACGCGCTCGCCGTTGAGGTCGACGGTCTCGTCGTCGCCGATCGGCGCCGCGGCGAGCGGCGTCGTCGGAAAGACCAGCGCGGCGAGGTCGTGGCGCGCGAAGTGATCGCGGTATGCGGCCTGCAACTGCGGTCGCTGGACTTCGAGCGCATGGCGATACGCCGCCGCGGGGATGCCACCGGCGCCGTGCAGGCTCTGCAGCAGGCCGGCGACGTCGGGGCTCGCGCACTGGGCGACGAGCTCGCGGTAGCCGAGCTTCGAGCCGTGCCCGGCGAGATAAGAGTCGAGGTCGGCGACGGTCTCGTAGAGCGCGATCGGAAAGCCGGCTTCGTTGTCGAGCCGGCCGACGTCGGGGATGTCGGCTTCCACCAAGACCGCGCCGGCTTCTGTCAGCGTTGTCAGCACACCTTCCATCAGACGCGCGACCTCGCTGTCGAGCGGCGCCCAGAAGTGCGCCCGGGGAACGCCGAGACGAAGGCCCTTCAGCGTCACCGCGTCAGCCGGCTTGCTGCCGGTGACGACGCCGTCGAGCAGTTCGCAGTCAGCGACGCTGCGCGTCATCGGCCCGGCGGTGTCTCGGGTGTGCGAGATCGGCACGATGCCGGCCTGCGACCAGCGCCCGGTCGTCGGCCTGAAGCCGACGATGCCGCAGAGCGCGGCGGGAATTCGCACCGAGCCGCCGGTGTCCGAACCGATGCCGCCCGGCGCCATCCGTGCCGCCACCGCGACGCCGACACCGCCGCTCGACGCGCCCGGAATCCGGCTCGGGTCGTAGGGATTCCTCGCCGGCCCGAACGCTGCGTTGTTGTTGGTGATGCCATAGGCGAGCTCATGCAGGTTGGTCTTGCCGAAGACGATCGCGCCGGCATCGAGCAGCTTCTGGACGACGGCGCCGTTCTTCGCTGGCCGGTGGCCGCGCAGCCCGGGCGTGCCGCCGGTCGTCGCCATCGCGGCGGTGTCGAGGTTGTCCTTCAGCGCCAAGGGAACGCCATGCAAGGCGCCGAGCGGCGTGGAGCGGGCACGCGCCGCGTCGGCCGCGCGGGCATCGGCGCGCACCTGCGCCGGATCGTGATGGATGAAGGCATTGAGCCCGGCGCCCTGCGCCGCCTTGGCGAGCAGGGCTTCGGCATACGTTTGCGCGCTGAAATCGCCGCGCCGCAATGCGTCGGCGGCTTCGCTGATCGTCAGACCCGTCAGTTCCATGGCACTTCTCCGAGCGCCCATGATAGGTCGACAGCCGCGCGTGTCGGCTCAGCCGCGCGAGTAGCTCCGGCACAGGTCGAAGAAGACGTCGATCTCGGTCGACTTGTCGAACACCGCGTCGGCGCCGGCATCGATCGCCTTGCGCCTGATCTCGGGCGTGGCGTAGTTGGTCAGGACGAGCATGTGCTGATCGGCGCGGCGGATGCGAAAGGCGCGCACGATCTCGAGCCCGTTGCCGTTGCGCAGGAACATGTCGACGACGGCAAGGCGCCAACTGTCCGCATGGGCCTGCAACGCGGCGATCCCATCGGCCGCCGTCTCCGCCTCGGCGACGACCTCCGCGTCTGCCACCTCGGCCAAGGCGGGGATCAGACTCTCGCGAATCGTCGAGCTGTCTTCTATCAGGACGGTGACGAGAGGCATCTCGGGCACCCAGGGCTCGTGTTTTGGCTCATGACGGTGGTTGCTTGGCCGTTATACGTGGGAGCGAGCGACCATAATGTAGGACGCCGCGCCAACGACGCGCCGTCACGCACACGACTGAAACGATCAAGCCATGTCGAGCTCACCACAGGAAACCCGTCGCGGCCAGAGGGGATCGTCGCCGATCGCCGAAGCACTCGACAAGAGCAGGCAGGCGACCGAGGACGTCAAGAAGGCGGCCGACGACCTCGCGGTCGTCCACGCCGTGCTCGATACCAAGCTCGCCAAGGGTGAGAGCGACGGCGACGTCGCACGGGCGGTCGCCGAAACCGACAAGGTCGAGAAGCGCCTGACGCGATCCGCCGAAAAGCTCGACCAGGTCAACGAGACGCTCGAGCGCGAGACACGGCGTCAGCCCTGAGGCCGGGCCGGGGAGCGAGCTTCGAGCGGCGAGTGGATCGCCCGGACCCGGGCGAGACGCGGGCGCGCCGCGGCTTGCAGCGGAGACTCCCGAAGAGGCGACGCCTCGAGACTTGCGGCGCGAACGCGCCACGTGGCGAGGTGCCAGAGTGCCCACGCGGCCCCGGCCAGCAGCGCCATCCCGAGCGGAACGAAGGCGATCAGCACCAGTCCTGCTTCCCAGGGGCGGCTGCACGCGGCAAAGGCCGCGGCGGAGGCGACCGCCGCCGCCCCGGCAATCAGGCGGCTGCGCGCCGCCACGAACTTGCCCAGCGCCAGCACGTAGCTGGCGAGAAAGATGGTCGCGAGCAGGGCCTGGACCATGCCCATCGTCGCCAAGCTCTCCGCGACCAGATCCATCACCCGCCCCACTTGCCCGTCGGAGAGCAAGCATGCCGCGAGCGGCGTCGCTCCGCACCACTCAGTTGGGGGATTTCGCGATTTCGCGTACCGCGTGACGGAATTGAGTTGCTGCGCCGCCACGCTCAGGCTTTTTCCGTCAACGCGCGACGGCCACGGATCGTTCTCGTCCCATGCACTCGCCATCGAATCGAAAGCTCGGCGCCGAAGACGGCACGGTGCTCATCCGGCGCGTGTTCGGAGGCGCCTCGGTGACGAACAACGATCCATCATCTCCCTTGCGGGCCTGCTTCGGCGTTGGCTGCCCGCATCACCATCGCTGTGCGCGCTACGCAGCCGTCGTCGACTCGCAGGCGAGTCGAACGACCATGGGCACCTGCCGGACCGCTGAGACGTATCCTCTCTTCGTGGAATCCTGCGCCGCCCGAAGCGTCCTGCCGACGTAGCTGGAGCCCAGCAGGAGGCGAGCGGCTTGCAGAGCCGCTGGCCGAGTCGGGCCGATCAACGCCAGGCGGCTCGCCAGGATGAATTGACGTGGATCCACGCCTGGCCGTGAGACGCGCCGCTCGGGTCTTCGGCCGCGTCCCAGCCGTGTATGCGCAGGACAGCGTCATTGGCTTCGGCCAAATCCGCCCATACCGCCGGTGCCGGCGAGCCAGCCGCCGACTCTTGCCCTAGCGTTGCCGTCGTCGGCCACTCTGGCCGCGCGAAGATAGGAGTCGCCGCAAGGCCGACGCTGCCGATCAGGAACGGTCTACGTCCGATCATGTGTTTGCTCCGGTGTCCGGCGCGGGTGGTCAGGTGCGCGCCAGCGGCGAGATCCTGAAGGCTACCGGGCTTCCCCACAACTCGGACGCCTCGTGGCGCAATCTGCCGGCGGCATTCGAATCACCGGCGGCGCGTGCAGCCGCGACCGCCTGCTCGAATGCACGCAGGGTCGGACGATTCGCAAGGTTCAGCCGAGCAAGCTCGAGCGCCCGTCTCGGATCGTCGCCGCTGCCCAGATAGAACTCGGCGCCGTGGTCGGCAAACGCGAGCGGGTGCTTCGCCAGAAGCGACTCGAAGCCGTCACGCGCCGCCGCGAGCTGCACGATCGCTTCGGCAGAGTCGCCGGCGGCTTGGGCGATGTCGGCGAGCCGCCACGCGACTTCCGGATCGCCGCTCGCCTGTACAGGCGTGAGCAACGACCGAGCCTCGTTCGCTCGCCCCCTGCCGAGGCAGATCTCGGCGAGATGCAGCCTCGCCTTCACGTAGCCCGGCATGTAGTCGATCGCCGTGCGGTACCACGTCGCGGCACGTTCCGGTTGCGATACGGGCGCGCTTTCACCCCACAGCACGCCGAGCTGAAACGAGAGCCACGCGAGCGAGAAGGGCGCGACGTCGGGATAGGTTCGCAGTGCGTGCAGATAGGTCCGCTCGGCCCCGGCGAAATCGCCCAGATCGGCCAGCAGCGCCCCCCAGCGGGATCTGCTCGTCCCAATGCCTCGGCCGGGCGGCACGCTCGCGCCGGGCCGCAAGGACGATGGGCAGGTCGGTTCCGGTGGCCTGGTCGATGCTCAGGGCGAGGCGATCGGCGATGTCCGGTGGCGTGCCGCGCGCCACCGCCACGGCAAGGCTCTGTCGCGCGTGCGCGAACCGATGCGTCAAGCAGGCCGCTTGTGCCGCGATCAACGCCGCCCGCGCAGACTCCGGTTCACGTTGCCCCAGCTCGTTCGCGAGCATCTCGAGACGATCGAATGCGGCGAGGTCGCCCGTGAACTGCGCCGTCAGCTGCTCCTGCTCGACGATCGCCTCGGCGATTCCCGGTTGCTCGGGCGCGCGCCAGAACCGATTCCAGGAGCGCTGCCGTGTGCTTTCCAGGTTGATGGCGGCGATGTCCCCTGCCGTTGCTGAAGGGCGTTGCGGCTCGACCTCGGTCGCTTGAGCCATCACGGTCATCCGAATCGCTTTTTCAGGCTCTCGAGACCGACCTTCTGAAGCGTGCCGACGATCGTCCTGATGATGATCGTCGGCTGTCCGTCCGACACGAACTGCACGCGCCAGGTTACCGTGCTGCCGCCGCTGCCCTGCGGCGCGACCTCCAGGACGCCTACATAGTTCGATGCGCCCATTCCGCTGACGCCCGAATAGCGATACTGGCGCGGCGCATTTTCCGCGGCATCGAGCCGCTCGATGATTCGCTTGCCGTCGACCGTTTCCACAGTACGCAATTGACCGACGCCGGCGCCGGTGATGCGCACCCCGGCGATCAGGGGATGCCAGGTGGCGCCGAAGCCGCCGATGAGCTCCCAGACCTTGTCGGCCGGAGCGTTGAGCACCACCGACTCGGCCACTGTCTGCAGTTCGGCATTCGGCGGTGCGAAGTAAGGAAACGCGGTGCGCCCCGGCTGAGTCGCCTGCTTCGCGCCGCCGTGCAGCGGCTCGCGGTCGCGATTGACGATCCAGGTCAGCAGCATGTCGATGTCCAGCGCATTGATCGTGCGCCCGCCACCGGTTTGATACGGACGGCCGTTGAGCGTGCTTTTCTCGATCTCGAGAAAGCTCGTGTCGGTGGTGGGCTTGGCGACATCGATCAGCAAAAAGTCGTCGAGGAACACGTTGGCACTCGCCGCCAGCTGCGCCGTCGACCAGTCCGCCTTGCCATCACGCAGGTCGTATTGCTGCAAGCTGTCGACCAGGCGCTTGCGAAAGACGGGTGCGAACTCTGGCGCGATTGCAAACGGGGTCTGCTGGTTCCACAGGTCGCGCAGGTCGTCGCCCTTCACGCCCGCGTTGTTCAGGCGAACGTTGGTCTGCTCGGTACGCCCTACCCAGTCAAAACGGACGACTTCGTGGCCGATGAGGCCACCGGGCTTCGGCACCGGCGTCGTCTCGGCGATCACGCCGAAAAGCGAGCCCTGCGCCGGATCGAGCACCCGCCGGGTGTCGAAGTCGACCAGGAAGCACAGGACGTTGTCGTGCTCGAGCAGATTGCGAAACGGCTTCAGCTCGCCAACCAGCCAGGCCAGATTGAACGGGTCGGAGCGAAGGCCCGCGAAGACGCGAAACGTTCCGTCCGGCGTCGTCGCGCCGCGCTCGTCGTTGACCAGGAAGCCGAGGGTCTGCCCGTCGGGCAAGGTGCACGTCCCGCGCTGGACGGGCTTGCCCCCTGGCTGCGCCTCGAGCCGGTCGAAGCGGAAACTGAAGCGGATCTCCCGGTCATCCGGTTGGAACTTCGCCGCGTCGCCGACGCCGGCGACTTTGACGCGCCGGGCGACGATCGCGTGGTAGGCCGCATCGCTGAACACCGCGCTGCTCCCTGCCGACGGGAAAACGTCCGCGGCAAACACCGTCCGCGCGGGGTTCTCCGGACTGATGAAGCCGAACAGATCGGTGGTATCGACTGCTGGATCGCCGATCTGCCGCGGTCCGTCAACGTGGTCCGACATCCGAAAGCCTTCCTGCTTTGGCCTTGTCGCTAAGGCATGCTCGGGTATCGCACGCTAGGCCTCAACAAGAGAGTCCACTCAGCGCGGTTTCTCGGTGTTGGCGCTCTGCGGACCGCCGAATGGCGTGATGCGGCCTGGTTGCTCCGGGATCGACTTCAGGTATTCGACCAGCGCCCACCGTTGCTCGTCCGTAAGCAGCGGGCCGATGACGCCGTTGCCCCGGGGCCCGTCCTCGAAGGAGTGCCCGGCGTTCGAGTTACCACGCAATCCCGTGTCGAGCATGAACGCGCCATTCGCGCAGGTCGTATCGAGCCCCACCTTCACCGGGTCGAACTCGCGCCCGCGGCAGAACTTCTTCGTGCGGTCCTTGGCCGGGACGAGCATTTCGTAGAGGTTCGGCACCGAGCCGTTGTGCATGAAGGGTGGCGTCGCCCACACGCCGTCGCGCGGCGCCGCCTTGTAGACCTTTTCGGGGGGGCGAGGCGTCGGAAGCTCGCGATATCCCAGCAGATCAGGCATGTCAGCCTCGGGAATCCGCGCCTTCGCAATCGCGGCCTGGAGCACCGACTTCGCGACGCCGACGTACATGTCGCCGGTCGGGACGAGGTCCTTGTCCTTGAAGGGACCCGGCATGTACGGGCTCAATTGCCGCGGCATGACGTAGTCCCGGACGGTCTCGAACTGGTTGCCATCCGTACCGACGTAAGACTGCGGAGTAAGCCCGACGAGGACGAAGCGCTTGCCGTATTTGTTGGGTTCGGTCCAGGCGTAGGGCCAGACGTTGTGGCAGCCCGAGCACAAGGGCACGAACAGGTTCTTGCCCGCCTGCGCCTTCGTGCGGTCGATCTTGCCGAAGACCTCCTCGGGCCAACTCGGAGGCGCGAGCCGTTCCAGCAGATTCTCGACCGCCTGGAGATTGCCGACCGCGGCGTTCGACTCGAACAGTCCTTCGCCTGCGTTCTTCGCGACCAGATTGATCGACATGAACACGCCCATCGTCTCGATCAGGTTGCGCTCGATCGGCACCTGCTGGACGCCGCGCCATTGCGTCCACAAACCCTGGGGCGAATTCCACAGGAACGGCGGCTTGGTCGGTGCCACCGGGGTCGACCAGTTCTGCGGCACGCCCGGCAGCACGGCGGTCACGCGATTGATGATGAGGCCGATCGCGTCGTGCCGACCTGGTCCCCATACGACCGGGGTGACCAGGGGGAGGCGATACTGGTGCGTGCGCTCGGCGTCAAGCTCGAAACGCTGGCGCAACGCCGCCTTTGCGCCGCTTTCCGACGCGCCGAGGCGCGCCGCCAGCCGATCGAACTTTGCCGGCTCCTTCACCGTCGCCTGCATTGCATCGTCCAGGGCGTAGATGAAGCCCACCAAGTCCAATGCGTTCGTCGAGGCGCCATCGACGCGAATTCGCTTGCCCTTGTAGTAGAGCTCCGCGTTATGGCACGCCGCGCACGTGAAGCCGACGTAGTCGCCGACATGTTCGGCCGGCGTCAACACTTTCGGCACCGACGTCTTCGATAGGCCGATCGGCAGGGCGTCGGGGTTGGTCCGGGGATTCGCGGCCTGCGGGATGAGGCCGTAGCGCCCGATGTTCGCGTCCGAACGAAAGAGCTCCTGCGATCCCGCGACCTCGAGGTTGAGGTAGATGTCGTACGAGATGGTGCTCGAGCCCTGCGAGAAGTTGTAGTACCACTCGCGGTCCCCCTGTGACCACGCCTGATCCAGATAGACAACAGGATCGCCCCTGGATGTCTGCGCCGTGGCTGGTTTGGCCCACAGCCATCCGAGCGTGGCGACTCCGGCAAGCGACGCTGCCAGCGCTACGGTGGTCCAGCCGGTGATGGTTGAAGACTTGCGCATCTCGATTCCCGACTCGTTGGGGAAGGTCCGCTGTCTGCGACAGCGACGAGCACCATGCTCCCTGGATGCCTCTGCGACCGGTAGTGGACTAAAGGGCAACTGGCGCTGCACCAAAGACCGAGTGTCGGAAAGGCAAATCACGCACTCGCGATCGCGCCGTGAGTCGACGCGGCAGTGGTCGCCGGTCGGCGATCCGAGCGCGCCGTCGCCGAAAGGCGCCGATCAGCGGTCGATGCGCAAGTGGATCGGCAGCGTGCGACGCAGGACGTCGAGACGAAACGGCTTCAGCAGGACCTCGTCCATGCCGGCTTCGAGGCAAGCTTCCCTCTGCTCGGTTTCGTACTGGCCGGTCATGGCGATGACCGGCGTGCGAGGCGAGCTCGTGGCTCGCTCCCAGTGCCGGAGCGCTCGGGTCGCAGCGACTCCGTCCATGCCGGGCATCCGGATGTCGGTCAGCAAGAGAGCGACGCGTTGCCGCTTGAGGACCGCCAGAGCTTCCTGCCCGTCGGCGACCGTCAGCACGTCGAGATTGCAGGCGGCGAGCATGCTGGCGACGACGAGCTGGTTGACGGGATCGTCTTCGGCGAGCAGAACCAAGGGCTTGCCGCCGCGTCCTGCGGCGCACCCCCCGTCGACATCACCGTCGGAAGGCGCCGTGCCGAGTGGTTCGTCGAGCAGAGCCTCCAAGGCCCGTCGGGTGACGGGCTTGTAGACCCGGCACACGCCGGTCGATGCCTCCGTGATCGGTTCGCCCAGGAGCGGAGAGATCACGACGACCCTGGTGCCGATGGCGACCAATCGATCGAGCCGGCTCGCGTCCCATGTCGAGTTGTCCTGAAGCAAGGTGCAATCGACGAAGACCAGGTTGCAAGTTGCCCGCTCGACATCCGCCGCGTCGGGAATCTGCTGACTCTCGAGGACATTGATTCCCATCTCTTCGAGATGGCTGCGGACGTGGCGCGAAAGGCCCTCGCTGCGCGTCGCGACCAGTGCGACCGTCGAATCGCTGGGTGATATCACCGTTCGCGTCGGCTCGTTGGCGGCCGGAAGCTGCAGGCTCAGCGTGAATGTCGTTCCTGCGCCGGGAGCGCTGGTGACCTCGATCCGCCCGCCCATCAACTCGGCCAGGCTTTTCGAGATGGAGAGTCCGAGCCCCGTGCCACCGAACCGAGACGCGACGGTGACATCGGCCTGGTGGAACGGCTTGAACAGCGTCGACAGATCGGCCGGGTCCAGGCCGGCGCCAGTGTCCGTGACTTCGATGGCGATCCGCCATGTCGACGGATCGGTGCCGGCGACAAGCATGTCGCCTGTGACGTGGATGTGAACGCCGCCCGTGGCGGTGAACTTGACCGCATTCGACACAAGATTGACGATCACCTGCCTGATCCGGATCTTGTCGCCGAACAGCCTGCTCGGCACTTCAGCGGCGCAGCTCGACGTGAGCTCCAGGCCTTTGCTGAACGCCTGAACAGCGAACTGTTCGTTGATCTCGGAAACGAGCGCACGCAGATCGAGGGGCCCCACGCTCAGCGTCATCCTGCCCGCCTCGAGCTTGGAGAAGTCGAGAACGGCATTGAGCATCTCCAGGACCGACTTGACTCCCTGGCTCTGAATCGCGGCCAGTTGCTGGCGCTGTGAGGGAACGAGCCCATTCGCCCTGAGGACATCGGTAGCGCCCACCAGGCTCTGCAACGGTGTGCGCATCTCGTGGCTGAGGTGCGATACGAAGCGGGCCTGGGATGCGACTGCCGCCGTCGCGGCTTCGCGGGCGAGTTGCAGCGCGCGCTGCAATCCGCGCGTCCAGCGGGCGCTGAACCCGACGACCAGGCCCAGGCAGAGGGTCGAGATCACCACCGCGGTGGCGGACTGATGAAACGGCGGCGGGGCCAGCATCGAGAGCGGTGCCCACGAGCCCGGTCCGTTCGCCGCCAGCAGCACCATCTCCACGACGGCGGCGATCGCGAACGTCGCCGCGAGGATGACCGATCCTGCCAGCAGCGCGACGCACAAGGGCACGATCAGCCAGCGCAGCGCGGGAGAGTTGATGCCGTCCTGAAGGAAGGCAGCGCACGCGATGAAGGTGAAGACGCTCGTGCACAGACCGTCGAGGCCCCGGCGGTGATCCCGGCTCCGGCGCGCGTACAACGCGGCGACGACTCCTGCGAGCACGAGCAGAAGGCTCAGCAGCGACTTGGCCCCCAGCCCGGCGAGCCAGAAGTAGCCGCAGTAGAACAAGCCGATGACGACGCAAAGAACAGAGCCGAGGCCAAGCAGCTTCTCGTGCAGCACGCTCTGGCATGAAGGTCCGGTCGCGCAAGCCGGGTCGACGCGGATGGGGGACGCAGGAATCGTCGAGGTCATCGTTCGAGGAGGGAAGGCGCCGGCCTGGCACGGCGACAAGAAGCCGCGCGCGGCTTCGCGAACCGAGAGAGAGGCAGTTGCTCGCGGCGCGGATTGTCGAATCGGGCTGGCTTGGGGTCCAATGCATCTTCGTGCAGATTTCAATGCTCCCGGCGCATCGTCATGGATCTCAAGCGGTTGTCCCACATCGTCGCCGTCGCCAAGGCGCGCAACTTCGCACGGGCGGCCGAGCAAGTGCATCTCAGTCAACCGGCGTTGACACGAAGCATCCAGGCGGCCGAGGCTGAACTCGGCTTGCGGCTATTCGATCGCGGCGCGGCGGTCACGCCGACCCGAGCCGGGGCCTTCGTTCTCGAGCGCGCACGTCAGTTGCTGTTCGAAGCCGCATCGCTCGAGCGCGACGTCGACCTCTTCCGCCGCCAGGAGATGGGCGACACCGCCTTTGGCGCCGGCTCGTTTCCGGCCGGCACGTTCCTGGCGCCGTTACTGGCCGAGCTTCGGCGCGACTTCGCCGGTGTCAATCTGCGCGTCGAGGTCAGCAACTGCTCTTTGCTGCTCAAGCGCCTGCTCGAGGAGGACATCGAGTTCATCGTTGCCGACACCGAGGAACTTCCGCACGACGAGCGCCTGTTCATCGAACCGCTGCGTCGCGAGCCGGCGGCGTTCTACGTCCGCGAGGCGCATCCCCTGGGCAGCCGCCGGCCACTGAGTCTCGACGAGGTCTGGGCCTACGGGGTCGCCTCGGGTCGCCTGCCGGCGAGCGCCGTCGAGTTGTTCTCGCGCATGCTCGACCGGCCGCCTGCGGCCTCCCCGCGCCTGGCCCTGGAATGCGACGACATCGACGTGCTGAAGCGGACCGCGCTCGGCTCGGACGTCGTGCTTGCCATGCCATCGGTGGCGGTCGCGCAGGAGGTCGACGCCGGCACCCTGCGCAGGCTCACGGTCAAGGGACTGCCGCCCATGTCGTCGGCGACCGGGATCGTGACCCTTCGTGGTCGCACGCCTTCGCCGATGGCAAAGACGATCCTGGAGAGGTTGCGTTCGCTGCGCGTGAGCGAAGAGGCCGCACGATGACGCGACGCGACGGAGGGGTGATGAATCCAGGGATGACGGCGCCCGCGTTGCTCGCCCTGTTCGTGGTCTGGGTCGCGGCGCTTGTCGGCTGCGGCGAGTCGGCGAGGCCGCCGGAGACGGTCGGCGCCGGACCGGCGACGGCCACCCTGCCGAAGACAACACCCGACGTCGCCCCGGTGCCGGACACCGCGCCCAGACCGGCATCGACACCACGACCGCTGCCGCGAGCCGGCGACGGCGTCGAGTCTTCCGGCCCCTGCGCGACGCGGGAGCTGGCCGCGTTTCCTTGGCCGAATCCGCCGGCTCCGAGTGACAGCGCGATGATCCCACCCTATCTGATATGGCCACCGGGTACCGAAGGCAAGACGCTGCTCGATGTGGCACGGCGGCTCGAAGGCGCGATCGCCGCCGCCGGCTACCTCGAGCCCCGGTACCTCGGCGCGGGCTGCGCTGGCTTCGCGATCATTCTCGACCTCGAGCAGATCGACGCCGACGGCACTCGCAAGCCCGGTGCAGCGGGCTTCGCGCCGTCGACCGCGCAACCCGCCTTCACGCTGTCGAGCTACCTCACGCGCCTGTTCTACGCGCCGCCCGGCTACTACCGGCAGATCGTGCTGGTGGTGTCCGATCAAGGCATCGCAGCCACCACGCCGGCGCCGACGCCCGGCGAGCTGCGCGCGATCGCAAAGGACGGCAGCGCCTCGCTGCCGCCGGTCTACGGCGCACTGCCTTTCGACTGGAAATACAAGGTCGTGGCGCTGGTCTACGAATTCGAGAAGGGCCCGGCCGACGGCGACGCTCGGCAGATTCCGCCCACCGGTCGCCTGCGCGCGCCCCAGCACCTGAAGAAGGCGCACCTCTACTAGGCGACGGCGCGCCGATGAAGGTCTTCCTCTCGTACCGTCGCGCCGACAGCCAGGTCAGCGCTGGACGCATGGCCCAGTTCCTGGACGCGATACCGGCCGTCGCCGCGGTGTTCCTCGACGTCGACGGCATCGCCCCAGGAGAGAACTTCGCGACCAGAATCCAGGACACGCTGGCCCAGGTCAGCCATGTATTTCTGCTCATCGGGACGCAATGGGCCGGCCCGATCGGCTCCGGCGGCAAGCCGCGCATCTTCGAAGACGACGACATGGTGCGCGCCGAGACGCGGCTGGCGCTGTCCGGCAAGGCGCAGGTCGTGCCGATCCTGATCGACGAGGCGCGCATGCCGCGCCCGGGCGACGTCCCTGCCGACCTGAAGGCGCTGCCGTCGATCAACGCCTTCGCGCTGCGGACCGCGCATTTCGACGAGGACATGGACGATCTGCTGGACGCCCTGCTCGGGCACAAGCAGGGCCGCGGTTCACGCTGGCGCGAGGCACCGTTGACCGTCGCCGGCGTGGCCTGGCGCGCAGCGGCCGGGCTGCTCGGCGGCCTGGCGCTCCTGGTTGCCCTCGGTCTGGCCAACCGACTGGCCGACAACGGCTGCTACGACCTGGCGTGCACGCTGCAAGCCGCGTTCGGGCTCGATGACGCCGCAGACGCGCTGGCATTGCTGTGGCTGGCGGGCATCGCCCTGCTCGCCTTGGGCGCACTCGCGCCGTTCGTGCCGCGCTGGCTCCGACGCCGCCGTAGCCTCACTCGGCGTGACGCGACGCTCCGGTGAGGATCGTCACCTTGAGCCTTGCGGCGCCGCGTAAGGCGCGTTCGCAGCGCCCCGCGGCTGCTGCTCCACGACCAGCTTGACGCCGACATTCGTCAGCAGCCGCTGGAATTCGGGCGAACCGGTGATGATGATTCCTGCCGCGGCGCGCAAGCGATCGACCGCCTCGGCGGGCAGCGTGAACGACGTCGGCTGGGCGTTCAGATAGGCGCGCTCTTGCTCGTCGCGCAGCGCGGCGAACGAGACATCGATGGCATAGATCTCGGCGTCCGGCACCCGCGTCGCGGCGCTGACCGAGGGATCCCGGTTGGCCCGCATCGCGGCGGAGTCCCGAATCAGGCGCAGCGCCTGCCAGCGGGCCGACGTGTCCTTCAACAGCTCGATCGACTCGTACGAGTACTGATCGATCGGCGTGCCGGTCGCCTTCAGCAAGATGTCGATGGTGCCGGGCGCGCTCTCCGACGCGTCCCAGTTGGTCGGCGGCGACGACTGCGAGTTGACGATCAGGACAATGATCCGGCGTGCGCTGTCGAGCGGGGTCGCCACGCCGGAGTCATGCAGCGTCTCGAGGATTTGCAAAGCGTCGAGGACGGCGCGCATGCCGACGTTGTCCGCGACCCCGCCGTCCACGAGGTGCAAATACGGTCGATGGACGCTGTCGCCGAACGCCGCGTCGGCCTGGAGCGAGCGGATGGCGCGCGCGGCCGGCCGGGGTGGATCGGGCGAATCAATGAAGGGCTTCGCCCACAGGGGTGCCTTGGCGTTGCACGTGCCGCCATAGTTGTTGAGGGTGATCGGCGAGAGCACGACCGGGACGGCCGATGACGCGGCCGCTGCGCGCGACAAGGGCATGGCGTTCAGATCCGAGCAGATGAGGTCGAAGATGCCCTGGTTGAACTGGAAGCGGGCACCGGTGGAGAGATCGGTCGCGGCGACGACGACCAGCGGGCCCTTGCCACGGTCGAGGTCGCCGAAGGTCGCGCCGTCGAACAGGACTTCGTCGTAAAGCGCGGCCGCGAGCTCGGAGCGCCCCCATCCTTGCGACATCAGCTTGCTCCAGGAAAGCGGGTTCAGGGTGCGAGCGACGATCGCGCCCTGGACGTCGCGCTTCAGGAACCGTCGCTCGTACTCGTCGAAGAGCTTGTCGCCGTAGAGACCGTAGGCCAGCGCCGTGAAGCTGCCGCCGGAGACGCCGGTGATCACGTCGACTTCGTCGAGGAGGCGAACCTGGTTGCCTTTCGGTCCGATGACCCGGGTGCGCCGCAGGAATTCGAGCACCCCATACGAGAACGCAGCGGCCCGGGTGCCGCCTCCTGAAAACGCGAGCACGACCAGGTTCTCCTTGTCCGGCGCGCGCGCCTGACGGGTCTCGAACCGATAACCGGTGCTCGGGTCGGTCTGCGTGATCCGCGGATTGACCGGCCGTGTCGCGCAGCCGCCGGTCAGAACCAAGGTCGCGGCCAGCAGCGATGACGTCGTGGCAAGTCGCAACGTGAGCGAGATGCTGCACGGACGGTCAGGCCCGCCTCGGACGGAGAACATCGAGCCGCCGGGCAAGCGACATGCCTCATTGCCAGCAATCTTGCCCAACGGCCTTTGATCCCTCAACGCATGAGGATTGAATCAGGGGTCGCAGCCCCGCGGTGCGACCTTGGCGCCGGCCTGGAATTGCTTCTTTCGCGTCTTAGCAGGGCCACACGTGCCGGCCGCGCCGCCGACGCCCGATGGTCGCGAGCGTCGCGAGCCCCGCCAGCAGCATGGCGTACGTCTCCGGTTCGGGGATCGGCGCCGCCTGCGCCAGGACGAGGTTGTCGACCGCGGCGAATGCGTTGGGACTGGCGATGCTAACGGCCAGAGACACGAGCGTGCCCGTCGACGCGAAGCCGAGAAACGACGTCTGGGTGGCGCCGTTGATCGTCTGCGTCAAGCTCGCTCCGACCGAATCCGTCGCGGTCAGGGTCAGGCTCTGCCCCGCCAGGAATGCGCCGGCGATGTCGGAGCCGAAGAACGATCCGCCGATCGCGCTGACACCGCCGCCGAAGCTGCCGAACGTCAGCGTCGCTCCCGAGAGGTTGGTCGACAGCCAAGGGTTGGCGGCGCTGCCGGCGCCGAACAGGCCGCCGGGCGCGCTCGCGACATAGCTGTAGGGGCCAATCGTGCGGTTGCTCGGACTGGCGATGAAGTCGATCGGAAGCAGGTTGAAGGCGTCGGTCGCCGACGCCAAGGTCGCGGCCGCGAAGCTGGCCGAAGTGGTGAATGCGGTCAGGGCCGCGTGCGAGGCGCTCGACACGGCGCCCAGCGCTGCGGCCAGCGTGACGGCGAGAAGGGGGCGAGGCGAAGACATGTTGTTTTTCCTTCCAGATGAGTGAATGGCCCAGCGTGCATGCCGCCGTCAGCGGAACAGGTTCAGGTCGACTGCGTTGCCCATCGCCTCGTAGCCCGCATCGCTCGGATGCAAAGAGTCGCCGCTGTCGTAACTCGGGAGCATCCGGCGCGGATTGGCCGGGTCGCGGATGGCGAGGTCGAAGTCGACCACGCCGTCGATCT
>Ga0207691_10002371_pt1 | contig 18456 bp, 11 predicted proteins | sample KBSM13metaG_FD_184327 | JGI IMG/M metagenome (GOLD analysis project Ga0207691, IMG submission 184327) | Miscanthus rhizosphere microbial communities from Kellogg Biological Station, Michigan, USA - KBS M1-3 metaG (SPAdes) (version 2) | ecosystem: Host-associated > Plants > Roots > Rhizosphere >... | reverse complement strand
CATCGGGGAGACACCGGGTCCCGAAGCGATGTACCTTCCGCCCGCACGGCCTCGACCGAAAGCGCCGATTCCGCGAATCGTCCAAACTGCATCCGGCTGGGCTTTTGCAGTGCTAGTCGGTAGGGGATTGTGTCCATCGAAAAAAACGCGGTAACTAATTCCCGGGAATGCTGCGTCAGTCTCCGACAGGATTGGACCACGAGTTTCAAAAGTGACCTTCAAGAAAAGTCCATCGACAATCGAGACTTTGACACTTTTGAGATCGAGATGAGCGGGAACATCCACCTGCTCGTCATCAGTAAGAGTCGAAACCAGCTTTTCAGATGAGCCCGTTACCAATGGGTACAGCCCAATAATTGCGTCCTTCGCCGCCAACTGATCGTACGACATCTCAATCGTTCCATCTTTGTGTAGGACGGTTTGGAAGCGATTGACTGTTGGCGTCCAGGTGAAGTCCTGAATGTTGCCGTACGGTTCAGTGATGTCCCAGGTAATCACCACACGATCAGCCAATTCTTTCACATAACGCTTGCCTGACATCCGAGGTTTGAAAAAGACGCAGATTGCCGGGGTGGTGTTGATGAGCGTATGCGAGGCGTCTTGCAACTGGGCAAACCTTTCGATGGAAACTCCTCCACCACGTTGACCACCGCCACCACCAGCCGCGTTCCCGGGAGGACCAAAGCTAATTGAGCCGTTGATTCCTACGGAGAAGGAGTTCCAGGTCTTGCCTGAATACGGGAATGAAAAACTAGTGAACGACTGTTGTGGCTCGCTCGCTTCTTTGCCAAACTCCGCATCCCACTGAAACGTCAGGTTCTCAGCCCGATAACCAGCGCCTTCAGGAGTAAATCGCAGCGTACGCCGTGTGAGATCGAACATGTTGGCTTTACCGAAAGCGCCTTCGTTGAGCTCCATCACGATCAAATTACCCTGAACGGTGACGGATCCGATGGACTTCCCCGGTTCCTGTCGATTCTGGCTATGAGCAACAATGGAGGTAAGAGCGACGAGTAAGAGTGCGATCGTTTGTTTCATCTGATGTCCTTATGTGAGTGAACCGACTACGTCAAACCGCTTATCGTTGCAGGTTTGAATGATTACCTTATTGCGACCACTTAATGCAACGCGCATCATCAATTTACACCGAAGGTTGTTATCTGCTTGAAGCCGAAAGTGACGATGGTTTGGTTGATTGGATTTATTGATGCGTACCTTGAAACGGGAAAAACTTTTCCGGTTTACAAAATAATGCAGAACGTAAACACGGTGAGTCGGTTGGTTGAGAAACATGAACGATGCTCTTTTCGACAATCAGCGATCAACGCCGCCACTCTCAAAAAGCTGGCCCCGAGGCGTGGAACCTCTTACAATGTCGTTGCTCATTCCGTAAATAGAACCGAGAACCTCGTATCGGTTCGGATTAACCAGGAATCACGACCTCCTACTCTCGCGGTTCCGCATTTGCGAAACCTTTGACAATCCCCACCGAACCTTATGCAGTTAACTCCAGGCAGTCGACTTGGTCCATATGAAATTCGCCACTGGATCGGCGCAGGCGGAATGGGGGAAGTGTACTACGCTCGAGACACAAGGCTCGGTCGTTATGTCGGGCTCAAAATATTACTTCCGGAATTAACCGCCAATGAGGAACGCTTACGACGTTTTGAACAGGAAGCCCGCGCAACCTCTGCGCTTAATCATCCCAACATCCTCACTATTTTCGAAATCGGCCACGAAAAAGATGTCCACTTTATAAGCACGGAATTCGTTGAGGGCGTCACGCTTCGACTGCGTATGGCCGAGGAGGAGCTTACTCTCAGCACAACCCTTGACATTGCTATACAGATCGCTGCTGCGCTGTCTGCCGCCCACGCGTCTGGCATTGTCCATCGTGACATCAAACCTGAGAACGTCATGCTGCGTTCGGATGGATACGTCAAAGTGCTCGACTTTGGCCTCGCCAAGTTAATGCCCTCGCACGATGAACGACTTGCCGATCCTAGTTTGTCGACGGCCCTCAATCTGAATACTGATCCCGCCGCGATCGTAGGAACGGTCAATTACATGTCACCGGAGCAACTGCGGGGCATGAAGGTCGACGGGCGTGCCGATATATGGAGCCTTGGTGTCGTGCTCTACGAAATGATTGCCCGGTGTTCTCCTTTCGCCCGGTTGACGAAGAGTGATGTTATTGCGTCGATTTTGCGTGAGGAACCACCTCTGCTCGCCACCTACTCAAATATTCCGACTGAGCTGCAGCGGATCGTCGCCAAAGCGCTGCGAAAGGAGAGAGAAGAACGCTATCAGTTGGCCAAAGACCTAATGATCGATCTCAAAGAGGTCAGGCAGGATTTAGAACTCGACTCCAAGCAAGGCCGGACTCGTAGCTCGGATGCCAGACATACGGCCGAGGGGCCAGCCGAGACCGACTCGCAGAAAACGCTGGCCTTAACGAGGAAAATTGAAACGGCCAAACCAACTTCCGGCGTTCAATATTTCTTTGAAGAGATCCGACACCACCGGATGGGCGCAACTATCCTGATGGTTGTGCTGCTTCTGTCACTCGTGGTCGGTCTGGCAGTTTGGTTAGGCGGAAGGGGCTCCTCCTCTAAGCCAAATACCTTCGCAGTCCCCAACGTCATCGAAGTAAACACAACCAGCAATGTCAGAGAAGTAGCGATTTCACCAGATGGCAAGTACATCGCAATTGTGGCCGAGGACGCGGGTAAGCAGAGCATCAAAATCCAGCAGCCTTACGATGCCAGTGAATCGCCAGCGATCGTAGAGGGCGCTGAATACCGGGGAGTGGTTTTTTCTCGAGATGGTTATTCTGTTTACTACCTTGCCAGGGATGAAAAGGGCTCGGCGCTGTACCAGGTTTCGACGTTAGGCGGTGCTGCGAGAAAGCTTCTGAGTAGTGTCGATACGCCAATTGCACTTTCGCCTGATGGAAGAGACTTGGCATTTGTGCGTCGGGACAAAGAAGGAACAGTTCTGATTGCAGCAAGGGCGGATGGTAGTTCAGAGCGCAAGGTGGCCTTCCCTCCAGATCAATTCGACTTTAGTACTTTGCAAATTAATAGTGGTCCAGCCTGGTCTCCTGATGGAAAGGTGATTGTCTGTCCGATAAAGAGCAAGGGCGATCCGATGTATATGGAAGTAGTCGCCGCACGAGTCGATGATGGTTCGGTTAAGACGATCGGATCGCGCCGTTTCTTTCTAATTGGTCAGTTAGGTTGGGTCCCGGACGGCAGCGGTCTAGTCATGGCTGCGCAGGAAAAACCACCGCCACAATCTACCGCGCAGATCTGGTTTATTAACTATCCCGAAGGTGAAGCCCGCACAGTTACAAAGGATGCTGATTATTACCAGGGGATGAGTTTAACAGCCGACGCAAACAGCCTGATCACGACACGGACCAGGCAAAGCTCCAAAATCTGGATTGCTTCTATCTCACCCTCAAAAAATGTCGAGGAGTTGCCTGCCAGTAAGAACAAGGGTTCGGGCGGTCTGGTATGGACACCGGAGGGAGGCCTCGTCTATGCCTCGAATGAAACCGGCTCAATGGAAATTTGGACCACGAAGGTGAACGGAAGTGATGCGAAGCAATTAACTTTCGATAACCATACATGCGTCGAGCCAGCGATTTCTCAACGAGATCATAAGTTCATAGTTTTCGCCAGCTACGTCTCAGGCAAACCGCACATTTGGCGAATCGATAAGAATGGCAATGATCCAAGACAATTGACTAGCGGGCTATACGAAGACTGGCCCGATGTCTCACCTGATGGCAAGTGGGTGATCTACCATGCTTCGGACACTACAGGTGATCGCATTTGGAAAATCTCAATCGAGGGAGGATCACCCTCGCTGCTGTCTGACAAAGCAGCGCGCCATCCAGTTTTTTCACCTGATGGCAACCTAATAGCGTGTTATCTGCGTGAAGAAGGCGCTGCCTGGGAATTGGCAGTTCTTCCAGTCGCCGGAGGCCAACCGGTAAAAACGTTTTCCATTCCCGCAACGGTCGCTGATCAGTGGGTTGGACCACGCTGGACCACTGACAGCAAGGCGATAACATATGTTCTCACCAAGGGCGGCATTTCGAATATCTGGAACCAACCGATCAGTGGGGAAGCGGCGACGCAACGAACAAACTTTGACCAGGATCAAATCTTCGCCTTTACATGGTCACCGGACGGAAAGAATCTGGCCCTGGTTCGGGGAGTGAACGCGAAGAGTGTGATCTTGATGAAGGGGTTAGGTGGTAAATAACAGACTACCCCTCCTTTCATTGACCGCCGCCGGCCCGAGGAGACAATTCTTAGGTCGAGGTCGCCTGACTCTCACCGCTGCCGAAAGTAAGAGCCTGGCAGACCCATTGGTTGCCGTCCCAATAACACTCAATCCGTCCATCTCTGGCGGTAAGCGCAAGACTACCCAAACTATCGGGGTCGATGTCTATGGTTATTTCGCTGCCATCGTAAGTGACGCTGCCAAAGGTTCCGGTCTTCTCTCCCATAAGTTTGCTCCTTCCATCATTAGATCACTGAACTTGTAAGGGTTCTTTAGATGTTGCAAATCCAACTTCCGCAAAGTGAGAAGGCTAAGTTCGGGTTATTGACTTTAGACAACGGGACCTTGGCTTGCCTGGGCTTACGTCGCGAGGTTGGTGTAAATACCTTAACGCTTTGTGCGCGGAACTCTATTGGATTGGCTTCAAGGTGTCAATGCTAGACCAGTTTGTGCAATACCCTGTTAATGAAGGCTTGGACCAGCGCGGTTTGGTGTGAACCAGCTCGCAACCACGGAATCTTTGAGGTTGCAATTTGCAACCTCAAACCAGGTAGAGGTGGCCGCCGCTTCCTACCATACGTCTTCACCGAGCAAGGGGTCGCGATGTTATCGACTGTCCTGAATAGCGAACAGGCCATTGAAGTGAACGTGCATATCATGAGGGCGTTTGTGAAACTGAGGTAGATGTTGGAATCGAATGAAGAACTGAATCGCAAGTTCGCGGCAGTTGTTCGGAAGCTTTCAACACACGGCAAGTACTTCAAGGTTGTGTTTGATGAACTTAAGAAACTCGCAGAGCAGCCAACTCCACCACGCAAACAAATAGGATTCAAGGCGGACGAGAAGTCCTAGTGCTTAATCCACAGATTTCGCCGATTGCGCAGATTGGCATGAGAACTGATCTGCAGTTAACTTATTCAGGTGCCTTAGCTCTTCAACGAAATCGCAAAAGGACTCTAGATTAATGATGAAATATTTGCTTTTGCTAGTTGCGTTTTTGCTACTTCCCTTACCCGTTGCGGCGAAAGTTTCTAACAGTAATGAACTGATCGCTGCCATGCAGAGAAAGTATGGGAAGTCGTGGTACAAGACTGCCACCTTCGTTCAGGAAACGACAAATATTCAATCAGATGGAACCTCGAAGGTTGAAACCTGGTACGAGGCGATGGCGGTCCCTGGTAGTTTGCGCATCGACTTCACACCGACAAGTGCCGGCAACGGAATCCTGTTTACCGATGGCAAGATCTTCGTATTCAAGGACGGCAAGGTCGAGACGACGCGCCCTTACAATCATCCGCTGCTGATCCTGGGATTTGATATCTATCGGTCGCCCGCTACCGAGGTGACCACGAAACTGCAGGCGCTGAAGTTTGATCTATCGCAGTTCAGAGAAGACACCTGGCAGGGTCGACCAGTCTACGTGGTTGGGGCAAAGGCGGGTGATCTTCATTCGCCCCAATTCTGGATCGATCAGAAGAATCTTTACTTTGTCAGAATGCTTCGTCCGACAGGTAAGGATGGGACGCAAACGCAAGAGACTGAATTCAACAAGTATCAGAAACTTGGTGGTGGTTGGATGGCGCCGGAAGTCATCTTCATGGTCGATGGCAAGGTTGTGACCACCGAAAAGTACTCCGAGATTCGCGGCGATGTGACGTTGGATCCAAAACTATTCGATCCACAGTCCTGGACCACCGTGCATTGGAAGGAGTGAGCCACTAATCGGCTGCAGTCTCTTATCCAGGTGGACGCCCTGGAGTTGGCACTGCGCCCGAATCGTCCGCTGGACCGCCGCCTATGTGGCCAATCCCCACTCTTACTCGGTTGCTGGAAATATTGTGGATTCTGATCCGAACGAGTACGTCACCAACGTCCTCCATGTCATCATGTAAGCGGACCGCAACAAAACGCAGCCAGTTCAACCCGGGAACGGTTCCAACAGCCTCGACGGTCAACGGGTAGAAACGATGAGCAGCGTCTTCAGCAGTAGCCGTAACGGCAGAGGCAGTGTCACCAGGTAAGAGGTCAAAATTCATTGCGAAGAGCATGACGCGTGTTCGCGAATCAGATCCTGAAGAGAAAAGTGAATTAAGTTTGAAGGGCTCGTGCGCCCAGAGAATGGAATCGAGAGCAAGGGCTCGCGTCGAGGTTTCTTCACTTATCAGGATCGGCACACCTGGCGCTATTGACGCCGCGAAGTCGGCCGTTTGATCTGCAGTGAGATTCGCAAACGCTAAACTTTGCGGACTGAAAACATAATTGGTCTTCGACGGCCTAATCGTGTAGTTGCCACCTTCATGAAGTTCGGCAAGTGAGTAGTTTCCGTTCGCATCCGTCTGAAGCATCGCAATGGTGGTACCGCTAATAACAACGGTTACGTTGCTCAATCCGAAACCGCCAAGTGTCACGCGACCTGAGATGTTATGGGTTGGCGTTGGAGACGGTGTAGGAGTCGGAGTTGGTGTAACAGTTATCTTATAGGTGTAGACGCCATCTGATGTGCCTGCGTACAGATTTTTACCAGTACTATCAAACGCGAGTGCCATCGCAGGTTGAGCGGGCGACGGCCAGCCTGTGGTAAGTGCGACCGATGTTTGACCCCCGTTAGGACTTTGATAGACGCCCTGCTCCGTACCCGCAAAAACCGTAGAAGGTGTGGTGCTGTCAATCGCGAACGATAAGACGTGCCCTGCAACATCAGAGAAGACCGTGTTCCACACACTCCCGCCGTTAGTTGTCTTGAAGGTACCTCCGTTTTGTATTGCAGCGTAGAGGACTAACGGGTTTGTCGGGTCGGCCACCATCGAGATGACAGAAAGGTTAGGGCCTGTTAATGCCGTCACAGACCAACTGAACCCACCGTTCGTGCTTTTGAAAACGCCGAAAGTGGTTGCCGCGTAAACGATGGCAGAGTTGGTTTGATCGACGACGAAAGCCGAAACCAACCCGGGTGAGGAGACCTGTCCCCAGGTTCCACCGCCGTTATTTGTCTTGAATATCTGACCAGTGGTCGCGAGATAGAGGGTTGAAGGGTTACTGGGATCAATAGCCAATGCATCGATATTGGCATTTCTGGCAAAAACCAGGCCCCAGGTAACTCCGCCATCAATTGTCTTGAAAACTCCCGAGGAATCGACTCCCAAATACAAAGTAGATGGATTTGATGGATCAACAACTAATTTGTGCGTCGGAAAGCCGGGTATGAGGTTGACTTGGTTTTGTAGATTGGTGGCGGTCCAGTCGGCACCTTGGTTCGTGCTCTTGCTAAGTGTGTCGCTGTTGGTCGCGTAAATTATTGCAGGATTACCAGGATCGATGAGTATTTCCCGTACGTCGCCGTATGGGATGTTGGTGCTCTGCCGCCAATTCAGCCCCCAGTCCGTTGTCTTTACTACTCCGCTTCCTCTTGTCCCAGCATAAATGTTAAGGGAGCTCGTGCCCTCAAAGTTAATGCTGTTTACTCCTATGGTGTTAAGTCCGACGCTGGTCCAGTTCAGGCCGCCATCGACTGTCTTGTAGATACCCTTTGCGATCGTCGCTGCGAAAACCACGGAAGGGTTCGAGGGATCGATTGCTAACGTAGTGATCGAAGAATTGGGTAGCCCAGAACTGTTCTTTGTCCAACTCGCAGCGGCATTAGTACTCTTGTAGACATCGCTTCCTGAAGCTGCATAAAGAATTGAATGATCACTCGGACTAAGCGTAAGGGCTCTGACATCGTTGGATGAATCTGGAATTCCAGTGCTGCTAACTACCCAATTAGCTCCGGCATTCGTGGTCTTGTAAACACCACCGAGAGAACCATGACCAGCCGAAACATAAACAATATTGGTATTGGTTGGATCAATCGCGATGGAGGTTTGAATGAAGAAGGCGATACCGCTGCTTGAGTTACTCCAGGTCACTCCGCTGTCGGTGCTTTTAAGGAGATTACGATTCGTCGCGCTGCAATAAAGAACAGAAGGTTGGCTTGGATCAACGGCAACAGAATAAATGTCCACCGTAGGAGCTACGAAAGGGCCGCTCCAGGTAGCGCCACCGTCGATGCTCTTAAAAAGTCCATTGGAGGCAGTTCCGGCGTAGACCTTGTTTGGATCCGTCGGGTCAACTGCCAATGAAAAGAGCCTTTGGCCAACGAGTCCATTCCTACTCCAGTTCGATCCGCCATCAGTACTTTTATAGATCCCCGTTGTACTACTTGCTGGGTCAAAGCCACCGCTGCCCGACGTTACGTCGGCGTAGACGATTAAGGGATTACTTGGTGAGACAGCCAGCGCGGCAACAGTACCGACGACAGGACCGCTGCGAGACCAGGAATTTGTGGAACTAGAAACACTTGAAGCAGCGAAAAAGCTCAAGAGAGCTAGAACGGTGAGTACTAGATTGATAATCAAAAGGTGAGTAAGACAGCGACGTCTAGCCATATTTTGCTTATGTTGAACCGTCTATTTGAAGTAGAACCTGGTTGAAGAATTCAATGCGAAATTATCCGCAACGGTGGCGTTTTCTGGATTGGAGAGTATGAGGCTCGTCGCTTTATTGCCGATCTGCGGCATACCTAACGAGCGAGATATTACGTATCAGATCACGAAAGGTCAACGATGTGTGATTCAAGGAAACAACAAATATTCAACCCGACGGAACTTCACACAAACCGACGGTGTTCCACAGGTCGGGACACCTTCGGGTTAATGCGCGAATGCAACCTACTTGCCACCGTCCATGTGCCAACCGGGATTTACCCACTGACCGTTGCGTAGGACGAATACTTCGGTGACACGGCCCGATTGGTTGATGCGTTGACCTCCCTGCTCCAGTTCGTACGAATAGTTTGAATAGACGACGGCCGTGGCTCCGTACATCTGGATTTCTGTCTTGGGGAATTCGAGTTTCACGAGCTTGCCTCCACCCTTCGCAAACTCGACCGAGCCATCAAGAATTGTTTGTCGGTTGGACCAGTTATTATGTCCCGACTCGATCGCGATTGTTTCTTGTGGAATCAGTTTTTCCAAGGTGGCTCGGTCGCCCGAGAACCATGCGCGCCACACAGCTTCTCGCGCATCAAGCAGCCGCTTCTTCAACTCATCGCCAATTGACTGCGGTGAGGCCAATTGTTCTTGCAACGTCTCTTGATGGAGCCCGGTGTAACTTCCGTTCTGAATCCAGTTACCATTGTTCTTCGTGTAGAAATCGCAGATTTGTAACACGCGATGCGGCGATCGGCCCGGCCAATTCGATTCGACGTCGGCCACAAAGCAGACGAACGCAGCGTCGCCTTTAAAGATCATGTCGAAGTCTCGAAACTTGTAGCTCTTCATCCCGTAAGGACTTTTCGGATCGACCTGGTTCCAATCCATGTAGCCTTCAATACCTTTGAGCATCGTTCCCGAGTTATCTAGATACCCGAGCCAATTTTCCGCATGCGTCGCCCGCAATGCTTTAGGGTCTTTGTCGATAAACGCCTGAAAGATGCTCTCGATGTGCGCGCGAATCGCATTGCGATCAGCGGCGCGATCATCCTGGATGCTCGCGGTAGAAACACGAGTTGTGAAGGTGGCGAAGAGAGCGGCGCCCAGCATGAAGGAGCAAACAGAGAAGCCGAAGATTCTAAGAATCATTGACAGTCACCTCCTAATTGTTTATCCACAGATTTCACCGAGTACGAGATTTGGAATAACGACGGATCTGCTCGTAATTTACTCGTCTGCCTCACGCAAAGAAACTCAAAAACAGTCTTGCAGTCTCTGTGCAACTCCTCGAGCGCAGAATCTACTTGATTTGGGTCACAAGGTTTTCATCGACTTCGATCCTGCGGATCTTTATGGCGTGTCCACTAAACAACTAAACCAGCAGGTAAGAGGAAACAGCAAGCGCTTTCCTGAAGATCTCCATGTTCCGATTAACAACGGAAGAAGCTGACGCTTTGAGGTCACAGTTTGTGACCTCAAACACCGGACGCGGCGGCCGACGATATCTGCCTCACGAATGCAGATTGGGTTCAAAACCAGCAAGAAGTAATCCACAGATTCGCCGATTGCACAGATTTGACTACCTGTACACCGAGTTTGGGTGGAAACGCCTAATCAGAAGTGGTATAAAAAGCACACACGAATTTTCGCAGCCCTGCGTTTACGCGCCCCGCGTTAACTTTCCCGATTTGAAATAAGGACGACATGTCTAATAAGTGTCCCATCTTCGGAGAGGTATCTCTGGCTGTTGTTTTTTTCCTCATTTCCCTGGGGTTTGTGCCCGCCTCTGCACAAACAACACCCTCGGACACCAGGCCACGATCGCTAGCAAGTCCTAGTGACGATTTGGCGAACGACTCAGTTGAGAAGCAACCTCAAGTCGGATCGCCAGAGGCCAATGCGAAGGCGAAGAAGCTCTACAAAACGGGCGTGCAATATGGCAACGCGGGACTTTTTACGCAGGCTGCCGAAGTATTCCGCCAGGTGGTTAGCTTGAAACCTGACCACTGGGAAGCCTATCGCAGCTTGGGTCATGCCTATATCGATCTGAATCAGGGAGAGGAAGCGGTCGAGGCACTCGAGAACGCGCTCACTCTGAACCCCAAAGACAAAGAGGCACGACGGCTGCTCGATCAAGCTCGGCTCAAGGTTACGGTCTCAGGTAACGAAGCGTCTAAATCCCAACAACCTGTTGGCACACAGGTCGCAGCCAACGTGAAATCGTTAACGTCGCCTCCTTCGACCACAACACTCCCGGAGAATGAATCGGCACTTACTAAACTTTACCGTGTTGGGCCAGGCGACGTGTTGGATGTGATCCTGGGCACAACGGCGGCGGCGGATTCGGCAGGAACTACTGTCACTACGTCAGGGTTACTTATCCACCCGAGTCTTATTGAGCCTTTGCCGGTTGCTGGCTTGACGGTTGAGGAGATTACGACCCGATTTCAAACTGCCCTGGGCAAGCAAGCGTCAATCGTGAATGTGTCCGTGGGAATTCGCGACTATGTAAGCCATGCGATTCTCGTGAGTGGTCTAGTTAAAGAGCCGGGTACAAAGATCCTCCAACGAGAGGCCATTCCTCTAGCAGTTGTTGTTGCTGATGCCCAACCATTGCCGGAAGCTGGTACCGTTACGGTTGTACGAAACAAATCAAACGAGACCTTCACAGTCGACCTAACACAGCCGGCTGAGATGAGCATGTTGATTCACACCGGCGATGTCATAACGTTGCTGGTGACTCCAACTCAATTTTTTTACGTTGCCGGTGAGGTAAAGGCTCCGGGGGAAAAGACCTTCAGGCGCGGTTTGACACTGACTCAAGCCATTTTCATCGCCGGGGGCCCATCGGGAAAACCTAAAGAGGTTCGAATCTCGCGAGACAACGGTAAAGGGTTTTTGAATGTAATCCGCTACAAACTAGAGGAGATCGAGTCAGGCAAACTACAGGATCCGTTGATTCAGCCCGGCGACAGAATCTTAATCGTCAATTAAGAAGAAGGTAGCACTATGAGTAGTAATAACGCGCCAGAGACAGAACAAATCAAGCCAACCGTTGTCAGGACACTTAGCCCTCCTCCCGAGATTTGGGAACTAGTTCATCCGGTTGAAGAACGGCAGTCCAATTCGGGTGGGAGTTTTCTTAGACGATACACACCAGCGGCAATAAGCCTCGTTCTAGTTGTCATTGTTGGGGCCCTGGGCGCTGCTATTTGGACCGGGGACTTGAGATTTCGGAACGTTCAAACGCCGACTACAAGCGCAAAAGCGCAACCTTTGCAAGTTGATACAACGCCGGCTCCCATCGAGAAGACACCTGCTCCCATCGAAAAGACACCGGCTCCAATCCAGACGACACCCGCTCCAAACGACACGACACCTGCGCCGAGTTCGGCTCCTCAAATTGCTAGCAGCGTGACTCAATCGACGGGCGTCAGTCTTAGCGACAATTCAAAAAGATCGACTTCACATTCAATCAAGCGAAAGACCGGAATCGCCGCTCAAGTTCAGCAGGGCGCTGCCTCATCTTCACAAACGACTACGCCACTCCGAACGCAACCTGCTCGTCAAACGGATCAACAGTCGAAAGTCGCTCCAGATAGCGACAAGAAGAACTCCGCTGACTTGGGTACAGCAAAACCAAAATCAAATGCGAATGTAAACCCGGTCTTGAGCGCTCCACCTAAGGCCGCGTCAACGCCGAAAGCAAAAGTGATCCAATGGCCTTAGTGATTCAGCCCGCAGATTACGCCAAGGACACAAAAATAGGGGCAGGAGCAGAAAGCAGCCGCAGGCTTGCGGGTTCTGTTCCTGCTCACTGCCTCCTGCTCCTGCCTGCTTTGAATCACTCCGACGAGGGCTCAGTCACCACCTTCACACCGAGATACTTCGCGAAGAACCGTACGTAGCGCTGGACACGATCCATCTGGTGTCGAGCTTCGGTGAAACCATGATTCTCTCTGGGATAGACGACAAACTCCACCGGCACCTTTCTTTCTTTTAACGCCATATAGAATTCCTGCGCTTGCGCAATCGGCACGCGAGTATCGACCTGGCCGTGCATGATCATCGTCGGCGTCTTTACGTTATTCACGTACTTCATCGGCGACCGATCCCAGTAAAGCTCAGTCGCGTCCCACGGTGCTTTGTCTGAATAGAACCAACGCAGATAACGTTGAATGTCATTCTGCGAATACATCGAATAGATGTTCGTTAACCCGGCTCCCGGCGACACTGCTTTGAAGCGATCAGTTTGAGTCAGGATCCAGAAGGTCATGTAGCCACCGTACGACCAGCCGAAAGCTCCGAGGCGATCGGGATCAGCAAGACCGCGTGCAATCATCGAGTCCACGCCAGTCATACAGTCATCGTAGTCGCCCTTGCCCCAGGTGTTCTTATTCGCTTGGGCGAACGCTAGTCCCTTCCCTGTCGAGCCACGGAAGTTTGGTTGGAGTACGGCGAATCCATTAGCCGCCAATACCTGCACGGTTCCGTTGAAGCTATTAACAGAAGAACCGGTTGGCCCACCATGTGGGTTTAGTAACAACGGCACTTTGCTTCCAGCTATGTAACCAACTGGTTTAGTTAAAAGCCCTTCGACCTCCATGCCGTCTTTACTCTTCCACTTTACGACTTCCGTTTCTGCAAGTGCGTAATCCGAGAGCCAACGATTGTGACTGGTAAGTGTTACGGGTTGAGTCGACTTCAAACTCGCCTTATAGACCTCTGCTGGTCCATTGGACAGCGACTTTGTCCCGACAATCGTGCTTCCATCGCGACTGATCTCGGCAATATTGATGCTGGCGCCTGTTTGTGAAACTTGAGTTACTGTTCCGGTCGCGACGTCGGCTGAGAAGATCTCATTCGCCTCGAGCACATTCGCATTAAAGAGAATCGTCTTTCCATCACGCGACCAAACCGGGGTACCGACATTCAGATCAAATTTCGCAGTTAGCTGTCTGGGAGTCCCACCGGCCGCCGGAACCAGGAAGAGATAAGTCGTCGAAACGCCGGCGTTCATATCAGTATTTCCGGTGTAGGCGATCCATTTTCCGTCGGGCGACCACCGGGCGCTGTCACTTGAAGCAGGAGTGTCTTCGATTCTTTTCTTCGCGCCTGAGGCAACACTCATTACCCAAACATCGCTCAAGCTGCCGTCATCCGCTTTCGGTGTTGGTCGCGTCGTATAACTGATTCGCGTGCCGTCCGGTGACCACTGCGGATCGCTCACCGTGAAGTCGCCCTCAGTGAGTCGTTTCTCCTCTTTCTTGTCGATATTCCAAAGCCACAGGTTGGACATCTTCAGGTCACGATCGATCACGATCGTATCGTCTTTGACTTTCTTGCGTTCCTCTTCGTCCTTAGACGGTTGATCAGTGGCGGTGAGCAACAACTGTTTGCCGTCAGGCGAAAAGCGAAAACCGCTGACGCCACCCTTGTGCGAAGTTACAGCCCACGATTCGCCTCCGTCCGAGCGGATCATCCAGACCTGGCGTTCACCATCCTTTTCACGATCACTCAGAAAGGCCAACATGGTCCCATCGGGTGACCACTCAGGCGCACTGGCGCTTTTATCACCGCGCGTGTACTGCCGTGTCTCGCCACTGGTACCACCAGTAGTTGCGACTACCCAAATCTGAGTTACTGTTTTCCATTCTTTGTCCTTCTCGGTTTTGGTTTCGCTCACGGTATAGGCCACGCGTGTTCCATCGGGCGCAATACGCGGTGCGCCAACAGTCGCAACTTTCATCAGGTCAAACGCGGTCAGCAGTTTCTTTCCATTAGCTGCGCGCGGTTCAAGAGCTTCTGATCTGACGGGCTTGGTATCGTCTGCGGCGGCCGGTTTAGTCGAAAGGGTCGCGGTTAAGGTGATTAGCAGTAGAACGAGGAGAGGGAGAGCGAGACGACGGGTCTTCATTGCCGATTTCCTCCAGATGTTGTTTTCAGCGCTGCGTATCATACTAGTTTGCAAGCTGACAGCTAAATGAAAGGTTGAGATGTTTATCCGGCTGTGAGGCCGCCCTTGCGGAAAGCCTTAGGACTTCTGTTATGCTCGCGTTTCTTTACCGACTTGGCCCGCGCTATGAAACTTTCACGCTTCGCTGTAACCGTTTCGCTAGTTCTCGCTTGTCACGCAATCTGTGCCGCACAAGTGGGACCCACGTCCGCTCGCGGAGAGGGTCAAAGCTTAGGTCTGGGCCAAACCACTGCGAAGCTCGACGCGTACGTCCAATCCGAAATGCGCAGATACAAAATCCCTGGCGTTTCCTTAGCTGTTCTGCGCAAGGGCCAGCCGCCGATTCTTAAAAGCTACGGATTCTCCAATGTCGAACTAACGGTTCCTGTAAAGCCCGAAACCATTTTTCAATCCGGCTCGATCGGTAAACAGTTTACGGCGGCGGCTGTGATGCTGCTGGTCCAGGATGGGAAACTATCGCTCGACGACAAGATCAGTAAACACCTGCCTGACACTCCCGACAGCTGGAAAGAGATCACAATTCGCGACTTGCTTACTCATACCTCCGGCATGGGGGACTATCCTGACGAAATAAGTCTGCGCGGTACTTACACTGAGGACCAATACCTGGACATTTTTAAAAAAGCCCCGTTGAATTTTGCTCCGAAGACGAGCTGGGACTACAGCAACGTAGGTTATGTGACGTTGGGGATCCTCATTAGCAAACTCACCGGAAAGTTTTATGGTGAGTTTTTGCGCGAACGTCTATTCGGACCAATGGGAATGTCGACGGCACGTGTGATATCAGAAGCCGACATCGTGCCTAATCGGGCCGCTGGCTACCGGCTCCTGAACGGTGAACTCAAGAATCAGGAATGGGTATCGCCGTCGACGAACTCAACTGCCGATGGCTCTTACTATGTTTCGCTCCTGGACATGGCCAAGTGGGATGAGGGGTTAACACGTGATTTTTCTTCAGAACCTTCTGCGAGGCGAGTCTTCACGAGATCTTCGCTCGAGCAGATGTGGACTCCCGTGAAACTGAAAGATGGTCGCGTCAAAGGTTACGGCTTTGGTTGGTTTACTGACACGATTCACAACCGGCGGCTGGTCTTTCATGGAGGAGCGTGGCAGGGGTTCAAGTCGTACATCATTCGTTTTCTCGATGAAGACTTGACGATCATCTTTCTTGCCAATTCATGGGACACGAACGACTTCAAATTTGCGCGCGGATTGATCTCAATCTTCTATCCTGAGTTCGCCTATCAACCTTTCGAGGCCATCACTGATCGAGAACCAAAGATCACCTCACTGCTTCCTCGAGTGATGATGCAGTTGAAAAACGGTAAACCCGACAAAGAACTCTTCACGCCCCAGCTTCAACCTTCTGATGTGACAAAGATTGCGGCGATGCTTAATTCTTTGACGTTGCCCGTAGCGGTTATTCATTTGGCGGAACTTATTGAGAGGCGAGATGAAGGTGAGTCACGAGTGTACAAGTATGTCCTCACCGACATTGGTCAATCATTGCTGTGTACTCTGAAGGTAACTCGGGATGACAAGATTGCGGGATTTGAGTTAGCCCTTCGATAGGCTCCACCATCCAAGTTAAGAGGGGCGTGCGTTTCTTTAGGTCGAACATTCAGCATTACACTGACAGCGTTGGCGAAAGCTAGCCCAAGGTTGGGTTTAGGCCGTGGGCTGAAAGAAGGCCCGTGCCTCAACAATAGTCATGGCCCCTAAAACTACATTATTGCTTATAGCGTTTCTCCTGCTTGCGCGGACGTTGCATGCGCAAGGCCAGGCGACGACACCACCAGAACCGATTTCCGACAACAGTTTCCTGATTGAGGAAGCCTACAACCAGGAAGCCGGCGTGGTCCAACACATTAATACTTTCACGCGTTCGAGAGGTGGTAGCTGGCTTTACACATTTACACAGGAATGGCCTGTGAAATCGATGAAGCACCAATTCAGTTACACTCTGACAGTGTTGGACGCCGCAAACAATCCGGCCGTTCGTGGCCTGGGCGATATGGCGCTGAACTATCGCTATCAATTGGTAGCGAACGACAAAGTTGCGATCGCGCCACGAATATCCTTGTCATTACCAACCGGCAATTCAAAGAAGGCGTTGGGTATTGGTGGAGTTGGAATCCAAACAAATCTGCCCATCAGTGTTACTCACTCAAGCAAATTTGTGACGCATTGGAATGCAGGGGCGACGCTTATTCCACGGGCGAAGGACACCGATGGCGAACAAGCCTTTGTCAAAGGTTTTAATCTTGGACAAAGCTCGGTATGGCTCGCTAAGCCTAGATTCAATGTGCTCGTTGAGACAGTCTGGAATAGCTTTCAAACCGTAGTGCACCTACACCAAACCGAAACAGTTTATAGTTTGTTGCTCAATCCAGGTGTGAGGTGGGCGTACAACTTCAAGAGCGGTTTGCAGATTGTGCCTGGAGTTTCAGTGCCAATCGGTATTGGCCCAAGTCGAGGACAAGTCGGAGTCCTCTTTTACTTAAGCTTCGAGCATCCATTCAAGAAGATAACGAAATGAATCACATCTACGGATTACAGCCTCACAGATTAAAAGCAAAGATATCCCGTTAGTCGAGTTAACTGATCACCGTGCGTTTCTTGAGGTCGAACCGCTGACCTGGAAAGAGTGATATTCCTTTTTTTCCGGATGGAGTCTTCGCGTCAAAAACCTCGACATGTCCGGCTCCCATAACTTCAAACTGGTCGTTGTGAACGATGATAAATGTGCGTTCATCGATACCTATGCCGAGAAGTTCAGGGTAATGGGCGATAACCTCGGCAACATCTTTTTGCGCTTTGCGAGCGGACAGGTGCGGGTACACGGCGGTGTCTTTTAGGATGCCGAACCCGACCAGCTTCGCAGGGTCTAGAAACATTCCCGTGCGGCTGAAGCGCATGGCGCCGGGCGATTTCGTCACGCTGATCAGAAATGAGCCTTGAATCATCGCGCCTGCTGATGCGCCTCCGACAACACCTCCACGCTCAGCGACCGCTTCGATTTCGCGTACGATTTTTGTGTTGAGATAAGCCTTAACAAGATTGGTGAGATGGCCACCGCAGATCCAAACACCAGTTGCCTTGCGCAGCGGCGCCACAAACTCTTCCGTGTCGGCAACGAGGCGATCGCGCGCGTCCATGAAAGTAACATTTGGCACGCCGTACTCGGTCTCCCAAACTTGACGATACTTTGTAAAAAAGTCGGGCGTCAGAACATCGAGATCAATCGGCGTGACAACGACGACGACCCTGGCATTAATGCCGCCAGCCAGCGCGGCAAATTTGTGTCCTGCCTCGTTCTCTCGGTCAATTCCACCGCCGTCCAGCACTAGCCATCCGTTTGCTGGGCCAACGGTCACGCGTGCTGAGGACGACTGTACTCGCGTCCCCGGTTCTAATAGGAATATCAGAACGAACAGCAGACCTGGTAGGACGCTCGCAGTTGATACCGATTTAAGTTTCGTCATAGATAACTACCGCACTGGTTGCGACAGATATGCATCATGAGATCCGAGCAGAACTGCCATCTTGTCGAGATCGTCTTTGAGAATTGCGATCGTCGCGCTCCTGTTCTCACCACGCTGGTCGATCGCCAAAAGAATTATCTGAAAAGTAGTTGGCTGGGGAACCTGTTCGCGAACTACCTCTACTTGATTACCAGCACCACCTCGACGTAAAGCGTCTCGCTGCAGATCT
>Ga0207691_10002370_pt1 | contig 18456 bp, 12 predicted proteins | sample KBSM13metaG_FD_184327 | JGI IMG/M metagenome (GOLD analysis project Ga0207691, IMG submission 184327) | Miscanthus rhizosphere microbial communities from Kellogg Biological Station, Michigan, USA - KBS M1-3 metaG (SPAdes) (version 2) | ecosystem: Host-associated > Plants > Roots > Rhizosphere >... | reverse complement strand
GGACGTCGACGGCTCGCACATCCGCACGTTGTTGCTCACGTTCTTCTACCGGCAGATGCCCGAGCTCGTCGAGCGCGGCCACATCTACATCGCGCAGCCTCCGCTCTACAAGGTGAAGCAGGGCAAGGAAGAGAACTATCTCAAGGACGACCACGAGCTGAAGCAGCACCTGCTGAAAGTCGCCCTCAAAGGCGCCGTCCTGATCCCCGGCACGGGCAAGCAGGCACTCGAGCAGGACGCGTTCGCGAGCGTGGCACGTGAATACCTGCTGGCCGAAGCGGTCATCGAGCGCCTCGCGCGCATCGTCGAGCCGGCTGCGCTGTACGCGGTGCTCGGCGGCACGCCCATAGACCTCTCGAGTGTCGCCGCTGCCGAGGCGAGCGCGGCATCGATCCGGGCGGCGATCGACAATCCGGACATCATTGTCGAGGCGCGCAACGGCACGGCCGAGACGCTGCGGCTCGTCATTGTCCGCACCCATCACGGCACGGAGCACCGCAGCACGATCGACGGCGACCTGCTGGCTTCCGGCGACTTCGCACAGATCCGCACGGCCGCCGCGGTGCTGCTGGGGTTGATCGAGGCCGGTGCGACGGTGCGCCGCGGCGACAAGGTGCAGGCGGTCAAGTCGTTCAAGGAAGCGGTCGACTGGCTTCTCGCCGATGCGCGCGCCAGCATCACGCTGCAGCGCTACAAGGGCCTCGGCGAGATGAATCCGGCTCAGCTCTGGGAAACGACGATGGACCCGAACGTGCGCCGGCTCCTCAGGGTGCAGATCGAAGATGCGATCTCGTCCGAGGAGATCTTCTCGACGCTGATGGGCGAGCTCGTCGAGCCGCGCCGCGCGTTCATCGAGACGAACGCGCTCGGCGTGCGCAACCTCGACGTCTGATCAGCGATCTTCGGAATTAGGCACTGGGAGGGCGTCCGGGGAGCTAAAGCGCCCCGAGCGCAAGCGACGCCTCGCTCGACTTATTTCGCCGCCACGCGCCGGCCCTTCGCCGGTGCTTTCGCGCGCGTTGTCGGCGCAGTCTTGGGCTCGCTCTTTGGCGTGGTCCGGGGGCGAGTCTTGGCGGCGACCTTGGATCGGCCGGCGGGCTTCGGGGCGGCGTTCGCAGTCACCTTCGCGGCATTCTTGATCGTCGACGCCGGGGATTGCAGCGCCGGCGACTTGCGGGTCTTGGCCGCGGCTCCGTAGGAGGCGCGCGGCTCGGCCGCAGTTTTCCGCGGGGTACTGCGCGAACCCGGCGTCGTTACGTCGAACCCCTGCTTCCCGGCTTTCTCGTCGAGCAACTTCACCGCATCGTCGAGCGTCAGCGCATCGACCTTGTCGCGGTCCGGAACGGTCGCATTGAGGTCGCCATGCTTCACGTAGGGGCCATAGCGACCGGCATGAAGCTCGACCGGCTTCTTGTCCCGCGGATGCGGGCCCAGCACGCGCAAGGCCGGCGCGGCGCCTCGAGTGCGGCGCCCTCCGCCCTTGGTTGGATCGCGGGGCTCGAACTCGAAGCCGATTTTGCCGTCGGGCTGCCGCACGAGAAACGCGGCGAAAGGACGCTTGGTCCGCGCGGACACGAACTGCAGGAGATCCGTCTTGCCCGTCGCGAGAAGCTTCTGCATCTGGTCGCGCTCGACGGGCCGCTGCAGAATCACGCGACCGGAGCGAAAGTCGCACGTCTTGTCCGGCCCTACGGCTTTTTCGCAGACGTAGGCCTGCCCCGCTTCGAACACGCGCGAGTGGCACTTCGGACACGGTCCGAGCGGCTCCTGGCCCGTGAAGTCGGGCGCCTCGGCGTTGTCGTCACCGGAACCGTCGCCGAAATCGAAGCTCACTTCGTTCGCGTCGTTCAAGTGGATGGATGCGGAAAACGGCTTGCCGAGGCGGCTTCTGAATCCGTCGAGCGGCCCGACGCGCCGCTCGCGCAGCAGCGTGTCGGCCTCGGGAATCTCGATCTGCCGGCCGCCCATGATTTTCCAGAACCCGAACGCGCACGACTGGCACTGGAATTTCTTGTAGTTCTCGTGCACTTCACCGCCGCACTTGGGGCAAGGCGCTTCCAGCGAACCGAAGTCGCCGGGGATAGTGTCGCTCTCGTGTCCTTTCGCCTGCTCGACGATGTGGCGCGTCATGTCGACGATCTCGCGCATGAATGCATCGCGCTTCAACTTGCCGTGCTCCATCTGCGCGAGCTTGAACTCCCACTCGGCAGTGAGCTCCGGGGAAAAGAGCTCCGGCACGCTCAAGCCGTGCAGGAGCGTCAGCAGCGAGAACGCTTTGGCGGTAGGCATGAGCTCGCGGCCTTCGCGCAGGACGTAGCGCTCGGCGATCAGTCCTTCGATGATCTGCGCGCGCGTAGCCGGCGTGCCGAGCCCCTTCTCTCGCATCGCCTCGCGAAGCTCCTCGTCGTCGATGAGCTTTCCCGCGCCTTCCATCGCGGACAGCAGCGTGGCTTCATTGAAGCGCGCCGGCGGCCGGGTGGTGTTGGCGACCACCTCGACCTTCTCGGTCTTGACGGTTTCGCCCGGCTTGACCGCGACCAGCGTCTTGTCGCCGGGCTTCCCGGCGGCGTCTTCCGTCTGCGCCTCCTTGCCATACACCGTGAGCCAGCCGGCGACGACGAGCACCTTGCCCTCGGACTTGAACGGCTCGCTTTCCACCCGCGTGATGCGCGTGGTGACGAGAAATTCGGCCGGCGGATAGAACGCCGCGAGGAAGCGCTTGACGACGAAGTCATAGAGCTTCGCCTCGAGCTCGTTCAAATGTTTCGGCGTGACGAGCGTGGGGATGATCGCGAAGTGGTCCGAGACCTTCGTATTGTCGAAGATCCGCTTGTTGGGTCGAACCCACTTCTGCTTCAACACCTCGCGCGCGAAGCCGCCGTACGCGTTCGAGTCCCTCAGCACCTCCATCGTCGATCTGACGGTGTCGAGGTAATCTTCGGGCAACGCGCGCGAGTCGGTCCGGGGGTACGTCAGCACCTTGTGCTTCTCGTAGAGCGACTGGGCGAGCGAGAGCGTCGTCCGCGCCGACAAGCCGAAGCGTCCGTTGGCTTCGCGCTGCAACGACGTGAGATCGTACAAAAGCGGCGCGCCCTGCGTCGTCGGCTTCGACTCTTCCGTGACGATGCCAGGTTTGCGTTCGCATTTCGCCGCAATCGCGTCGGCCTTCGCTTGCTCCCACAGCCGCTCGGCGCGCGCGTCGGTGTCCTCCTCGTTCTTCGTCCAGCGCTCGTCGAACCAGCGTCCGGTGTATTCGCCCGCCGCTGCGCGGAATGTGCCGTGCACTTCCCAGTAGTCGCGCGGACGGAATCCGCGAATCCGCTCTTCGCGCTCGACGAGGATGGCCAGCGTGGGCGTCTGCACGCGGCCCACGGTCGTGAGCTGGAACCCGCCGGACTTCGAATTGAACGCCGTCATCGCGCGCGTGCCGTTGATGCCGACGAGCCAGTCGGCCTCGGACCGGCAGACGGCCGCATCCGCAAGCGGGCGCATCTGCGAGTCGGTGCGCAGCGCGGCGAACCCATCCCGAATGGCGGCCGTCGTCATCGACTGCAGCCACAGCCGGCGGATCGGCTTCGCTGCCTTCGCGAATTGCGTGATGTACCGAAAAATGAGCTCGCCCTCGCGCCCAGCGTCGCAGGCGTTGATCAGGTCGGATACGTCCTTGCGCTTGATGAGGCGAAGCAGCGTCCTCAGGCGGTTCGCGTTCTTCTCGATCGGCTTCAGCGCGAAATGCGACGGGATCGCCGGGAGGTGCGCGAACGTCCACTTGCCACGCTTCACCTCCTCCTCTTCGGGCATCCCGATTTCGACAAGGTGGCCTACCGCGGACGACAGCACGTAGTCCGCGCTTTCGAAGTAGTCGTCGTGGCGCGTGAAGCCGCCGAGCGCCCGCGCGATGTCGGCGGCGACGGAAGGCTTCTCGGCGATGATCAGCGATTTGGACATGACAAGGGGTGACGCGAAGAGCGGCAGATAGTACCGAGGTGAAGGCAGCGGGGCAAGAACCGAATTGTTACGTACAGGTTCGATGTCGAGTGACGGCCAGATGCAAACTCGCGCTCAGCCCCTGGCTTGAAGGGGCCCAACGCGCGAGCGCACGCGCCGGCGCCCACGCGCGCGATGCGCGCGCACACGCGTACGCGGGTACGCGCGAGCCGGCAAACATTTCCGCTGTCACGTGCGATCGACCCGCTGCCAGGTTCCGCCAGGCAGCGATGCGACGCGACCGTCGATCTCGAGTTCCGTCAACGCAGCGAGCGCGTCGGGAAGCGAAAGCCGCGCGCGCGCCGCGACCGTCCCGGGCTCCGCGGGATCGTGGCCCAGTGCGCGCAGTATCCGCCGCATCGCCGCCCGCGGTTGGGTCATCGGTGCCGCCGCGGGCGTCTCCGGCGCGGCCGCGATGCCGAGCTCGTCCAGGATGTCCTGCGCGGTCTCGACGAGCTTCGCGCCTTCGCGGATGAGCTTATGCGCGCCCTTCGAAAACGGCGAATGGATGGAGCCCGGCAGCGCGAACACTTCCCGGCCCTGTTCGCCGGCCAGGCGCGCGGTGATGAGCGATCCTGAAGAGAGCGTCGCTTCGACGACGAGCACACCGCGCGCGAGTCCGCTCACCACACGGTTCCGGCGCGGAAAATTTTGCTTGAGTGGCGGAGTGCCGAGCGCGAACTCCGACAGCACAAGCCCGCGCGCCGCGAGCTCATGCGCGAGATGACAATTGCGCGCCGGATAAACCCGATCCTGACCCGTTCCGATGACGGCGATGCTGCTGGCGGAGCCACTGAGTCCTCCACGATGCGCGGCGGCATCGATGCCGAGCGCGAGCCCGCTCACGATGACGAGGCCCGCCGCGGAAAGCGCGGCAGCGAACGCCTCGGCATCGGCGCATCCCTGCGGCGTTGCGTTACGGCTGCCGACGATGGCGAACGCCGGCTGCATCAGCAGCTCGCGCCGCCCCATGCAGTAAAGCACCGGCGGCGAATCGCCGATCTCGAGCAGCGGCTGCGGAAAATCCGGATCGCCCCATGCGACGAGGCCGTGGCCTGGCTCGCGCAACCACGCGAGCGTGGCCTCCACTCGATTCGCCTCGGGCGGCGCATCGAGAAGCGTGGCCACTTTGGACTCGACGTGTCGGCACCGTTGCGCGTGGGTCGTGTCGAGCACGCTTTCGGGCGAGCCGAATGCGCGCAGAAGCTCGAAGAGCGGACGCGGAGCGACTCCCGAGAGCTGGAGTCGCGCCCACGCTTCCACGCGCGAATCGACGTTCATCGTCAATGCTACCGCGACGTGAGCGCCGCGCGTCGCTTGAACGAACTGCCTACGCCCGTCGGCTAGGGGCAGGGGAAATTCGCTCGGGAATCTCGGACTCGGGAGCCTAGGGATTGCGCGTGTAGTTGCCGACGACGACGGGATCCGTCGTGTTGAGCACGTACGCGTAGGACACTCGATCGAACGCGCGGAAGACGAAGATCAGTCCAATCCGCTCGTCGGGAACCTTGACGTACCGATCCTGCAGATACAGGTTCGGCTGGTCGAACGGACGCTCGACGATGCGCGGGTCGGGGATGAGCGGCACCACGCGATAGACCGCGAGCACGGTACCGACGTCGACGCCGTCGGTCGAGCCCTTGTCGATCGTCACGATCCAGCCCCGCCCCGCCTCGCTCGCGTCATGGTCCGAGGCGATGATCGCGGCCTGAATCGGCCGCGTCGGCGGATGCGGGACGTAGCTCATGAGGGCGCCGCGCGGCGCCGGAATCAAGCGGTCGCCGTTGATGATCTCTTCCTTGGCGTTTTGGATTCGAACCGTTGCCGCGTTGTACTGGATCGCGTTGTCGAGCGCGACGGCCGCGACGTCGGCGAAGCGCTCGACCTTCGCCGTGCCGAGATAGCGCTGCTCGACGCCCAGCGTCTCCTTGCCGTCGGGCGAGTAAAACGTGCGCCCCTGCCGATAGATGTTCCATTGATCGCCGCCGGCCGGGTCCATGCCCACGACGTAAATGAGGTCACCCTCGCCGCGAATGCCCTTCGCGTCGCGCGCGGCAACCACTTCGGCAGCGCCCGGGAGCCCCCCGGGGCCCGTGATGAGCGGTCGCGTGAGGTACGGCTCGATCTCGCCGGCGGGGATCGAGGGAATCGCCTCCGGATCGATCGGCGACGAGCGAACGGTCGGCGAAAGCCGCATGAGCGGTCGCTCGAGCGAGAGCCGCCACTGGCCGTTGACGCGATCGAGGACAATCACGTCGCCGGGATAGATGAGATGCGGATTGCGGATGTCGTCACGATTCATCCGCCAGATTTCGGGCCAGCGCCAGGGATCCTTCAGGAACTTTCCGGCGATGCCCCATAACGTGTCCCCACGCTCGACCGTGTAGCGGTCGGGGACACCGGCCCGGATCTCCACGTCGGCCGCGCGCGCCGCCAGCGCGACGAACGCCGAGAGCGCCATCGCCGCCGCGACGAGCCATTTCGCTATGTTAGACTTCTCGCGCATAAGGCCTCTTTCTTGGGTGCGGCTTGCAACAAGTCTTGCAAGCGGGCGTCAAAAGTCGTGCAGGCGCGCTTGCGAATGTCCTAAAGCGCCGCAAAATAAGGGCTTACAGCGGATTCTGCATCCTCAGTCTGCATTTTGCAAGGCTGGTGATCGCAAAAGTCGCGCTCATGTTGCGCCGGTGTCGCCACGATGTGCGGCGAACCGCGGGCAAACGCCTTGATGCATTCGGATGAGGCCAGGTAAACCCATGGCATTACTGCAGATTCTTGCTTACCCCGATCCGCGCCTGCGCAAGATTGCCGCGCCCGTCGCGGCGGTCACGCCCGACATCCAACGGCTGATTGGCGACATGGCCGAAACCATGTATGCCGCGCCGGGAATCGGACTTGCCGCGACGCAGGTCGACGTCCACAAGCGGATCATCGTCATCGACACCTCGGAGGCGCGCGACGACCTCCGCGTATTCTTGAACCCGGAGATCGTCGCGACCGACGGCGAGGCTGAATGCGAGGAAGGGTGCCTCTCCGTACCCGGGTATTACGAGCGTGTGCGGCGCGCGGCCTGGGTTAAGGTGCGCGCGCAGGATGCGCAGGGGCACCCGTTCGAGCTTGAGGCCGACGGCATGCTGGCGGTATGCATCCAGCATGAAACCGAGCACCTCGAGGGCAAGATCTTCGTCGACCACCTTTCGGCGCTGAAGCGCCAGAGGCTCGCGGCCCGACTGCGCAAGCGGCAGCGCCTTGCGGGTTGAGGCGGCAGAACGATCGAGTCGTCCGCCGAATCCGCGAGAGAATCGCCAGCCCGGCGCTCGATGAAGGTCGGTTTTGCCGGCACGCCGGCGTTCGCGGCGCATCTTCTCCACGCTCTGATCGACGCGGAAATCCAGGTCGCGCTCGCGCTGACGCAACCCGATCGCCCGCGAGGCCGCGGCCAGAAGCAGACACCCTCGCCCGTTAAGGAGCTTGCGCGGCAGCATGCGATTCCGGTTCACCAACCGTCGTCTCTCGCGACGGTCGAGGCGCAGTCGCGGCTGCTCGCGCACGAGCTCGACGTGTTGGTCGTCGCCGCATATGGGCTGCTGCTGCCCGCCCCGATTCTGCAGTGGCCGAGGCACGGGTGCATCAATGTGCACGCTTCGCTCCTGCCCCGCTGGCGCGGCGCGGCGCCGGTCCAGCGCGCTTTGCTCGCGGGCGACCACGAGAGCGGAATCACGCTGATGCAGATGGACGAGGGACTCGATACCGGTCCGATGCTCGACGTCGTGCGATTTCCGATCGACGAACGCGACACGGCCGGCACGCTGGAGCACAAGCTGTCCACCGCGGGCGCCACCGCGATCCTCTCGTATCTTCGCGACCTCGCCGCTGGAACGCGTCGAATCGCTACGCCGCAACCGGCGGCCGGCGCGACCTATGCCTCGAAAATCGACAAACGGGAAGCCGAGATCGCCTGGAGTTCGGCAGTCGCCACCATCGATCGGACGGTGCGCGCGTTCGATCCGGTGCCGGGCACGGTCACATGGTGCGCCGGGCAGCGCGTCAAGATCTGGCGCGCCCGTCCCGCGACTACGCCGCGGGGCGCGGACGCGCCAGGCACGGTGGTCGCAGTCGACGAGCAGGCGATCACGATCGCCTGCGGTGACGGCGCGCTCGTGGTGGAGGAATTGCAACCGGCGGGAGGCCGCCGCATGAACGCGGCCGTGTTCGCGGCGGGTCGCAGAGTCGAGGTCGGCGGGCGGTTCGGCGCAACGCCGGACGGCGCCTAGAGAATTGCCTCGCGTGAACGGCGAATGCGCGACGCCCAGCGGCTAGCCACGCTCGTTGTCGAGCGCGTCCTTTCCGGCGCGACGCTGCCGGCCGCGCTCGAAAGCGCCGTGCCGCCGCGAGCTGCCGATCGCCGCCGCGCTCTCGTGCAGGAGCTTTGCTTCGGCACGTTGCGGCACTGGGGTCTGCTCGATGCGCTCGTGCGGCGACTCGCGACGAAGCCGATCGCCGATCCCGCGCTTCATTGTCTGGTGGCAGTCGCGATCTACCAGCTCTTGCACACGCGGGCGCCATCGTTCGCAGTGGTCGATCACGCGGTCAACGCGGCAGCGATGCTGACGCGGCCAGCGGCGAAGGCGCTCGTGAATGCGCTTCTGCGGCGTTTCCTTCGCGAGCGCGAAGCGCTGCTCGAGGCCGTGCGCGCCGATCCCGTCGCGCGGTGGTCCCATCCGAAGTGGTGGGTCGATCGCATCGAGCGCGAGCTACCCGACGACTGGCAGAACGTCCTCGCCGCCGGAAACACGCACGCGCCATTGACGCTTCGCGTCAACCGGCGTCTTTCGTCGCGCGACGATTGCTTGTCGCTATTCCTGGCAGCGGAGATCCACGCGGTCCCGGCAGGCGACAACGGCATCATCGTCGATCCACCCATGAACGTGCGCGCGCTGCCGGGCTTCGACGCGGGCCTGTTCTCGGTCCAGGACCTGGGCGCCCAGCTCGCTGCGCCGCTGCTCGCCCCGCTCTCCGGCGAGCGCGTGCTGGATGCGTGCTCGGCGCCCGGGGGCAAGGCGACGCATCTCCTCGAACTCGCCGACATCGATCTCGTCGCGCTCGACAGCGACCCCGCGCGGCTCGCGCGCGTCGACGACAACCTGGACCGCCTGCGTCTCGATCGACGCCGGGTACGGGTCGTTTCGGGCGACGCCGGCTCGCCGGAGGCGTGGTGGCAGGGACAGCCGTTCGATCGTATCCTCGCCGATGTTCCGTGCACCGCCGCGGGCGTGGTGCGACGCCATCCCGACATCAAATGGCTGCGCCGGGAAGCCGACGTTGAAAGCTTCGCGCGACAGCAATCGCGGCTGCTCGACGCGTTGTGGGGCTGCCTCGCGCACCGCGGCGTGCTCTTGTACGCGACGTGTTCGGTTTTCGAGACGGAGAACGAGACGCGGATTGCCGCGTTCCTCGGGGATCACGCGGACGCGTTGCGCGAATCCATCACCTTTCCCCCGGAGTGCGCGCGGCACGGCCAGCAACTCTTGCCTTCGCTGCCCGGGGCGAGCCACAATCAAGACGGCTATTTCTACGCGCTGTTGCGCAAGCTTTGAGGCGCACCGCCGCAACGCGCGCGCCCGTTTACGCGCCTTCGCGCCCGCCCACACGACGTCGCCGGCCTCATCGTTCCGTCGCGCCGCGCCCTACCTCGCCCGCCGGAATGCCCCCCGCGATTCGAACCCTTTCCCTCGCGCGCGCCTGCGCTCCAAGGTGCCCGGCATGGGTCGCTGCGGCGTGGTTCGCGCTGTCGCTGCTCGTTTGCTCGTCGGCGTCAGCCGCGGACACGATCACCGTCAAATCGGCGGAGCTCCGCGCGGACGAAGACGGATACGTCGTCAGCGCGGAGTTCGATCTCGCCTTCAACCCGACGCTCGAGGAAGCGATCCAGAAGGGCGTTCCGCTCTACTTCGTGTTCGAGTTCGAGCTCTTGCGTTCGCGCTGGTACTGGGTCGATGAGAAAGTGTTGTCGTTGTCCACCCACTATCGCGTCTCGTACAACGCGATCACGCGACAATACCGGGTCGCCATAGGCCTTCTGAGCCAGACCTTCGATGGGCTCGACGAGGTCGAGCGCTTCCTGTCGCGCATCAACTCGCGGCAGGTCGCAACGCTCGATCAGCTCGTCAAGGGCACGCGCTACGAGGCGGCGGTCCGCATGCGCCTCGACGTCAATGCGCTGCCGAAGCCGTTCCAGGTAAGCGCGCTCGCTTCCCGCGAGTGGTCGATGCAGTCCGAGTGGTATCGCTGGAGCTTCACACCGTGAGCGTCCTGCTGCCTTCGCGAAGGATGCGGTGGCTGCTGCTCGTGCTCGCGTGCCTTGGCGCCATCGCGCTGTTCCTGCTGGCGACGGCGTCGGCGAACACGGAGCTCTTCGCGAAGCAGATCGATTTGCTGCTGGTGGTCAACGGCGTGCTCGGCGCGCTGCTGGTTGCCGTCGTTGGCGCGCAGCTGTGGCAGCTCTGGCGCAAGCGCCGCTCTGGCGCCTTCGGCTACCGGCTTGCCGTTCGGCTCGTCCTCGTGTTCGCGCTCGTCTCCGTGCTGCCGGGCGCACTCGTCTACGCGGCGTCGGTGATGTTCATCGGGCGCAGCATCGAAAGCTGGTTCGACGTTCGCGTCGATCGCGCGCTCGAGGGAGGGTTGAACCTCGGGCGCAACGCGCTCGACTATCTCAAGCAGGAGACGGTCAACAAGGCGACCCAGATCGCGCTCACGCTGAGCGAGAGCGGCCCCGGTCCGCTGTCGACGCGATTGAATCGCGCGGCCGAGCAGGCGGGCGTCTACGAAGCGACGCTCTTCTCATCGACCGGAAACGTGCTTGCCGTCGCCGGCATCGGAGGCTCGACCGCGCCCCCGGAGCCGCCGCCCGCGGCGGCGTTGCGGCGAGCGCGGCTGCAACAATCGACGGCGACGCCCGAGCAGACGCCGGAGGGTGTGTTCAGCAAGTTGCGCGTCGTGGTGCCGGTCAACACCGACGATCAGCTGGAGCCGCTCAAGGTGCTCCAGGTGATCGAGCCCGTGCCGAAGACGCTCGCGCAGGACTTCGAAACGCTTCGTTCGGGCTCCGACGACTATCAGAAGATCTCGCTGTCACGGCAGGGATTAAAGCGTCTCTATGGGCTTACGCTCACGTTGACGCTGCTGCTTGCGCTCACCTCCGCGCTCGGTCTCGCGGTCGTACTGTCCGAGCGCATCTCGAGGCCGCTCGGCTTGCTTGCGGAAGGAACGCGCGCCGTCGCGCAAGGCGACTTCACGCTGCGCCAGCCGGTGACGTCGACCGACGAGCTCGGCGTGTTGACCGTGTCGTTCAACACGATGTCGGCGCAGCTCCTGGAAGCGCATCAGAAGACCGAGGAATCGCGGCGCGCGACGGAGACGACGCGCGCCTATCTCGAGAGCATTCTCGGCAACCTGTCCGCCGGCGTGCTCGCATTCGACGATGGATACCGGTTGCGCACGGCCAATGCGAGTGCGGCGGTGATCCTGCAGCAGTCGCTTGCGGAGCTGAGCGGCGTGCCGCTCTCGGATTGGGGCAGCAAGCTGCCGGCGCTCGCGCCGGTTGCGACGCTTGTCGCCGACGCCTTCCGCGAAAGTCGCGACGGCAACTGGCAGAAGCAGGCGGAGCTCTCGGTGTCCAACGTCATGCGAACGCTGCTGGTTCGCGGCTCGCGGCTGCCGGTAACGCCGGTCGCCGGCTACGTCGTCGTGTTCGACGATGTGACCGATCTCGCGCAGGCGCAGCGCGACGCAGCATGGGGCGAGGTTGCGCGCCGGCTCGCGCACGAGATCAAGAATCCGCTCACGCCGATCCAGCTTTCCGCCGAGCGCCTCGAGCGCAAACTCGCGCCGAAGCTCGACGGCCCCGATCAGGAAACGCTCGCGCGAGGAGCGCAGACGATAGTGGCACAAGTCGCGGCGATGAAGCACATGGTCGACGACTTCGCGATCTATGCGCGGCGAGCGCGTCCAGGCACGATGCAGCCGGTGGATCTGGGCGCCCTCTTGCTCGATGTGCTCGCGTTGTACGACAATCTGCGCCCGCACGTCCAATTGTCCCTTCCGCCCGCGCCGCTCGTCGTGCAAGGCGAGCCGACCCGCCTTCGCCAGGTGTTCCACAACCTTCTGCAAAACGCCATCGACGCCCAGGCCGACGTGCCCGAACCGCGTTACCAGATCTCGCTCGGCGCGCGCGACCATGAAGTCGCGCTGTCGTTCTGCGATGGCGGTGCCGGCTTCCCCGAATCGGTGCTCCACCGCGCATTCGAGCCGTACGTGACCACGAAGGCGAAAGGGACGGGACTCGGTCTCGCGATCGTGAAGAAAATCGTCGACGAGCATCACGGGCGCGTCGAGCTTGCGAACGCGCCGCCGCGCGGCGCCCTGGTGACTCTCATTTTCCCGCGCGGCGCCGCGGCAGCGTAGGATACGCACCTGATGGCGCCCGCCAAGGAAATCCTGATCGTCGACGACGAAGTCGGCATCCGCGAGCTTCTCTCCGAAATCCTGCAGGACGAGGGATATCGCGTGAGCCTGGCGGAGAACGCCACGGCCGCGCGCGCTTACCGTGCACGCGAGCGTCCCGCGCTCGTGCTGCTCGACATCTGGATGCCGGACACCGACGGCGTGACGCTGCTGCGCGAGTGGGCGGCGTCGGGCCAGCTCACGATGCCCGTCATCATGATGTCCGGCCACGGGACCATCGAAACCGCCGTCGAAGCGACGAAAATCGGAGCGTTCGACTTCCTGGAAAAACCCGTAGGGTTGCAAAAGCTCCTGGGCACGGTCACGCGCGCACTCAAGATCGCGCTCACGAGGGAGCCGCGGCGCGTCTCGCTCGCCTCCATCGGCACGAGCGCCTCGATGCGCGACGTGGAGCGGCAAATCGAGCAGCTGCTGGCCGCGCGGAAGCCCCTGCTGATCCTGGGCGAGCCCGGCGCCGGACACGATGTGGCGGCGCGCGCGCTGCACGCGCCCGATACGGCGCGCGTCGTGCTGCCGAACGGCTCGCGGCTCGTCTCGAATCCCCTTGCCGTTCTCGAGGAGGCGCGCGACGGCACGCTCTATTGCTCGGAGATCGGCCAGTACGCGAAAGGCGAGCAGCGGGGCCTGGCGTTCCTGCTGCCGAAGCTCGACAAGGCGAACGTCACCCTCGTGTGCACGAGCACGGAGCCGCTCGGCAACATGGCCGCCGAGAACAAATTCGACCCGGCGCTTCTCGCCGCGCTCTCAACGGGTGCCGTGCTGCTGCCGCCCCTCCGCGCGCGGCGCGAGGACATCCCGCCGTTGATCGAGCGTTTCTGGCACGACGTCGTCGCGCAGGAGAGAAGCACCCAGCAACCGGCGGCTCGCGGGTTCGAAACACTGCAGCCTGCGGCACTCAACATGCTGGGAAGCGCCTACTGGCCCGGCAATCTCGACCATCTGCAAAGCGTCGTCGCCAATCTCGCGCTGTTTGCCGCAAGCGGCGATATCACCACCGAGCATGTGAAGCGCCTCCTGGGCGAGGCGGCGGCGGCGAACCAGGCGGTCGCTCCGGAAATCACAGCTCGCTTCTTCGAGCTTCCGCTGCGCGAGGCGCGCGAGGCGTTCGAGCGCATTTATTTCGAGCAATTGCTGGGCCGCGAGCAGAGCAACATGAGCCGCGTGGCGGAGCGAGCCGGCCTGGAGCGCACTCATCTCTACCGCAAGCTGAAGCAGCTTTCCATCCGTTTCGCCCGCCGCGGCGACGATGTAAACGGCGCCGGCTGACGCGAAGTCTTCGCGCGGCCGCCTGCCTCGAAGGCTTCAGCAGTGAGCGACCCGGCCGGTTCGTCGAAACGCATCGCGCCGATGATCGTCGGCGCGATCGGCGTGGTCTTCGGCGACATCGGCACGTCGCCCCTCTACACGCTGCGCCAGTGCTTCGGAGGCGAGCACCTGGTGCCGCTCACGCGCGAAAACGTGTTCGGCATCCTCTCGGTGATCTTCTGGGCGCTGATGATCATTGTCACCGTGAAATACGTGACGCTCATCATGCGCGCCGACAATCGCGGCGAAGGCGGCATCCTCGCACTGACGGCGCTCGTCTCTCGGGGTCTCGGCAACAGAGGGCGCCGCCGCTGGTGGCTCGTCGGTTTCGGCATCTTCGGCGCCGCGATGTTCTACGGCGACGGGATGATCACGCCGGCCATCTCAGTGCTGGGCGCCGTCGAGGGACTCGAGATCATCGCGCCGGAGCTCCACCCGTTCATCGTCCCGGTGACGCTTGCGGTCGTGCTTGCGCTGTTCGCGATCCAGAAGCGCGGCACGGCCTCGGTGGGTCGCTTGTTCGGGCCGGTGATGTGCGCGTGGTTTGTCGTGCTCGCGATCCTCGGCGCATTGCAGCTGTACGCGCACCCGGCCGTCCTCGGGGCAATCGATCCGCGGCACGCTTACACATTCGTCGTCTCCGATCCTCGTCTCGCGTTTCTGGCGCTCGGTGCCGTCGTCCTCGCTGTCACGGGCACGGAAGCGCTCTACGCCGACATGGGGCACTTCGGAGCGGCGCCGATCCGCCGCGCGTGGCTTGCGTTCGTGATGCCTGCGCTCGTGCTGAATTATTTCGGGCAGGGTGCGCTGCTCCTCGAGGATCCCGCAGCGATCAAGAACCCGTTTTATCTGCTGGCGCCGCAATGGGCGCTGATTCCACTGGTGATTCTCGCGACCTGCGCCGCGGTGATCGCTTCGCAGGCGGTGATCTCCGGAGCGTTCTCGCTTACGCGCGCCGCCATTCAGATGGGGTATTGCCCCCGGCTCAAGCTGTTGCACACGTCGGATCGCCAGATCGGGCAGATCTACGTCCCGTTCATCAATTGGACGCTTCTGGTCGCCGTTGTCCTGCTCGTCGTCGGCTTCCGCAGCTCGGACGCGCTCGGCGGGGCGTACGGCATCGCGGTCACGCTTGCCATGTTGATCGACTCGGTGCTGATCTTCGTCGTGATGCGCAGGATCTGGGGCTGGAGCCATCCGGTGGCGCTCGCGATCGCAGTGCCGCTCGCCCTAATCGATCTCGCATTCCTCGCGTCCAATTCGCTCAAGGTGCCTGCCGGCGGCTGGTTCCCGCTCCTCATCGGCGGCATCGTGTTCACGCTGCTCACGACCTGGAAGCGCGGGCGCGCGCTGCTCATGGAGCGCCTTTCGGAGGATTCGATGCCGCTCGGGCTTTTCATCGACAGCATCGACGCGAGCCCGCCCACGCGGGTGTCTGGAACGGCGGTGTTTCTCACCTCAACGGCCGATCGCGTGCCGCACGCGCTGCTGCACAACCTGAAGCACAACAAGGTGCTGCACGAACGCGTGATCTTCCTCACGATTCACACCCAGGACTTTCCGCGGGTCGCGACCAAGGAGCGCGTGCGCGTGTCGGAGCTCGGGTGCGCGTTCGCGAGGATGGACGCGTACTACGGCTTCGCGGAAGACCCGGACGTGCCAGAGCTCCTGGAGGCGATTGCGAAAGATGGGTTTGAATTCGACATGATGGAGACGTCGTTCTTCGTCTCGCGCGAAACGCTTATCGCTACGGTCGCGCCGGGGATGGCGCTGTGGCGGGAGCGGTTGTTCGTGTCGATGTCGAAGCTGGCGGTCAAGGCGACCGACTTTTTCCACATACCGACCAATCGGGTAGTGGAGCTCGGAACACAGGTAGAACTCTAGGGCGCGGTAGTCTGGCTATCGGGGCCTTCCCTCCGCGAAGGAGGGAAGGTCACGGACGACACGTCATTTGACACGTCATTTGCCACTCATTTGCCACCTACGCGGCGATTTCGCCGCGCATCGCCTTGAGCGCCTTGCCTTCGATCTGGCGGATGCGCTCGGCAGAGACGCCGTATTCGTCCGCCAGTTCCTGCAGTGTCGCGGCATCGCTCTCCACAAGCCAGCGGGCCTCGATGATGCGGCGGCTGCGATCGTCGAGCTTCGCGAGAGCACGCTTCAGCCCTGCGGCCTGGTTCTGCTCGATCTCTGCGCGCGCGAGCAGCTCCGAAGGCTCGTTCTCGTTGTCGGTGAGATAGGCGATCGGCGCGACAGAATCCTCGTCTTCGCCCGGTTGCGGCTCGAGAGCGATGTCGCGGCCGGAAAGTCGCGTCTCCATCTCGAACACTTCCTCGGGCTTTACGCCGAGATCCCTCGCGATCGCGTACGCCTCTTTCGTCGACAAGGCGGCCGAGCGCACCTTCAACCGGCGAAGGTTGAAGAACAGCTTGCGCTGCGCTTTGGTCGTCGCGACCTTGACGAGCCGCCAGTTGCGCAACACGTATTCGTGAATCTCCGCACGAATCCAGTGCAGCGCGAACGATACGAGCCGCACGCCGCGCTCCGGGTCGAAGCGGCGTACGGCTTTCATGAGACCGATGTTTCCTTCCTGGATCAGGTCCGCCTGCGGCAGACCGTAGCCCATATATTTGCGGCTGACGGCGACGACCAAGCGGAGGTGGGACAGGACAAGTTGTTGCGCCGCGTCAATGTCGTTGTCCTTGACAAGGCGACGGCCGAGCGCCAACTCCTGCTCCGGGGTGAGGAGCGGGAAGCGGTTGACGGCCTGGATGTAGTGGTCCAGGTTGCCCAAGGAGGCGGGCGTCGGGAACGTCAAGGCAGTACCGGTCATCTTAGTTTTCCTTGAGAACGGCGCAAAAGAGCGTCCAATGCAGCGCTGTTTTTGGGCCATATGTTAGCACTCGTGCGATCAGAGTGCTAAGGGGGTTGAAAGTTCCCGAGTATTTTAGTCGGGATAGTCTGATTCTGCGGTAGGGAAGGGCCGCCATGGTTGGCTCAAACCGAGCCCGCTAAGAATCCGGGCACGCAGCAACGTAAAGGTCAGGCTATGACCTCTAGGGCAGTGTGCGCCCACTCACTTCGGGCGAAGCGCGATACGCCTATTCCACTAGCGCGTCGACGAATTCAGCGGCGACGAACGGCCTGAGATCGTCGACGCCTTCGCCTATGCCGATGAAGCGCAGTGGAATCGGCCGCTCTTTCGCGATTGCGGCGACTACGCCGCCCTTGGCGGTGCCGTCGAGCTTGGTGAGCACGAGCCCGGTGAGTCCGAGCGCATCGTCGAAGGCCTTCACCTGCGCCAGCGCATTCTGGCCGGTGTTGGCGTCCAGGACGAGCAGCGTCTCGTGCGGAGCAGTTGGATCAGCCTTGCCGATGACGCGTTGCACCTTGCGGATCTCCTCCATCAGGTGGAGCTGGGTCGGCAACCGGCCAGCTGTATCGGCCAAAACGACGTCGATGCCCCGCGCCGCGGCAGCGCGGATCGCGTCGAACATGACGGCACCGGAGTCGCCGCCAACCTGCGAGACCACCATCACGCCGTTACGCTCGCCCCAGATCGCGAGCTGCTCGCGCGCGGCGGCACGAAACGTATCGCCCGCGGCGAGCAATACCGAATGCCCCTGCGACTGGAAGTGTTTCGCGAGCTTCCCGATGGACGTCGTCTTGCCCGCGCCATTGACTCCCGCAAGCATGATCACGAACGGCCGCGCGACTCCGATCACGAGCGGGCGCTCGAGCGGCTCCAGAAGGTCGACGAAAGCCGCCTTGAGCAGCGCCTTCGGATCGGCATCGCCGCCGGCACGCTTCCAGCGCGCCGAGAGATCGTCGAGCAAATGCTGAGTCGCCGCGACGCCGACATCGGCGGTGATGAGCGCGGTCTCGAGCTCTTCCAGCGTCTCGGCATCGAGCTTGCGCCGAGTGAACACGCCGCCGAGAGCGCCCGCCAGCTTTTCGCGCGAACGGGCGAGCCCGGCCGCCAGTCGCTCGCTCCATGCAGGACGAGCTTCTTCCGGGCCGGCCTTCTTTTTGAAGATATCGAACATCGTAGTGGAGATGGTTGGTTCCGCCGATGCGGAGGAAGTTGCACCGGGACCGTCGTGAAGCGAGCCATGGATTTTACCTTTGCGGCGCCGCAAGCCGGACGATAATGCGCGAGCCCGCGCCATCGATTCATCGCCGTGCCCATCCCTGCCACCAACCGAGTTCGAATCATCGGGGGCGCCTTTCGCAGGCGCGCGATCCGCTTTCCGTCGGTGCCCGGCGTGAGGCCGACGCCGGATCGCGTTCGCGAGACGCTCTTCAACTGGCTCGGCCAGGACCTCGCGGGAAGGCGGTGTCTCGACCTCTACGCCGGCTCCGGCGCATTGACGCTCGAGGCCGCGTCGCGTGGCGCGGCGTTGGCCGTCGCGGTCGACAGAGATCGGGCGCTCGTCGAGGCCCTGCGCGCCACGAGCACGATGCTTGGCGCGACGGCCGTCGAAGCGAACGTGGGCGACGCGCGCACGTTCGTCGCCAACGAGCGCCGCGAGTTCGACGTGATCTTTCTCGACCCGCCGTTCGGCGACGATCCCTGGGCGTGGCTTCTGAACGCCTGCGCCGCTCGCCTGGCGGCGGACGGATTGCTGTACGCGGAAGCGGCAC
>Ga0207691_10002367_pt1 | contig 18466 bp, 13 predicted proteins | sample KBSM13metaG_FD_184327 | JGI IMG/M metagenome (GOLD analysis project Ga0207691, IMG submission 184327) | Miscanthus rhizosphere microbial communities from Kellogg Biological Station, Michigan, USA - KBS M1-3 metaG (SPAdes) (version 2) | ecosystem: Host-associated > Plants > Roots > Rhizosphere >... | reverse complement strand
GGCGTGGGAGATGAACTGGCTCGCGTTCAACACCGCACACGATGTCGCACTTCCAAAAGCCGCACACGGTAAAGTGGCGTTCCTCATGTACCCGCAGTGCGAAACGGCGGCGGGCCGCCTGGACACACTCGACCCGGATAACTTCCGGTATCAGATGACGGCACGCGAGCTTGCAATATAAGTTGACGGCGACGTAGCGTTTTTAGTGTTCGCTTGTGTATTTGGGTACAGGCCGCATAGTCATCAGCCGAAACAAAGCGTCAGTTGCTTTTGCGTTGGCATTCGCTCTGACATTTGTGTGCATGAGTATCGGTGTCGCCGCAGAGTTGAAACGGTGGACCGGCGGCTCAACGCCTAAGCTGGTTCTAACGGACTTGCAAGGTGTCACGCATGATCTCGTGACTTACCGCGGGAAAGTCGTGCTCGTCAATTTTTGGGCTACATGGTGTGAACCCTGCCGTGACGAGATGCCTGCGATGCGGCAACTCCAGGCGAAGCTCGCCGGTCGCCCCTTCGTTGTCATGGCCGTGAATCTCGCCGAATCGGAAAGCAAGGTAAACGATTTCCTTAGTCGCTTCCCGCTTGATTTCACCATGCTGCTCGATCGCAATAGCGAGGCCAAGCGCGCGTGGAACGTGAAAGTTTTGCCGACGAGCTTTATCGTCGCGCCCGATGGAAAGATACATTACAGCGTCGTCGGCGACGTGAATTGGGCGGACGACACCGCCGTCAAAGACGTGTTGAGACTCGTACCTGTACGCTAAGCCCCTGTCGCAGAGCTAGAGATCGTAGTCGATGTGCGCTTTGCTGTGCACCGCATCGTCGACCACTTTGCGCGAAAGGTGGGGCGCGAACATTTCGATGAAATCATAGATGTAGCCGCGGAGATAAGCATTGCGCGGCACGCCGATCCGTGTCGTGCTCGACTCGAACAGGTGACTCGCATCGAGCGCTCGCAGCTGCACGTCCTGCGCGGGGTCGAATGCCATCTTTGCCAGAATGCCGATGCCAAGCCCGAGTCCAACATAAGTCTTGATCACATCAGAGTCAATCGCCGTCAACACCACATTGGGTTTGAGACCACGCATTGCGAACGCCTGGTTGATCTGCGAGCGGCCGGTAAACGCAAAGTCATACGTGATGATTGGATACTTGGCGATGGCCTCCAGCGTTAGTGTTTTTTGCTGCAGGATTGGATGATCAGGCGGCGCGATGACACAACGATTCCACACGTAACAGGGCAGCATCACCAGGTCGTCAAACGTCGCGATCGCTTCGGTGGCAATGCAGAAATCCGCCTGCCCGCTGAGCGCGTACTGGCAAATCTGGATAGGGTTGCCCTGCGCCAGTCCCAGTTTGACCTTGGGATAGCGCTCCGTGAACCGCTGGATCACCGGCGGTAACGCATACCTGGCCTGCGTGTGAGTGGTCGCTATCGTGAGTCGTCCGCTACTTTCGTTGGCGAAGTCCTGGGCCGCTTGTTTTAGGCTTTCGGACTCGGACATGATGCGTTGCGCGATGGCAAGAATCACCTTGCCGGGCGGCGTGACCGCAGACAGGCGCTTGCCGTTGCGGACGAAGATATCAACCCCCAGTTCGTCCTCTAACAGCTTGATCTGCTTGCTGATGCCGGGCTGCGACGTATGAAGCTTATCGGCAGCTACGGACAGGTTGAGGCCTTGGCGCTCCACCTCGAGCAGGTATCGTAGTTGTTGAAGTTTCATGGCACCTGTAATGCCCTGTGGTTATAAGATTCTAACAGATTAGTAGTTCCGGACATAAGGAGGAGCCGGTAGCATCCCTTCCGACGCGACCTTGGCAGGGAGCAATGTACCTATACGACCAAATAGACCAACAACTAGTCGATGAGCGCGTGCGACAGTTTCGCGGTCAAACCGAGCGCTTTCTCGCAGGGCAACTCTCCGAGGACGACTTCCGTCCGTTGCGCCTGCAGAACGGTCTCTACATCCAACGTTACGCTCCGATGTTGCGGCTGGCTGTCCCGTATGGCTTGCTCGCGTCACGCCAACTGCGTGCATTTGCTTATATCGCGCGCAAATGGGACCGGGGCTATGGCCATTTCAGTACCCGTCAAAACATGCAGTTCAATTGGCCAAGAGTCCAGGACGTGCCAGACATCCTTGCGTATCTAGCAGAGCATCAGATGCATGCGATCCAGACGAGCGGCAATTGCATCCGCAATACGACCACAGATCATTTTGCGGGCATCGCTCCCGATGAAATCGTCGATCCGCTCGTATGGTGCGAAATCATTCGCCAATGGTCGACCTTCCATCCTGAATTCGCGTACCTGCCTCGAAAGTTCAAGATAGCGGTAAGCGGCAGCGCGCAGGATCGCGCGGCTACGCAGGTGCACGACATCGGCTTGCAAGCAACTCGCGACGCGAACGGTGCGATCGGATTCCGGGTGTTAGCAGGCGGCGGGCTGGGACGTACCCCTATGCTCGGCGTCGTCATGCGCGATTTCCTGCCATGGCAGGATTTGCTCGGATACCTTGACGCGATTTTGCGCGTCTACAACCGCTACGGGCGCCGCGATAATAAGTTCAGGGCGCGTATCAAGATTCTGGTCAAAGAGTTGACGCCGGATGTTTTTCGCGACCGGGTGGAAGAGGAGTGGACCCATTTACAAGGTGGGTCGGCGACGCTTACAACCGAGGAAGTGCAGCGCATCGAGCGCCGCTTTACGCGGCCCGCTTATGCGAAGTGCGATTCGGTGTCATCCGCTTATGTGCTGGCGCTGGCTCGCGATAAGGCGTTCGCAAGTTGGGTCGGGCGCAATGTGCATGCGCACAAGATGCAAGGATATTCCGCCGTCACTTTGTCCCTTAAAAGGACCGGGGTGCCACCGGGCGATGTGACTGCCGATCAAATGGACGCCATAGCGGATCTTGCGGACGCATACAGTTTCGGCGAGTTGCGTGTCACTCATGAACAGAATCTCATACTCGCGGACGTGCGTCAGGCTGACTTGTATGAATTATGGAAGAAAGCGAAAGCGCTCGGACTCGCGACACCGAACATTGGACTCTTGACCAACATCATCGCGTGCCCGGGCGGCGATTTTTGCTCTCTCGCCAATGCAAAGTCGTTGCCGGTCGCTGCGGCGATTCAGCGCCGCTTCGATGATCTTGACTACGTGCACGATATTGGCGAGCTCGATCTGAATATCTCGGGCTGCATGAACTCGTGCGGTCACCATCATATCGGCCATATTGGAATTCTCGGCGTCGATAAGCAAGGCGCCGAGTATTACCAGATCTCGATCGGCGGCGCGCAGGCCAACGACGCTGCGCTCGGTAAAGTGCTCGGGCCTTCGGTTTCACAGGCGGAAGTGCCGGATGTGATCGAGCGACTTATTGAATTTTATCTGGGTCAACGCGAGCAAGACGAAGAGCGCTTCATCGATGTCGTGCGGCGTGTCGGCATCGCACCGTTCAAGGAATATGTTTATGGCAGTCATCAAGGACCGGCAAGTCGTCAGCGACAATTGGCGGCTGCTTAAGTCGCCAGCGGAGACATCATCGATCACGGACGGCGCGGACGTGGTCGTACCCGCGGAATTCTGGTCGTTGCACAGCGAGTCTCTTCTTGCACGCAGCGGCAAGTCAGGCGTCTGGCTCGACAGTCATCACGACCCGGCGACGATAGCCGGTGATCTGCCGCGGCTCGATCTCGTCGCGATTAACTTTCCGCAGTTTACAGATGGTCGCGGATATTCGATCGCGCGGCTATTGCGTGAGCGCTACGGCTGGCGCGGAGAGCTGCGCGCGATTGGCGACGTTCTGCGCGACCAGATATTTTATCTTTCGCGTTGCGGGTTCAATTCTTTTCAGCTACGGGATGGCGAGGATGCGCAAAGCGCTGTTTCGGCGCTCGACGACTTCAGCGAGGGCTATCAGACATCGGTGGAACGTCCGCAACCGCTGTTCCGGCGGCGCGTCGATGGATCCACTCTGAACTCATGAGTACCCGCAAGACTAGCGGGAAAGTCTATCTCGTTGGAGCAGGACCGGGAGCACCGGATCTTCTTACCATACGAGCGACGCGTTTACTGGCACGCGCCGACGTGGTCTTTTACGATGCGCTGGTGGCAGCGTCCATCATTGACCTTGCGACGCGTGCAGAAAAAATTGCTGTCGGCAAACGTTGCGGCAGGCATTCGACAGCGCAGCGTTTCATTAACAAACGGCTGGTTGACGCTGCGCAGAGACATACAGTGGTTGTGCGTCTCAAAGGCGGAGACCCGATGATGTTTGGCCGCGCCCAAGAGGAAATCGACGCGCTACAGAAAGCCGGCATCGCGTGCGAAGTGGTACCCGGCGTAACATCAGCACTTGCAGCGAGCGCGGAGCTTGGCATCTCGCTAACGCGCCGGGGCATCAGTCGGGCCGTTACATTTGTGACGCCTCGGAGCGCACCAGGCAAAGCTGGCAGCAACTGGGTGAGGAGTGTTTGCGCTGCCGATGCCGCAGCGGTGTATATGGCCGGGGGTGAAGCGGCGAGCATCGCATCGACATTAATTGCTAATGGCTTAGCACCTGAAGTGCCGGTGATCGTCGTTGAAGACGCTACCTTGCCATCCATGAAGAAAACTTCAATGACGCTTGCGGAGTTGCAGGCCAGTTCGTCTAGCGTCACTCACGGTGGTCCAGCGCTGATTCTCATCGGCGAGGTCTTCGGGCAGGACATTTCAACCAGGACGATCAAACGGTCCGACGAATATTCGCTTCCGGCACCTGCCGCCTCGCTCTGTGCCTAGACCGCAACGCGCAAAACACGCTACAATTCAAGCTTTTAGCTGGGATTGTCGCACTCAATGCGTGTCTCGCGCACCTTTCGTCCCGGTGTCGCTACTGCGTCGGCCGTTACGATAGGTAACTTCGACGGAGTACATCTAGGCCACCAAGGCATGCTAGACCGTCTTGGTGCGGCGGCGCGCGAACTCGCCTTACCGTCATGCGTGCTCACGTTCGAGCCGCATCCACGTGAGTTCTTCGCACCCGATCAGGCGCCGGCGCGTCTGACTTCGTTGCGCGAAAAGCTCCAGTTGCTTGCGCAACATGGCGTCGATCGCACGCAAATCTGTCGCTTTAATTTCGATTTTGCCAAGACCACTCCCGAAGACTTCATTGAGCGCGTGCTTCGCCGCGGCCTTGGTGCCCGCTGGGTGTTGGTTGGCGACGATTTTCGCTTTGGCGCGCGTCGTGCAGGCGATCTCACGATGCTTAAGCAAGCCGCAAGCAGTTGCGGATTTGAAGTATTCGCGATGCCGAGCGTATTGCTCAATGGCGTGCGCATATCAAGCACCGCAGTCCGCGCTGCGCTAAGCGCAGGTGACATGATGCAGGCGCAGGGCCTACTCGGCCGCCCGTACAGCATCAGCGGACGTGTCATAAGCGGTGACCGGCTGGGACGCAAGCTCGGTTTCCCGACAGCAAACATACTCATGAAACATAACCGTCCTGCGCTCACCGGTATTTTCGCAGTGCAGATCCGCGGCCTTGGACCGCGACCGCTGCCCGGCGCTGCGAGTCTGGGTCTGCGCCCGACTGTCAGTAGCGGCTCGCAGCCTCGACTTGAAGTGCACGTGCTTGACTTCGAGCGCGATGTATACGGAACTCACGTGCAGGTAGACTTCCTGCATAAATTTCGTGACGAAGAGAAATACGCAGATGTGGAAACGCTCAAACGGGAGATCGCGCGGGATGTGCAAAACACGCGTGCGTTTTTCGCGGATTATGCGCAAACCGCGTTGACTAAAAATGGCTGATTACAAAAAGACGCTGAATCTGCCCGATACGCCGTTTCCTATGCGCGGTGACCTCGCTAAACGCGAGCCGCAGTGGGTGCGAGAGTGGCAGGAGAAAAACGTATATCAAAGAATCCGCGCTGCAGCGAAGGGACGGCCGAAATTCATTCTGCATGACGGGCCGCCGTACGCCAATGGCAAGATTCATCTCGGCCACGCTATCAATAAGATTCTGAAAGACATCATCGTCAAATCGAAGACGCTTTCGGGATTTGACGCGCCGTATGTACCCGGCTGGGATTGCCACGGCATGCCCATCGAGCGTGAGATCGAAAAGTTGCACGGTAAAAATCTCTCGGTCGAAAAAACGCAAAGCTTGTGCCGCGCCTATGCTGCGGAACAGGTCGAGCAGCAGAAAAAAGACTTCCAGCGTCTCGGCGTATTCGGCGATTGGGACGACCCTTATCTCACCATGGCATTCAAGAACGAGGCGGACGAGATTCGCGTGCTGGGCACAATTCTCCGGAAAGGCTATGTGTACCGCGGGCTCAAGCCGGTGAACTGGTGCTTCGACTGCGGGTCGGCATTGGCTGAAGCGGAAGTCGAGTATATGGATCGTTCTGATTTCGCCATCGACGTAGGCTTCGGGTTTGCCGAGCCGCAAAAGCTCGCCGAAGCATTCGGATTGGATAAGCTTCCGGTCGGCAACGGCTGGATTGTCATTTGGACAACGACGCCATGGACGATACCTGCCAACCAGGCGCTTAACGTGCATCCCGAATTTAAGTACAGCCTCGTGCAAACCGAACGCGGCTTATTGATTCTCGCAGCCGATTTGCGCGACGTCTGCCTCGACCGCTACGGTCTTGTCGAGCGCAAAATCCTCGGCGAGTGCGCGGGCAGAGCGCTCGAAAATATCAATTTCAGGCATCCGTTCTACGATCGCTTGTCACCGGTTTACCTCGGCGAATATGTGACCCTCGAGACCGGCACCGGTATCGTGCACAGTGCGCCGGCGTACGGCATCGAAGACTTCAATTCCTGTCGAGCGTATGGCATGAAAGACGATTCGATTCTGACGCCAGTACAGCCCGATGGGCGGTATTCGGAGTCACTGCCGTTTTTTGGCGGACTGAACATCTGGAAAGCGAACCCGGAGATCGTCGCTAAGATCGAGGAAGCCGGTGCGCTGTTCCATTCAGAAAAGTATGTTCATAGCTATATGCACTGCTGGCGTCATAAGACGCCGATCATCTATCGGGCGAGCATCCAATGGTTCGTCGCCATGGATGAGCCGCCGGGCCTTGACGGTGATAAGCCGTCGGAGACGCTGCGCACAAGCGCATTGCGCGGCATCGAGCAGACGCGTTTCTATCCGGATTGGGGCAAAGCTCGCCTGCACGGAATGATCGCGAATCGTCCGGACTGGACCTTGTCGCGTCAGCGCCAATGGGGCGTCCCGATGCCGTTTTTCATTCACAAAGATACCGGCGAACTGCACCCGCGCACGCTCGACCTGCTCGAGGCGGTAGCGAAGAAAGTCGAGGAGGGTGGGATCGAGTCGTGGCAGACGCTCGACACGCAAGAACTGCTCGGAACGGACGGAGGACAGTACGTCAAGATCAAGGACACGCTCGACGTGTGGTTTGATTCCGGCTGCACCCATCAAACTGTAATAGGTGGTCCCGAAGGTGAAGTCACCGGCGCAGGCTCCCACGGTACCAAGCTACAGTTTCCCGCCGACCTCTATCTGGAAGGCTCGGACCAACACCGCGGCTGGTTCCATTCCTCCCTGCTCGTGTCGTGCATGCTGAACGGCGTGCCGCCTTACAAAGCGCTGCTGACCCACGGCTTCTTCGTCGATGGCGAAGGCCGCAAGATGAGTAAGTCGCTCGGCAACGCAGTCGAGCCGCAAAAGGTCGCCGACACGCTGGGCGCCGATATTCTGCGTCTGTGGGTCGCCCAAACGGACTATTCGGGAGAGCTTTCAATCTCCGACGAGATATTGAAGCGCGTCGTTGAATCGTATCGCCGGATTCGCAATACGCTGCGATTCCTGCTGGCGAACATTGCGGATTTCGATCCTCAGCGCCATGCGATGCCAATCGCCGACTGGCTCGAGATCGATCGCTATGCCATCGTCATGACAGCGGATCTGCAAGCGGCACTCACGCCGTCCGAACAGGGTTCAAAGTCCCCGCAGTCGCCGGGGTACTATGGCAAATACGAATTTCATCAGGTTGCCCAGAGACTTCAGACGTTCTGTTCCGAAGACCTGGGCGGCTTCTATCTCGACATACTGAAGGATCGCTTATACACCGCGGGCGCTGATTCGCGCGCGCGCCGTTCGGCGCAGAACGCGCTCTATCATATGACACATGCGCTTGTCCGTCTTATGGCGCCGGTGTTGTCGTTTACGGCGCACGAAGTGTGGGAGACGCTTGGCCGCACTGAAACGACTGTCTTCGAGCAGACGTGGTACGACCTGCCGGTGCCACCGGACGCCGAGCAATTGCGGACGCGCTGGCACAAGTTGCGCTTACTACGCGCGGACGTGCTGAAGCTGCTCGAGGAGTTGCGAGTCGGCGGCAAGATCGGGTCTTCGCTTGCCGGGGAGGTTGATCTGTATGCGCAGGGAGAAAGCGAGGCGCTGCTCAAATCATTAAATGACGATCTGCGCTTCGTCTTTATCACTTCACGCGCGACAGTAAACGGGGGAGGGGCAAGCGCGGCGGTTCCTTCAGCGTTGGACGGCGTCGCAGTCAAGGTAAGCGCAAGTTCCTACCGCAAATGCGAGCGCTGCTGGCATTACCGCGCCGACGTTGGTGCGGATCCAGCGCATCCTGATATCTGCGGCCGCTGTGTCTCAAACATGTCGGGGTCGGGCGAGTTGCGCGAATACGCATGACGCGCTGGCTTTCATTGGCGGCGTTGGTGGTAGTGATCGATCAAGTGACGAAGATTGTGGTTTCGCGTGCGATCGCTTACGGTAACGGCATTGAAGTGGCCCCCTTCTTTAACCTCGTCCTGGTGCACAACAAGGGCGCGGCTTTCAGCTTTTTGTCGAGTGCCGCGGGATGGCAGCGCGAACTATTCATCGCCATCGCTGTTATCGCGTGCGTGTGGGTTGTATACCTCATCCGCAAGCATCCTCAACAAACGCTGTTTTGCTTTGCGTTGAGCCTGATTCTAGGCGGTGCGCTCGGCAACGTAATTGACCGCTTCGCGCTCGGAGCCGTCATTGATTTTCTCGACTTTCATGCGGCCGGATATCATTGGCCAGCCTTCAACGTCGCGGATTCCGCAATCACGTGTGGGGCCGCTCTGCTCATATGGGACAGTCTGCAGACCAGAGAGAAACCGCTCTCCTGACTCAACGTGCCGGCGCATCGTCACTCCGCGACCGGGTATATAATTCCGTCCCCTTATAAGTCATCTTTGAGCCATGGAAGTCCTCCTCGCCAAGCCGCGCGGGTTTTGTGCCGGCGTCGACCGCGCCATCGAGATCGTTGAGCGGGCGCTGCAGATTCATGGTGCCCCCATTTACGTGCGACATGAAGTCGTTCACAACAAGTTCGTTGTCGACGATTTACGCTCGAAGGGCGCGGTTTTTGTCGAGAATCTCGATGCTGTGCCCGCTGGCAGCACGGTCATATTCAGCGCTCATGGCGTGTCCAGGAATGTGCGCAGTGAAGCAGCGGCGCGTCAGCTCAAGGTGTTCGATGCGACATGTCCGCTGGTAACCAAGGTCCATGTCGAGGTTGCCAAGATGCGTTCGCTCGGACGCGAGATCATCATGATCGGCCACCGTGGTCATCCCGAAGTGGAGGGCACGATGGGCCAGTCGTCGGGCGGCATGTACCTCGTCGAAACGCCCGCCGACGTTGACAACCTAAATGTAATGGATGAAACAAATCTTGCGTTCGTGACTCAGACCACGCTGTCCGTAGACGACGCAAGCCAGATCATCAGCGCCTTAAAACAGCGCTACCCGAAGATTGTCGGTCCAAAGAAGGACGACATCTGCTATGCAACGCAGAATCGCCAGGATGCAATCAAGACGCTGGCGCAGCAGTGTGATGTAGTGATAGTCGTCGGGTCGCCGAATAGTTCGAACTCGAACCGCTTGCGCGAGGTCGCGGCGAATCAGAATACCGCGGCTTATATGATCGACAACGCTCGGGAGCTGAAGCCTGAATGGCTGACCGGTAAGACGCGCGTTGGCGTCACTGCAGGCGCGTCAGCGCCGGAAGTGCTGGTGCAGGAAGTGATCGCGCGGCTTAAGGAGTTAGGCGCGAGCAAGGTAGAAGAAGTAGCCGGTATTACGGAGCACGTAACGTTCCCGCTGCCAAAAAATCTCATTATCTAGCGTTTACGTATTCGCTCTCGGTTTTCCCGTAGGAAAAAATCCCCGCCGTCAGGCGGGGATCAAACGGTCGTTATTACCGCTTATTGCTCCGGTTCCATATACCAATATACCTTCGTCGGAGCGCCGATCGTTAGCACGTTCTGCCCCGCGCAGTTTGCATCGGCACATGTGAACGTATAGACCACTCTGGTCGTACCCACACGCAATACCAGCAACTGCGTGCTCGACATATAACCTCTCGAGAGGAAACCAGAGAACCAGCGCTGGCTTGGACTCATCGCCAACCCGGTGTTGAGTTGGAATAAGCTACCTGTCAGCGAGTCGATTTCATTTGCGCGGCCTTCGCCCGGCGGGGTACACGCGTTAAGCTGCGTCAGCGGCGCATAGGTGCCGAAACGTAGCCGGCCGAAGAACACGGTGGCATTACTTATCACCTTCTCACCGTTATCCAAGCGGCGCATCCAGCCCTGCTTGCCAATCAGAGCGACCGGGTTCGCGCCGATGTTGGCGGCACCGGCCACCGAGTTGTCAGTGATATCTACGAGCGTAGACAGCGTGATCGGCGTCGTAAGCGCTGATTTGCCGCCGACGTCAGGCGTGCCGCCGCCCGAGTTAAGACTTGGATCATCCATCAACATAAAGATTCGGTCATCGGTCGTCGCCGGCGTTGTATTGCTGGTCAGCGTCGGGTGCTCCTTATCGCCTGAGCCGATGTATACCGTATCGATCGGGAACGCGAACGGCTGGCTTTGCGGTGCCACCGCAGGCGGAAAAAAGAATTTACGTTTCTCGCCAGTAGCGTTAGAGAGACTCGCGAGAAGTTCGGCTCTCCAGTTAGCCTCATTCGCATCGTCGATATCGAAGCGCCAGACGTTGCCGCCCATGTCACCGACGTACACGCGATCGATCAAATTCTGCGCATCGAAGTCGGTGTTCAGGGCGGCGACGTCTGAAGGTATCGCGTAGGTGGCAATGGTGTTCGCGGTTCGATAAGACCCGGACTTGCCTGAACCGACCCCCCACGCCTGCACGACCGACGCATCGCTGCCGTTTACTACATAAAGGGCGCGTCCCATGCTGCGTGCGCTAGGCGGTACCGTGTCTTCGGCCGGGTCATAACCGCCACCGAATATCAGCGCCGGATTGTAATTGGTAGCCGTGCCGAACTTGCGAAGATTGACGATTGCCGGTGTCGACCATGTCTGACCGAGTTCGTCGAACACCGGTCTTGTCGCGCATGCCGCAGTGCCAGTGCAAACCTTTGCGGTTCCGCTGTTGGCATCGATCTTCCACTTGAATCGCGGGACGTCTTTGTTCGTGATGTCGAGCGCATAGTAGACTCGGCCACCGCGACGCAAACCGAAGTAAAGCCACACGCGGTCTGCGCCATTTACGATGCCGTCGCCATTCTGATCGTCAAAGAATACTGCAGGACTTGCGTCTGCAACGTAGACCTCGGGTCCATTGACGTTCGCCTGCAAGGTGCTTAACTGCGGCAACGCTTCCTCGATCATGAACGACCATTTTTCCTTGCCGGTATACGTATCAACCGCCGTGAGCATGCCGTTGGTTTGCACGTAATACAGATATTGCACTGGCGGACTTGCCGTGGTGTCATACGTAACCACAGCAGGTTTGGAGTGCTCTGTCGCAAAGTGAGGCCAAGTGCTCCACGTCGTGCAAGCGGTTCCTGCCGAGCCGTCAGAACAATTCGCATCACCGAGATTTCCGCCGCGGGCAAAGTTGATCAAGGTCTCCTGAACAGCGTTCGTCATAGCCGCATTACCGAGCAACGTCTTGGTAATAGCGGCATTGCTGAAGTGCATTTTGTTAGCAGCATTCGTAAGGTCTGTAGAGGTTGATACGCCACCGCTCAGATAGGTATAGACGTTCCGTGTGTCAGGCGTATATGCGGCTGTGTTCAGAAGCACATAACCAGAGCCGCCTTTGTTCGGCAAGGCGCCATCCTGGACGGTCGTCGGCTGCCACCCAGTGCCGTCGGAGTTCGCACCGCTTACTACAGATGAATCGACGGCGGACTGTCCGGTGATGGGGTCGATAGTTTCAATATTCTTAAGTCCATTTCCCAATACTGTCTGGCCTGTGAGGCAAAGTTGAATGCTTGCGCCGCAATCTGACGCAAGGTTGCTGATCTGATATTTCTTCACTGTTCCAGGCCATGTGCTCTGTGGGCTCGGCCCGAAGAATGCAAGGAAGACGTCGGTCGAGCTCTCGCCGCGGTTGAGCGACGATACAGGCACAGTTGCCGCCGCGGCTGTTGGGTTCCAGTTTCGAATGGCCACGAAAGCAGATACGAGCGCGGACTGCAACTGCAGCGCGTTCTGCGCAATGTAATAGATACCCGACGCTGCGACGGCGGCATTCTGTACTACGGGCGCACTGACGCCGGCAAAGCCGATTGTGTAGGTAACAATCGACTGCCGTCCGGTGATCAGATCCGCGCTGCCGGGGTCTCCAGCCATGTTCTGAGCACCCGGGCTGACATCCGAATTGGCCATGAAATACGTGAGCTCATCCAGCCAGATATAGCCGCCATCATTTATCGTTCCGGCCGCGTCCGTCGGGCCGTAAGGGTTGCCACCGGAGATGGCCGGTATCTGACGGAAGTCCGGAGCTCCGGCGTTGTTCGGTGCCGCACCGTGGCTATCGAGGTCTGTCCGAGGCGAAATTGTGTCACCGGTGGGACTTAGCCACGACATCGTCTTGATGTCAGCATTGGCAGAGAAGTCTTCCTCCGGTTGACCATTCGTTATCATGACGATGTAATTCTTCTGGCAATTGGCAGGCGCGGCAACATTGGGGTTATTCAGCATCGGCGAGTTGTAAGCGCCAGCGGCGGTGAGCGTGAGACGCACGTTAGTAGCAACATCAGGCGGATCAACGTTGGCTCCGACGGAGGTTTCGCGGGCGGCAGAAACGAGGCCCCCGACTTGAGCTACAGTTGTTGACGTCCCCCATTTCGGCGTGCGTCCCGAAAAATAACGATACGCCTCGTACATCGTCTCGGTGAGTGGAGTACGTGACGATGCGGTAACGCTCTGGATTGCGTTAATCAACGCTGCCCGATTGTTATATGCCGGAACATCTGATGCATCGGCACCCATGCGGCGGATTGCGTAAACAATATTGCCGCCCTCATCGTTGGTGAGCGTGTCGGTTTTGTTATAAACCATCAGCCCTAAGCGAACACCGCCCGTTGTAGAGACCAGTCCTGCGAGCGCATCTTTCGCCACCTGAAGGCGCGTCTTACGTGCGATGGGCGTGCATGTTGCAGTGGCGGGAATCGGGCTCGCGGCAACGAGGTTGCCGCTCACATCCCGGCAGGCTTTCGCCCCGTAGAGCCAGTTCATGTAATTGTTCGAGTAGACGTCGATGTTCTTCGACGCATCGGCTGCAACACCATGAGCCGCGTTTGTGGTGTACGACTCAACTAAGCTTGTCGTCGCACTCGCGGTGGTGCTGAAGTTTGCGGGCGTACCGAACGTGCGCATGTATGCGGTCGGATAACTGTTGCCATTCGGATTTTGTGTGGGCCCATCGGCAAGGCATTCGTGATAGAAAAAGTTTTCCGTTGCCTGCGTTTGGTACGCTTGGTAATAACTCGCCGCACCCGCTGAAACCACATAGTCTTGAGACTGCGACGGCGGGCAGTATGTTGACGCGGCGTTGGCGATCTGACAATTGCCGGCACCGTAACGCCCAACGCATGTCTGATCGACGTTAGCCGCCGAATTTGAGCACGCTTGGTTGTAGGTTCGTGTGACAGCACCCCGTATCGAAAGCGAAGCGCCTCCACTCGGCGCTGAGCATTGGGTCGGTACCACCTGCGTGCGTCTGCTCGGCGGATTCGCCGAATTCGAAGTATTGCCGGTGTTACTCACTGTGTATTCGAGGCCCCCACCGCAGGTACCGCCATAGCTATATGTACCCGAACCTATCCTGTTGCCGCAGCCTTCGGCCTGCTGGCCACCGCTCACGGGGCTGGCGAAAGGTCCTATAACATCGGACTGGGTGGTGCCGTTCAGAACTTTCGAAGCGACCCAACTGCCGCCGCCGACTTGGCAACTCGAGTTTGCGGTAGGTGCGCTACTGCTAGTACCTACGCCGCCCTCTGTGCACGAGCCGCCGTAGTAGTAGGTTCCCTGACCTTCAATATAGACGCTCGTCCGCCCGCTCCACGCGCACGGCGCCACCGATATTGCGGTTTGTCCGCTCCACGCACAATCCGCGGCATAATATTTCGTATAGAACGTGGGCTGCAGCAATGGTGTGCACGTTGGGGCTGTGAGTCCTGCGCAGTTATTGCCGCTTTGGTCGAACACGCACGAACCGCCACCTTGGTTGTTGCAGGTTCCGTTCACAAAACGAGTCGTGTCGCTCGCATCCTTTTCGGCCTGCTGCGAGCCGCCTGGCCTGCAGCTTCTTGTCATTTGCGCGGTTTTGATACCGCTCGTGTAAGCAATGCACTGGTTGCCTACCGCAGGACCGGCAGTCGGGCTGCAGCTTGCTACCGTCGTATCATAGTAACCCGCGAGTCCGACCGTCTTACCAAAGACCGGCGCCGAATCGCGGTTACCAATCCATGCAGCAAATTCCTCGTACGCGAGAGAGCCGGGCGGGACTTGAACCGCCCCCGCGTCGCCCAGCGCATACGTTGAGTTGTATGCCGTGGTGCGCAGGTCTTGCAAAACAGATTGCGGATAGTAGTAGCCGTCGGGATATGCGGTCCAATACCAATACACAAATCCGCCTAGATCGGCTTTCGGATCAGTCCATCCCGCGTAGCTAGTCGTAGCGTTCGGCACCGTGGTAGGCGAGGTGACGGTTCCCTGCTGAATGCGGATGGGTAAGCCTTGGCTGCCGATGTTGCTGCCCCAGCTGTCGCGATACACGTTGGTGGGTTGCGTCGCCACAGTATTGGTTGGCGCACCACTCACGCCATCGACATAGCCGCGGTAGAACGTGGTTACGCTAGGGGCGGAAGACGTGTTGTCGACCCCAGCATTCGTCCAGCTATTGTTACCAGGATAATTTACGAGCGGGTTGTTTCTTGCTTGAAGACCGGCATAGGATTCCCAGCGCACCCATCGCTGGTTGAGCACATACCCGGCGTTCTGCGCACGACCCGTGGGCGACAGAATGGTCGATGGCTCCAGTTGAGTCGTTGACGATGTGCAGAGGTTGTAGACGCGGTAATCAGAGGTGTCACCATAATTGGCTGTACCGGGAGGAAACGTCACCCCACCGCGCGAACCGGCGACTCCCTGCACGAAACCGATGAATCGGTTGAACGAGACCGACCACAGACGCGGATCCGATGTGGCAGTTCCTGCCGGCAGCCAGTAGTACCAATAACCGCCCCAATAATTTCGGTAGGTGCTGCGCGGACCTGGATCTCCTGTTTGCGTTGCTTGTGCGTAAGTCTTAGTTGCTTGCCATAGCGCTTGACGATCGCTCGCAAGCGCGCCTGACCATGTACCCCATGGACTGAACGGATTTACGGGAGGCGAAGCGTCAGAAATCGCATTCGCTTCTTCCGTCGTTACCTCTGAGGTGCTGATAACGTTGATGTCATTCCAGAGATATTCTGCGTGCGAGTCATACGCGCCCGGATATTCACGCCAAGCTTCGGCGACATTCATACGGTCGTTTGTACCCAGGATGAATAGCACGTTCGGTTCGGCGGTCGCATTACCCGATGTAGTCGCGAGGTAAATATCGCTGTCGCGCGAGAACGCAGGTGCGATCATCGCCGGATTAATAGCTGCGACTATCATCGCCCACGCTACCGTTTTTTTGAAAACGTCACGTTTGTTCACCCTACACCTCGTTCTTATTGTTATTGCTTTTTTTCGGCTCGCGGCTGATTAGCAGCCGACAACAACGGACAAGACGCCCTGGTGTACAACCACTCGATCGCCGGATGCGCCGAATCCGCTCGTGCGCGCCGTTGCGGCGATGTCAAACTGCACCGCCTGGAGGCCGGGCGTGTTGTATTGGAGCGCACCGAAGACGCCCGGCGGCACGCCAGCGCATGCAAGCTGCGCCGCCTGCAGGGCGACTGTCCCGGCATAGCCCGCGTAAGCAAACGAGCCTGCAACGGGCCCGGCAGCGCCGACGGCAGTGAGAAACAGTGGTGCAAAGCGACCGTTATTAACAGCGAGAAAATTATCGATCGCAGATTCGGCGTTTGATTGGTTGATTGCCGCCACCTGGCTCGAGCCGCCGATCTTGAGTTCCAGCACCGACGTCTTGAGCATCGAGATGACAAACAACGTCATGACGGCGAGCATGATGAGCGACACTACAAGGACGGCACCGGTCTGCCTTTGCGTCGAGACAAGATAACGGGATCTCATAACAGGCGCCTTTGCGCGACGTTACGAACTTGAAAAATCTGTGAGAAAACTTTCCGTTTGAAACTGCACGCGGGTGCCGCAAGGAGATCACATCGGTAATCTATGGTGCCGTCGCCATCGAGGTCGTAGCGTTTCGCGCTGTCGTCGTAGCCTGCATTCATAGTGTTTGAACGCACAAGCAGGCTGACTTTCACCGCAACAACGTTGATCCAGTCAGTAGCGACCGGGGTAGGCGTGAAGAACTCCGGAACGCCGTCGCTGTTGGTATCGACACCGAAGCGATAGTCGACAAGTTCGATGCCTTCCACTAACGGCACTTCGGTCATGGTGCTGCCCACGAGCTGCTGCCGCACCAGTGTCGGGATCGGCTGATTGTTGTCATCCGCGGCGCCAGTGCAATTCGCGGCACCGCCTGCTGGACGACTGCAGGGGCGAACATAGTAAACATGAGTGCGGTACTCGAACATTTCGAAGTCATTGCCATTCGGATACTTCTTAGCATCCACTGTCGGCCGCATGGCCGCGTAATCAGCGCCATAGAAAATCACGCCCGAATACGGATCGCCTTGTACGTAAATCGTCGTCGTGTAATTGTTTTGCGCGGTGAGCAGATTTATACCGGTCGTGCAATTGGGCGGGCCGGGTGCTGCGAATATTGCGGCGCAGATCCGGTATCCGTTTGCGCCGCGTGTTACTAAAACTGGATTACGGTTCGTATTTGCAATCGCTGGGCCCGCCGAGAAATTCTGTGCGCGTATGCATGGGAATATGCCGTTGATATTCGTGGGAGTAAGGTTCGGATACGCGATCAGCGGCGTCGTAAAGTCCAGCGCCCAGTTAGCGGCAGGCGCATTTCCCGCAGATCCGCAGTCATTGACGGTGGCTACTGCGCTTGCGGTAATCGGTCTAAGATTGCCAGGGGTCATTAAGTTGCCATAGAACCCGGCTTGATGAATAGAATCGCCGAGATAGCGCAATGCCGTCGCTGCATTGTCCTGCACGCGCGCGAAGTCGTCCTGGATCTTGAACGACTGGGAAGTGTTCGCGATCATCGTGAATAAACCAACTGACAGGACCAGGCCAACCGCCATCGCAACCATCAGCTCGATCATCGACAGCCCAGTCTGCCAATGACCGGCTTCGCAGTGCGCACTTCCGCACCCGATGAGCGCTCGGATTTTCACGGACATGGCTGCGACACCATCAAGTTGAGCGCGATTACCCGCCGCTGATCGTCGCCAGCGCCGTAAAGGCCCTGACCGCAGGTGGATGCCGTCGGTACTGAAGTGGCCATGTCGCCCTGCCAGGCGACGCTGACCTGAATGGTTCGCGTAAAGGGAACGGTAGGCGCAGGCGGGGCGGGGCACGCAGCGCTCGTATTCGACAATTCGACGATGCACCCCCGTGCCCGGATGATGCCGCCGACATTACCAGTACCCGCGGCAGCAGCGGCCTGCTGTTCCGTGAAGCCACTCAGCAGCCCGTCCCACATCGAGATATCGTAGGTAGCGAGCGCAGCTTGAGAACAGTTTGTACTGCCGCAATCGGTAACGTTGTGGTCTAGATAATCCTGATACTGCGTTCCATGTCCGCTGGGCGTTGCAAGCGGCGCCGCACCAGCGTAGGCCGATGCCTGCAGCCGGTTACTGCGTATTCGCTCGGCAATGCTAACTGCATACGTTAAGGCGGTCTGGCGCTGGAAGGCTTCGAAAGCGGCGCGCTGACCTTTGGCCATCAAGCCAGCAATGCCCATTAACCCGAACATCAGAATGACAAGAGTGACGAGCACTTCAATGACGGTGAAGCCGCGCGTCAGCATGGCGGCACCACGCCGGGACAGGCCGCTGTATTTTTGAATATCGTCGTGCTGACGCGGCCCGACAATCCGAACAGTACCGCGCGTACTTTGTTGTCGCACACGTTCAGGTTATTGCGTGTATCTAC
>Ga0207691_10002364_pt1 | contig 18475 bp, 5 predicted proteins | sample KBSM13metaG_FD_184327 | JGI IMG/M metagenome (GOLD analysis project Ga0207691, IMG submission 184327) | Miscanthus rhizosphere microbial communities from Kellogg Biological Station, Michigan, USA - KBS M1-3 metaG (SPAdes) (version 2) | ecosystem: Host-associated > Plants > Roots > Rhizosphere >... | reverse complement strand
CACCGCGTCGCTGACCTGCTTGTCGATGCTGTAGCTCACGACGCTCGCGTCGTAGTCCTGGTCGGAGAGCGCGTGTGCCGATGCGAGCGCCTGGCCGAAATACGTCGCGGCCGAGTTGAGCTTACCGGCAGTCGTCAGCAGGGTATCGTCGAAGTCCTGCTGGTACGGTGACTTCTCGTGCACGTAGTACGGCACGCTGCCGACCGAAGTGTAGCCGACCAGCACGTCGGCATTGATGAGCTGCGCCTTGGCCGTGCGCGCGACGCGGTCGCCCTCGTTGTTCGCGTACGCCGCGGCGGGCAGGCGGCCGGGATCGACCGTCGCGACCGCGCTGGTGCCGGCCTGCTTCATCTCTAGGATCACGTCGTCGCTGGTGGACGTCGTCGGGCCCTCGACGAGCACGTAGTACCTGAGCTTGCCGAGGCTGCCGATGCCCGAGCCGAGCTTCTGGTGGATGTCCTTCACGCCGTAGTACGCGTTCGCGTAGCGCTTGGACGCCGCGATCGAGGCGATGTAGGCGTTCATCGACGAGGCGATCGCGCTGTAGGTCGCACCGGGCACGGCGACCAGGTCGGACTTGTTCTGGAACAGGCGCTGGCTGCCCGACACCATCGTGTATTTCGACAGCAGCGACGAGCGCGTGCTGGCGTCGGCCGCAGCGACCGTGTCGTCGACGACGCCGGTGGTGTTCGACTTCACCAGCTGGAACGACAGCTCGCCGCTGCTGCCCTTGAAGCTCGCCATCTGGTCGACGTAGGCGCCGACCATCGTGTTGATCGCGGTGGTGATGTCCGCGTCGGAAATTCCGTTCGCACGACCTGCGAGGACCATGCTGGTCGCTAGCCGCCGCAGGTCCCAGACATACTGGCCGAGGTAGCCCTCGTCGTAGTCGCAGGCCTTGAACACGGCGGTGCCGCTGGCGTCGCGCGAGGCGTCGAAGTTGTCGAGGTGGGTGTCGCCGCCGAGCCATGTGTAGCCCGTCTGCGCCGTCGTGTATGCCGAGGCCGGCAGCGTCACGGTGTCGGCATAGAAGATGTGCGCGGTACCGCGGTAGAAGGCATAGGGATCCAGCGACATCTTCGCCATCTTGGTCGCCAGCTCGTTGCTGGCGGCCGCGGCGTAGGGATGGTTGTACGCGTAGACCTGGTTCACGACCCAGCCGCTGCGCGACGTCGCGGCATCTGCGGCGGACGCGAAAAGGGGAAGCGCGCAGGCGAAGGCGAGCGCAGCGGTTCGAAAGGTCATCGACGGTCCCTGTGGAGGAAGCAAACCGCTAGTCCAGCAGGCTTGCGTGGCAGCCACGTGACAACGCTCGCTGCGCGCCGCCTCGCTTGCCGCAGGACGAAGCGCTGCGCATCATGTGCCGATGGAAAGCACGGAAGGCGGTTCGAGGCGCGGGATCGCGCAGGCGGTGCTCGCCGCCGCGCTGTTCGGTGCGAGCACGCCCTGCGCGAAGCTCCTGCTCGGCAATGTGACGCCCGTGCTGCTCGCCGGGTTGCTCTACGCCGGCTCCGGATTCGGCCTGGGTACATGGCTGCTGCTGCGGCGGCTGCGAGGCCAGCCTCTTGGCGAAGGCCGTTTCGCCCCGGGCGACTGGCGCTGGCTGGCCGGCGCGATCGCCTTCGGCGGGGTGCTCGGCCCGTTGCTGCTGATGCTCGGGCTCGCGCGCACGCCGGCCTCGTCAGCGTCGCTGCTGCTCAACCTCGAAAGCGCGCTGACCGCAGCGATCGCCTGGGTCGCGTTCCGCGAGAACGTCGACCGCCGCATCGCCCTCGGCATGCTCGCGATCGTCGCGGGTGGCTGCGTGCTGTCGTGGGGCGGGCGCCTCGACGCGGTGCCCTGGGGCGCGCTCGGCATCGCCGGCGCCTGCCTGTGCTGGGCGATCGACAACAACCTCACGCGCGTCGTGTCCGGTGCGGATCCAGTGCGGATCGCCGCGCTCAAGGGCGGCGTCGCCGGCTGCATCAACCTCGCGATTGCACTGGCGTCCGGCGCGCGCTGGCCCGGCGCGGCGACGGTCGCGGTCGCGGCCTTGGTCGGCCTTCTCGGCTACGGCATCAGCCTCGTGCTGTTCGTACGCGCCCTGCGCGACCTCGGCACGGCGCGCACCGGCGCGTGGTTCGCGACCGCACCCTTCGTCGGCGCGGCGCTCGCGCTCGCGTTGCTGCGCGAATCGCCGGGCGTCGCGTTCTGGATCGCAGGCGTGCTGATGGCGCTCGGCGCCTGGCTGCATGCGAGCGAACGCCACGCGCACGAACACCTCCACGAGGGGATGGAACACGACCACCGCCACGTGCACGACGAGCACCACCGGCACGCGCACGATTTTCCGTGGGACGGCAGCGAGCCCCACGCGCATCCGCACGTGCACGAACCGATGCGCCACAGCCACGCGCATTATCCGGACCTGCACCACCGCCACCGGCATTGAAGGCCGGCGCGACGGCGGCCGGCGCGATCAGCCGGGCTCGCCCGCGACGATCCGCATGCCCACGCCTTCCATCTCGTAGATGCGCTGGCCGTCCGCCCACAGGCTCGCGTTCGCGACGGCGAACGCGCCGCGTTCGTCGCGACCCGTTTCGGTGATCTCCAGCGTCGTGTGCACGGTGCGATGGTGCGGCAGGACCTGTCCGCGGTATTTCCAGCGGTGCGGCCGTTCGAGCGCGATCGGCTCGAAGCGGGGGCGCGCGATGCCGCGATCCATACCGGTGTGCCGCATGTGGAACTGCAGCGCCTGCAGCATCGCCTCGATGCCGAGCGAGCCGGGCTGCACCGGATCCTGGAAGAAGTGCGCCTTGAAGAACCACTGGCCGGCGTCGATGCGCTTGACGGCGCGCAACTGGCCGAGCCCCGACGCGCCCGCGTCCGGCCAGAAGCCTTCCACCGTGTCGAGCATCAGCAGCATGCCGTCGGCGATGCGCACGCGCGATCGGTCGCCGTCGTCGATCGCCGCGAGGTCGATCGAAGCGTTGGCTTCGCGTTCGAACAGCTCGCGCTGCGGCGCGTCCAAGCGCAGCCCCGCCTGCTTCGCGAGCAGTGCGGGCGGGAAGAAGCCGAACACGGTGTCCATGCGGTACACTTCGCGTGCGCCGAGCAGGCAGCGGACCGCGAAGGACTCGACGATCATGCCGCCGGTCGCGGATACCGACTTGAGTTCGACCTCGGTCGTCAGCGTGCCGCCGTCGTCGAACAGCTCGGCGAGCAACGTGCCTTCGCCGTCGAGGTTGCGGAAGCCGAGCTCGCCTTCCTCGGTCAGCGCCGAGCCGACGTAGCTCGACAGCCACCCGCACGGCTGCAACGCGGCTTCGAGCAGCACCGCGAACGGCATCGTGCGGTTGCCGTTGCGGTCGAACCACCAGCCATCGCGCGGAATGTCCCACTCGACGACCGCGCTCGCGCCGGCCTTCATCACGCCGATCGGGCCTTTCAGCTCGACGATGCGGCTCATGAACAGGTAGGGCGGCGCCGGCAGCCGCGCGACGCGCTGCGTGCCGTCGAAACGGCGGTACATCGGGCCGAAGGCCTCGGAGGGCTTGCCGATCGCGCAGGCGAGCACGGCGCGCTCGTCGAAGGCGAAGCCGTCGACGACGGCGGGTTCGCGTGCACCTCCGGGCCTCGAAACGGGCAATTCGCGCTCGGCCGAGAGGGGCCAGCCAGGAACCATCTGCAACGCGACGCGCCGCGCATGGAACGCCTTGAGCCCGTCGACGGTACAAAGCAGGTCCGCATACACCCTCGGGGTCGGACCGGCGACGATCTCCTCGACGAAGACCTCGGTGACCAGTCTCCTTGACGACGGCGTGACCTGCCCGCGGCACTGCAGCTGGTAGGGAACCTCGGGTTCGATCTGGAAGCGCCAGCCGTCGCGATGCAGCGTGTGCCCCTGCGCGGCGAGGTACACCGCGAGGGCCTGCAGGCAGCCTTCGAACATCAGCGTGCCGGGCATGCACGGATCGTTCTTGAAGTGGCCTTCGAAGAACCACTGGTCGGCGACGATGTCGAGTTCCGCATGCAGGTAGCCGCGTTCCCACGGCCCGCCGCGCGGATCGATCGCGGTCACGCGGTCGAGCAGCAGCATGCGGCCCGGCTGCAGGCCGGGCGTACGCGTGTGCGTCCGCGCGTGCTCGAAGCCCTCTCCGAAACAGCCGAAGGCGTCGCCCGCGGCGAGCGCTTCGAGCTGGGCACGGTCGAGGCTCGAAGGAACGCGCGCGACGGCCGGCGGATCGAGCCGCGGGTTCGCGACGATCGCCTGCTGCTCGGGCGTCCACAGGCAGCCGGCGGACTCGGCCAGCTCGGCGTCGGTGAAGAATCCGGCCTGGCCCTTGCGCACCGACAGCTGCAGGCGGTCGCCGTTCCAGCAGTCGTAGTGGAAGAACATCAGGCGCACGTCGCCCTGTGCGGCGTGGCCGTCGAGTTCGATCTGGAAGCGAAGGGTGTCGCCAGCGTGCGGAAGGTCGCCGTGGTAGGTGAGCTCGCAGCCGAGCAGGCGGTAGACGCGCTCGCCGCGGTTGAAGCGATCGACGCCGAGGTAGGAAATCAGCATCAGGTCGGCCTGGCCCGATTCGATCAGGATGCCGGCAGGCAGGTGGCCGTCGTGCAGGTAGGCGTGGTCCCAGCCGACGTCGGTCTCGGTCCAGATCGTGCCCTTGCCCATGCTGTCGGGCACCGCGTCGATACCGGTCACGCGGTCGGCGAGCAGCAGCGGCGGCATCGGCATGCGCACCTGGCGGCGGTGCGCGTCCTGGTGCTCGAACGCGGCGCCGAAGAGGCCGGAAATGCGTCCGCCGGCGTGAACCTCGAGCGCACTGCGGTCGAACGTGGGTCCGACGGGCGTGCGCGGGCCCTTGCCCGAAGAAGGCGCAGGGCGCAACGGGATCACTTCTGCGACCCTCGCGACCGTGGCCACGGCAGGCGGCGAGGCGGGCGCTAAAACGGGAGCTGCCGGAAGCGCGGGCTGCGAAGTCGCGGAAGGGATCGCTGACGCGGCGCGCGGGTCCGCCGCGGCCACCGGTGCCCCGATCCCGCGTTGCGAGGCCGCGTGCAGCAGCAGCTGCGTGGCCGCCTGGCGCATCGACAGGAAGCGCTGGTGGATCGCTGCCTGTTGCGAGGCGAAGGCTTGTTGCGCCAGCGCAAGGCGAGCGAGATGGTCCTCGACCATGGCGACGGCGGGATGGCGTTCGCCCGCCGCACCCGGAGCGGCGATGGATTGCGGAGCCACCCTCGGAGGCGGCGCGATTGCCACGTGCGCACGGGCAGCCGGATGGACCTGCGCCACCGGCGGGATCGTCGCGGTGCGCGCCGGCTCGGCACGCTCGAAGCGGATCAGGTCCTCGAGCATCGAAGGCAGCTTCGGCGCCGGCGCCATGATCTGCGCACCGTGCCTGGCTTCCACCGCGACGGTGACGGACCGCGGCGGCTGCGCAATCACGGGCGGGTGCGCCGCGAAGCGTTGCACGCGCCGGCCCGAGACCGCCGCGTGCTGGCCCGTCGCGGCGCCGAACACCTCGTGCCGCACCGGCACGCCGGCGGCGAGCAGGGCGGCGACCGCGTTGAGCGTCGCCTCGATGCCCTGGCCCTGGCGGTCGAGGCTCACGATGACCGCGTCGCGCTCGCCGAGTGCGCCGCGGATCGCGCGCCCGTAGGCGCCGCGCGGCCCGTGCTCGACGAACACGCGCACGCCGTCGTTCCAGGCCGCGAGCACGGCCGGGCGCACGTCGAGCGTGCGGTCGGCCTGTTCGAGAATCGCGCGCGCGCAGGTTTCCGAGTCTTGTTCGTAGGCACGGCCGAAGGCGTTCGAATAGACGCGGCCGCGCGGAAGCGAGGTCGCGCGGCGGTGCAGCGCGAGCCACGCTTCGGCGACCGTGTCGAGTTCGGGCACGTGCACCGCGAGCGGGTAGTCAAGGCGCAGGCACAGGTTCTCGCCGATCCGCGCGACGACCTGCGCGCAACCGGCCTCGTCGCCCGCGATCAGCACGTCCTGCTCTCCATTCACGATCGCGACGTGCACGCGCGGCACGCCGGCCATGGCTTCGCGCACGTCCTCGAGCGGAGCCAGCACGGTCCAGCTCGCCCAGCGCGCCGGCTGGCCCCAGGCCTTTTCGATCGCGCGGAATTCGCCGCCGAGTTCGTGCGAAACGAGGCCCGAGGCTTCCATGTCCGCCATCAGCGCGTCGGGATCGTTCCACGCGCCCGAGGCGATCAAGGCATTGGTTTCGCCGGACGAGTAGCCGAGCCACGCATCCGGTTCGATACCAAGCATGCCGCGGCTCAGTTCGACGTGCAGCTGCGACAGCGCCGAGGCACCCCAGAGCTGCTCGGTCACGCTCGGCCGGTGATCGGGGTCGAAGGCCCATGCCAGCGCATCGGCGAGGCGTTCGCTGCGGCGTGCGAGCATCCCGCGCAGTTGCGGAACGTGCCGCAGGAGGTCGCGGCCCATGCCCGCGTAGGAGGCGCCGGCGCCGGCGAACACGAAGGCGACCTCGCCCCCGATGGGCTGCTCGCGGAAATGCACGCCGCTTCCCGCCGGCGCGCCGCCATGCAGGTGGGCGATGGCGCGTTCGCGGACTTCGTCGAAGCGCGCGTCCTCGCAGACGAGGACCAGCCGTGCCAAGCCGTCGAGGCCCTCGCGCCCGGCTTGCAGCGCGGCCACGACCGCGTTCCTGTCGGAGCCCGCGAAGCAGCGCAGTCGCGCGGCCGGCGCGATCGCGGCGAAAGGCTGCATCGGCGGCGCGTCGAGCCGAAAGCCGTTGCCTCCGGCAAGCATTACGGATGCGCTCCCCGCGGCGGCGCCGAAGTCCGGCTCGCCGTCGGCGCGACAGCGCTGCGCGACGCACAGCGCCGCGGCGGCGACATGGACCAGGCCGCTGGCAGCGAACGCGATACCGACCTGCGCGGCGAGGTCGATGCATCCGTCGGCATCGCCGAAGCGCAGCGACGCTGGATCGGCCGGAACGTCGCGCGCATCGCTGTCGAACGAGGCGTAGATGCGATCGCCGTCGCGCTGCGCATGCGCGAGCGGCTTGACGACGAGCGCGATCGCCGCATCGCCGCCGCATCGTTTCGTGGCGGCGCGATGCACCGGTTCGCACGAAAGGTCGACCGCGCCGACCAGGGCCGCGTCGAGCTCGCCGCGCGCGATCGCCCGAGCGGCCACGCGCAGCGCGACCAGGCCCGAGGCCTCGCCCGCCTGCACGGTGAATCCGGGTCCGCAGAAATCGAATTGCGAACCGAGCCGGTTGGCAGGGATGTTCGGCAAGCAGCCGACGACCGCGGCCGCGTCGAGCGGTGCGACGATGGGGTCGCGCCGCGCATCGGACACCTGCGCATCGACGCCATGGCGCGCGAGTCGCCAGCGCGCACCATAGCGCGCGACTTCCGGATCGGGCTCCATGCCGACGAACACGCCGGTGCGCTCGCGCGGCAGCGGACCGGTGTCCGCGAGCGCCTCGCGGCTGGCCTGCAGGATCGCCAGCTGCTGGGGCAGGGTCCGTGCGAGGTCGCGCGGCGGGAAGCGCAGGCCGTCGAGATCGAGCTCGACCGGCTTCATGCGGCCTTCGCCCTGCGCGTCGAGCAGGCTGCGGCCGTCGGCCAGCGCCGCGCGGAACGCGTCGCGGCCCTGCGCGCCGGCGACGATCGCGCCGATGCCGACGATCGCCATGCGCAGAGGTTCGCGCGCCGGCGGTTCGCCGGCCAGCGACGGATCGTCCTCGGAAACGATCAGGTGGGCGTTGTTGCCGCCGAATCCGAACGCCGAGATCGCGGCGATGCGCGGCGCTTCCGCGGGCCATGCCTCGAGCCGTTCGAGCAGGCGGAAGGGGCGGCCCGCCAGCGCCTGCGTCGGCTCGTCGCTGTGCAACGTCGGCGGCCGCTGGCCCGCGCGCATCGCTTCGAGCAATTTGATGAGGCCGGCCGCGCCGGCCGTCGTGATGAGGTGGCCGAGGTTGGATTTCAGCGAGCCGATCGGAACGTCGCCGCAGCCGGCGAACACGTCGCCGGTGCTCGCCAGTTCGGTCGCGTCGCCGACCGGCGTGCCGGTCGCGTGGCATTCGAGCAGCGTCACGCGTTGCGGTCCGAAGCCCGCCGCGTCGTAGGCCGCGCGCATCGCGCGCCGCTGGCCTTCCTCGGCAGGCGCGAGAAGGCCCTTGCCGCGCCCGTCGTTCGACAGGCCGATGCCGCGGATCACGCCATGGATCGTGTCGCCGTCGCGGCGCGCGTCGTCCAGCCGCTTGAGCGCGACGAAGGCCGCGCCCTCGGCGGGCACGAGGCCGTCGGCATCGCGGTGGAACGGGCGCGAGCTTCCCGCGCGGCTGAGCGCGTTGAGCGCGCAGAAGCCCACGTGCAGGAACAAGTCGTCCGCGCCCTGAACGGCGCCGGCGAGCATCAGGTCGGCTGCGCCCTCCTGCAGGCGGTCGCAGGCAAGTTTGATCGCGTAGAGCGAACTGGCGCAGGCCGCGTCGATGCAGTGGCTGCCCGCGTCGAGCTCGAGCGCGCGGCGCAGCATGTCGGCGGTACCTGCGGCCATGAAGCGGTTGCGCGGATCCCCGAGTGCCTCGCCCGTCCATACTCCCTGCGCGAACGCGGCCATGCCCGGCGAAGGGAAGCCGAGGTTGCCGAACACCGCGCCGGTCCGCCCGTCCGGGCCGCGCACGCATTCGCGCAGGGCCTCGCGCGCGCAGTGCAGGGTCCAGTGGACGAGGCGGTCGAGCCCTTCGAGTTCAGCTGCGGGCACCGCGAAACCCGACGGATCCCATGTCTGCTCGAAGCCACGCACGTAGCCGCCGCGATCGGACCACGCGCGATCGGGGTCGGGTGCGTCCGGTGGGCACAGCGCCTGCGACGGATCGATGCCCCAGCGGCCAGCCGGCGCGCTGGAGAGCAGGTCGCGCCCTTCGGCAACGGCCGCCCAGAGCTGCGCCGGCGTCAGCGCACCGGGCAGCACGCAGGCGCGACCGACGATCGCGATCGGTGCGAACCGCACGGTCAGGCCCGGCTGTACGCGTGCATGTGCACGCCGAGCAGCTCGGCGACGCGGCGACCGCGGTCGTTGGTGAAGACGATGTCGGTGGTCGTCGAGGCTGGCCCGACGTCGCGGCGCACGGCGGTCGCATTGAGCAGTCCTTCGCTCGACAGCGGTCCGAACGTCCGGATGCGCTCGATCGACGTCGGCAGGTTCGGGCTGTTGAGCATGCGCTGGCCGTAGAGCACGGCCATCTGCAGGCCCGCGTCGAGCGCGGCGACGTCGAGCTGCCAGTCGCGGTGCTTCCAGTCGGCGCGCGATACGCCGTGCAGGCGGCCCGCGATGCCGTGGTCGCTGATGCCATCGACGCTGTCGATAAGTTCGAACGCGCCGCGATGGAACAGCAGGTCCTGGTAGATCGGTTCGCCGCGCCAGGGTTCGAGCGCGATCGGATCGAGCGGCTGTTCGGCGCGCTCGGCCTCGTCGCCGAGTTCGACGCGCGCGCTGTAGGTCACGCGGCCCTTCGCATCGAGGATGCGCATCGCGAGCTGCGTGCCGCGGTCGCTGCGAAGCGGCGTCGCCTGGATCGTCAGGCGGTCGCCGCCGTTCTCGAAGCCGCCGAGGCGGATGCCCTTGAGCACCTTGATGTCGTGCAGCTCGACCTGCGGCAGTCCCGGCCGGAAGCTGCGCGCCGCGCGCGACAGCCACTCGGCCGCGATGACCAGCGGCAGCACCGGCTGGCCGTTGATAGCGTGGCCTTCGAGGAAGGCGTGCGTCGTGCGCGCGACGTTGACCTCGAGTTCCTGCACGCGCTCGTTCGCGCCTTCCGACAGCAGCGCCTCGGGCCGCGGCTCTCCGCCGAGCACGAGTTCGACCTGGTCGGTTTGCGCGCAGCACATTTCATCCGCGAACATGCGGGCGCCCACGTCGAGCGGAATCATCGGCACGCCGAGCTCGGCGAACTTCGCGCACAGGTGGGGCGTCACCATGCCGCTTTCCCACGGGCCCCAGCCGAGCGATTTCGCCACGAGGTCCGGGCGACGCCGCGCCTCGGACGAAGCGACCTTCGCGAGCACCTCGTTCGCCATCGCGTAGTCGGCCTGCCCGAGGTTGCCGCAGCGCGCCGAAACCGAGGAGAACACGCACAGCAGCTTGAGCGGGTCGGCGCGCGTGGCGTCGAGCAGCGCGCGCAGGCCCGCGACCTTGGTGTCGAACACGCGCTCGAACTGCGCATCGGTCTTTTCGGCAATGCGTTTGTCGGCGAGGACGCCGGCGCCGTGCACGATCCCCGCGATCGGTCCCCACGTTTCGCGTACGCGCGCAAGAGTCCCTTCCAGCGCCTTCGCGTCGGCGACGTCGACCGCTTCGTAGCGCACCTGGGCGCCGGCCTTCGCGACCGCATCGAGCGTGCTGCGGATCTCGCGGTTACCGAGCACGTCGCGCACGCGCGCGAGCAGTTCGTTCGGCGAAGGCGATCGGCCCTGCGCGCGCGCCTGTTCGAGCAGCACGCGCTTGAGGCCGGCCTCGTCGCCGATGCCGGCGCACGCGGTCGGTTCGTCGGCTGGAGAAGTGCGTCCCAGCAGCACGAAGCGCGCCGGGCAGCGACGTGCCCATTCGACGACGCAGGCCGCGGTCACGCCGCGCCCGCCGCCGGTCACGAGCACGACGTCGCCCGCGGCGATGGCCGGCGTTCCGGGCAGCGCGGCTTCGGCGACGCTGCGCAGCGTGCGGCGTCCTCCCGAGGCCGGCAGCGCGACTTCGATCTCGCCGCCGCCCTCGAGCAGTTCGTCCGCGATGGCGACCGCGATCGCATGGGGCGAGCGCCCGCCGCGTTCGATGTCGATTGCCTTGAGGGATGCGAGCGGCCATTCGAGCGCCGCGGTCTTCACGAGCGCGGGCAGGCCGGCGAGCCATGCCCGGCGCGGGTCCATCGCAGCCATGCCGAACGCGCCGCCGGTGTCCTGCACGGTCACGAACAGCCCGCGACCGGTTTCGAGCCGCTTCGCGAGGGTGCGTGCGTGCACGAAGGCCGCGCGGTTGATCGCGGCAGCCTCGCGCTCGTCGGCGACGTCGCGCAATCCGCCCAGGTCGATGCAGGCGGTGGCGTCGTCGGGCACCGCATCGAGGCAGCGCGCCTTGACGCCGCGGGCGCGCAATTCGCGCACGAGGCATTCGCCGACGGCGTTTTCACCGACGATCGCGACGTCGCCGCCGCGCAGCCCGGGCTGCGCCATGCCGGCGGCCGGGGCGGGAATGCTTTCGAGGCGATAACGGCCCAACGCGGCGGCGCGAACCGTGACCGCGGGCGCCGGTACTGCGACGGCAGGCGTTTCGACGACCGCAGTCGCCGCGGCGCGGCTGCCCTGCAGGTAGTCGATGATCTCCGCGAGCGTGTGCAGCGCGCTCATGCGCGCACGGTCGAATTTCGGCAGGCCCGGCGCGCGTTCCTCGACGGCGGCGAGGATTTCCACGCGCTTGATCGAGTCGATGCCGAGGTCGCCTTCGAGGTCCATGCCGGGTTCGAGCATGTCCTTCGGGTAGCCGGTCTTCTCGGCGACGACCGCGAGCATCAGGTCAGTGATGTCGATCTCGACCGCAGGCGCTGGCGACGCGGTCGCCACCTGCGCCTTCGGTTGTGCCGCGGTGTCCGGAACGCCCTGCTCGCCGCGCAGGTAGTCGACGATTTCGGCGAGCGTGTGCAGCGCGCCCATGCGCGTGCGGTCGAACTTCGGCAGGCCGGTCGCGCGTTCCTCGACGGCGGCGAGGATCTCGACGCGCTTGATCGAGTCGATGCCGAGGTCGCCCTCGAGGTCCATGCCGAGTTCGAGCATGTCGACCGGGTAGCCGGTCTTCTCGGCGACGACGTCGAGCATCAGGCGGGTCACGTCCGTGCTGGCGGGCGCGGCTGTCGCGGTGGCGCTTGCGGTCGGGGCGGACGGCAGCTGCTGGCCGCGCAGGTAGTCGACGATCTCGGCGAGGGTGTGCAGCGCGCCCAAGCGTGCACGGTCGAGTTTCGGCAGGCCCGGGGCTTCCTGTTCGACGGCGGCGAGGATCTCGACGCGCTTGATCGAATCGATGCCGAGGTCGCCTTCGAGGTCCATGCCCAGCTCGAGCATGTCGACGGGATAGCCGGTCTTGTCGGCGACGACGCGCAGCATCAGCGCGGTGAGGTCGACCTGCGGCGCGGCGGCTGGCGCAGCGGCCGCCGGTGCCACCGCGGACGAACGCGACGAGGCGAGTGCCGCTTCGAGGGCCGCCACCATCGAGATTTCGGGCGCCGCGGCAACCGGTGCCGCTGTGGGCGCCAGCGCGACGTTCGCCTCGTGACGGGGCGCGACAACCGGGGCCGCCATCGCCGGCAGGGGCGTGGCGACGACCGTCGCGGGTTGCGCGAGGGCGCGGGTCGGGGCTGCGAGGGCCGGCGCGGGTCCGCCGACGATCGCCGCGAGTCCGGCGAGCGCCGATTCGGTGACCTGCAGGTAAGCCGCGTGGCTGTCGAACATCTGCTTCTGGAACGCGAGATGGGTTTCGGCGAGCTGCTGCTGGCTCTGCTGGAAGGCATGCAGCCATGCATCGGAAACGGCCGGCGCGGCGGCGGGCATCGCCGGCGCGGGTATCGGTGAAGGTTCGAACGCGGGCGTGGCGACGGAATGGGGCTTCACGGGCATCTCGACAGGTGCGGCGGCGACGGTGCGCGGCGGGTTGGGCAGGGGCAGGGCCTTCGAACCGCCCGGTGGCGGATAGGGCTTGCCGAGGTTGGAACCGTTGATCGGCGTGAGCGGCCGGTTGTGGGACGGTTTTTCGGCCAAAGTCCGTTCGTCCGCGAACAGACCGTCGAGCCGGATCGGTACGCCGAGCGTGGCGAGCCGCGCGAGCGCGGTCATCAACGATTCGAGGCCTTCCTTGTTGCGGCGGTCGAGGCTCACGACCGCGTGCGGACGGTCCGCGAGGATCGCGCCGACGAGTCCGGACAGCACAGATCCGGGCCCCACTTCGACGAAGCTGCGCGCGCCCGCCGCATACATCGCTTCGATCATCTCGACGAAACGCACGGGCTGCGCGACCTGCTCGGCGAGCGCTTCGCGCAGCGACTGCGGATCGCCGGCGTGCGGCGCGGCCTGCGCGTTGCCGAACACCAGTCGGTCGGGGGCCGCGAAATCGATGCCCGCGAGGAACGCCGCGAACGGCTCGCAGCATCCGGCGACCACGCTCGAATGGAATCCGCTGGCGACGGGCAGGCGGCGGAACGGCAGCTTTTCGGAAGCGAGGTTCGCTTCGAACGCTTCGATGGCATCGAGCGAACCGGATACGACGACCTGCTGCGGTGCGTTATGGTTCGCGACGACGACGGACGAGCCGTGGCGCGCGATCGCCGCGCGCACCTGTTCGACCGGCAGCGCCAGCGCGGTCATCGCGCCCGGCGTTGCGGACGCGTCGCGCATCAGTTCGCCGCGGCGGCGTGCGACGCGCAGCAGTCCGGATTCCGACAACACGCCGGCCGCATGCAGGGCGACGAGTTCGCCGAAGCTGTGGCCGCCGAGAAGGTCCGCGCGCACGCCGCAGGCATCGAGCACGGCGAGCATCGACAGCGACGTCGCGCCGATCGCGGGCTGCGCCCACTGCGTCGCCGTGAGACGCGCGGCGTTCCGCTGTTCCTCGTCGGCGGTGAAGGCCGGCTGCGGGAATACGACGTCGTGCAGCGCATTGCCTGCTTCGAAGTCGAGGTCGGCCGCGCGGTCCCAGGTCTCGCGCGCCACCGGCACGTGCATCGCGAGGTCGGCGCCCATGCCGATGTACTGGCTGCCCTGGCCCGGGAACAGCAGGGCGAGCTTGCCCTCGTGCGCGCCGAGGCCAAACGACGTACCGTCGGGCAGCGCGAACGGCAGGGCCGGGTTCGATTCGATGCGTTGCACCGCGGCGAGCAGGCGCTGGCGCAGTTGCGTTTCGTCGGCGGCGACGATCGCCAGGCGCGCGTGCGCACTCGAATCGAAGGCTTGCCGGCTCGTGCGTGCGATCGTGGCGAGGGCTGCGTTCGACCCGGCTGCCGCGCGCGCTCTTGCGACCAGGCCCGAAGCGTCGGAAGCGGCCAGCACCAAAAGCTCGTGGCGCCGCACCGGCAGGCGTTCGGCACGCGGCGCGCTGCCCCGGTATTCCTCGAGCGCGACATGGAAGTTCGAACCGCCGAATCCGAACGCGCTCACCGACGCGCGGCGCGGATGCGCGCTGCCGCGGATCCACGGACGCGCCTTCGTGTTGAGGTAGAACGGGCTGTTCCCGATGTCGAGCTTCGGGTTCGGCGCGTCGATCTTGATGCCCGGCGGCAGCACCTTGTGGTGCAGCGCCATCACCGCCTTGAACAGGCCGGCGGCGCCAGCGGCGGCCTTGGTGTGGCCGATCTGGCTTTTTACCGAACCAAGGGCGCAGAACTGGCGCTTGGGGACGCGAGGCTCCGACCGCTGTCCCTCGGATGTCACGCCAGTTTCCGAAGCCGGATCATCGCCGCCGAACACCTGCCGCAAGCCTTCGAATTCCGCGACGTCGCCCGCCTTCGTCCCGGTGCCGTGCGCCTCGACGAGCTCGACCGTTTCCGGTCCGTAACCTGCGAGGTCGTACGCGCGGCGCAGCGCCTTCGCCTGGCCCTCGGGCACCGGCGCGTACACCGACTTCGAGCGCCCGTCGGACGAGGCGCCGACGCCGCGCACGACCGCGTAGATGCGGTCGCCGTCGCGTTCGGCATCGGCCAGGCGCTTGAGCGCGACCATGCCCAAGCCTTCGCCGAGCATGGTGCCGTCGGCCTGGTCGCTGAAGGGCCTGCAGTCGCCGGTCGGCGAGAGCGCGGGCGTCTTCGAGAAGCACATGTACATGAAGATGTCGTTGAGCGTGTCGACGCCGCCGGCGATCACGAGGTCGCTGCTGCCGACCTGCAGTTCGGTGATCGCCATCGCCATCGCGCTCAGCGCCGAGGCGCAGGCCGCGTCGGTCACGCAGTTGGTACCGCCCAGGTTGAGGCGGTTCGCGATGCGCCCGGCGACGACGTTGCCGAGCAGCCCCGGAAAGCTCGATTCCTGCCACGGCACGTAGTGCGAGGCGATGCGTTCGCACGCGTCCTGCACCTCGTCCTCGGGGATGCCGGCCTCGCGCAGCGCCTTCACCCACACCGGCCGCTGCAGGCGCGAGACCATCGAGAACAGCAGCTCCTGCGCGCTCGTCACGCCGAGGATCACCGAGATGCGGGAGCGGTCCATCGTCTCGAAGCGCTCGCGCGCCGCGTCCTGCAGCACCTGCTGGGCGAGGATCAGCGCGAGCAGCTGGGAGGTATCGGTCGCGGGCATCGTCGCGGGCGGGATGCCGAAGCCGAGCGCGTCGAAGCCGACCGGATCGAGGAAGCCGCCGCGTTTCGCGTAGGTCTTGTCGGGCGCCGACGGATCGGCGTCGTAGTAGTCGTCGATCAGCCAGTGCGACGGCGGCACGTCGCCGATGCAGTCGCGGCCTTCGAGGATGTCGCGCCAGAAGCCCGTCGCGTCGGAGGAGCCGGGGAAAAGGGCGCTGACACCGACGATGGCGATGGGGGTCTGGTTGGGCTGGCGGGAGTCGGACACGGGGTAACCCTTTGCTGGGCCTTTGCCGTCATCCCGCGCAGGCGGGAAATCGGGCGTCGTCGCTATCAGGCCGTGCGTGAAGTCACTGGGTCCCTGCCTTCGCAGGGACGACGGAGAGAGGTCGCGGTCTGTCGGCTCACCCGAGCACCCGCGGCCGGAAGTCGAACGCCGCCGCCGGTACCGGCAAGCCGAACCCGCGCAGCTGCTGCGCGCGCGCAATGACCGCGGCGCCTTCCATGAGGTTGCGGGCGACCTGTACGACGGCGCGGTTTTCCGGCGCCTCGAGGAAGCTGCCGCGCACCCACGCGTTGAACGCGCCCATTGCCGGGCCGCACCAGATCTGGAAATCGGCCGCGCGCGCGTCGACGCCGTCGATCGCCCAGCGGCTCGCGAGCCCGAGGTAGGCGCGGAACACGAGGGCCATGCGGTGCTTCGGATCGCGCTGCGCACGCTCGACTTGCGAAGGGTCGCGGCCCATCCAGAACGCGCGCGTCGATTCCCATGCGGCGTCGAAATCCGCGCGCAGGATGTCGCGCTCGACCTTCGCGCGCTCCGGGGTGGGAATCGCCTCGAGCGACGGATGCGCGCGGTAGAGTTCGTACAGCTTGCGCGCACGCACCGCGAACAGGCTGCCGTGGCGCAGCACCTGCACGTCGACGCCCATCTCGAACATGTCGGCGGCCGGCGCCATGATGACGTCGGCCATCGCCGCCTGCGCGAGCATCGCGCGGCCGCGTTCGCCGAGCCCGCTTTCGACGCAGGCCTGGTTGATCGAACCGGTCTGCACGTAGGTCGCGCCGAGCGCGAACGCAGCGGCGACCGCGGCGGGCGTGCCGATGCCGCCCGCCGCGCCGATGCGGATCGGGCGTTCGTAGCCGCGCTCGGCCGCGATGCGGTCGCGCAGCAACGCGATCGTCGGCAGCAGCGCGGTCAGCGGACGGTTGTCGGTGTGGCCGCCCGAATCGGCCTCGACGGTAATGTCCTCCGCGAGCGGCAGGGACGCCGCGAGCGCAGCTTCGGTCGCCGACAGCTGGCCGCGCTCGACGAGGGCCTGCAACATGTCCGACGGCGGCGGTTCGAGGAAGCGTCGCGCGACTTCCTCGCGCGAAACCTTCGCGATCACGCGGTGGCGCCGGACGATCCGCCCCGTCGCATCGCGCGACAGCCCGCTCGCGGCATAGCGCGCGATCGCGGGCGTCAGCGCCATGAAGGCCGAGGCTTCGACGCAGGCCACGCCGCGCCGGATGAACAGGTCGGCGACGGCGTCTTCGAGCGCCGGCTCGGCCGGACTGTGGATGAGGTTCACGCCCCAGGGCAGGGAAGGGCCGAGTTCGCGCTGCAGGCGTTCGACGGCTGCCTCGACGCGCGGCAGCGACAGGCCGGCCGCGCCGAAGAACCCGAGGAATCCACCGCGCGCTAGCGCGCCGACCATCTCGACCGTCGCGATGCCGTTCGCCATGGCGCCCGCGACGTAGGGAAAGCGCAGGCCGTGGACCTCGCAGAACGAGCGGTCGCCGAGCCATTCCGGATACAGCGGCGGCAGGCTCGCGAGCAGGGTGTAGGGGCTCGGAGCGCCGTGGTCGGCGATGTCGCCATCGCGTCCCAGGCCGAGCCGGCCATCGCGTTCGTCGCGGATCACGTAGTGGATGCCGCGAACGTCGGCGACGGCGGCGATCAGTTCGGTCGGCGAGAACGCAGGCACAAACGCGCCGGGACGCCAGGGGCGTCCCGCCGGGTCAGGGCGGCGGATCGGGGCAGCGGAAGAATTTGGCACTGAGTGACATTTTTAGCGAGGCTGCATTTATACTCCTTCCCGCCATGGAAAATCCACCGCTTTCGTTGCGCCAGCGCAAGAAGGAGCAAACCCGGCGCGCGCTGCTCGCCGCGGCGGACCGCCGGTTCCGCGAAGCGGGCTTCGAGGCGACCACGATCGACGAGGTCTGCCAGGACGTCGGCATCAGCCGCCGGACCTTCTTCCGCTACTTCGAGGACAAGGAATCGCTCGCCTTCCCGCACCGGCGCGAGCGGCTCCAGCGCTTCATCGAACTGCTCGAGAGCACGCCCGACGACACCAGCCCGGTCGGGGGTCTGCGCCGCATCTCGCAGGTGTTCGCCAAGGAATACACCCAGAACCGCGAGGCGCTGGTCGCCCGGCAGCGCCTCGTCGAGCGCGCGCCGGCGCTGCTCGCGCGCGAGAACGAGATCGACCGCGACTGGGAGAACGGCATGGCGAAGGCCTTCCTCGCGCACACGGGCGAGGGTCCGGACGCCGAGTTGCGCTCGCGCGTGATGGCCGGCGCGGCGATCGGCGTGATCCGCGCGACCATGCGCCACTGGTTCGCGTCCGACGGGCGCGCCGACCTCGGCAAGCTCGGTCACCAGGCGATCGACTGCCTCGAACAGGGCTTCCGCCCGCGATCGCGCCGCTGACGCCGCCGGTCCGACGGCGTGCGCGGCTGCTTGTCGAATCGCGCGCCGCGCCGTAACGTCAAGCCGGGGATCCGACGCCATCCGGCAACCGTGGTGCATGATGGAGGGCCAGATCCTGGTCACTCCTCCGAAGAAACCGGACATGAGCCAGACCCAGCCATCGCCGCAGGAAGACTATCGCCAGTCGTACCTGCGCCACCTCGTGAACCGGATCGAGGCGGTGGAACTGCGGATCGAACGGTTCCGCCGCGACGGCTGGGACCTCGCGCAGATGGCGCAGTTGCGCGAGGACGTCCACCGGCTCGCCGGCTCGGCCGGGCGCTACGAACTGCCGGTGCCCGCGCAGCGGCTGCTGCTGCTCGAGCAGACGCTCGGCGACCAGGTCGCCCTGAAACGGCTGCCGGATGCGCATCAGACCCATCGCATGGTCTCGCTGATCGGCATGGTCAACGCCGCGCTGTCCGAGCTGCCCGAATACAAGAAGATCAAG